>UMCY01036109.1_pt1 | contig 16595 bp, 19 predicted proteins | sample 1964351 | NCBI WGS metagenome assembly UMCY01 (sample SAMEA4835980, study PRJEB28245) | human gut metagenome | biome: gut microbiome; material: fecal sample | place: Denmark | collected 2008 | reverse complement strand
CAAAGAAAGGAAAGATATTACTATGAAACGGATGATTTTTACGCTTCACCTGTGTCAGCTCAAATGAAGCCATGCGACCAAGATTGGGGAAAGGAAAACCTTGATGTCTCAGGAGCCGTTCCTCTTCCTGAGAACAATTGTATTATACCATATATGTGGTATCCGGTCAACGAAAAAACACAATATATAGTGTACAAATTGTAAACAAACATTAAGATACCACTATATCTAGTGGTTGGGGCAAGCGCATCAAAAATGCCTTGTGGTTCCGGCAGATTGCAGGAAAGTCAGCAAATCTTTGGCCGAGCTGACCTGTGAAACCACTGCGCCGCTCTTTGCGTATAGGTCAGCAATAGAATCACCCTGTCCCCATTCGTCCCGTGGTTCGGGGTTCAGAACGAAGAAGTTGGATGCTCGCTTAGAAAGCCATTCTACATCTTCCACACCGGAATAGTTCCTGTTGTTTCGACAGTCACCCAGCATAACGATAGTAGTATCCTTGTTGATGATTCCGGTATTATCGTAGCGCAGTTCTTTGAGAGGCACACCGTAGTTTGAGTAGATACCTCGGCTGGGGACATTCTTGTTGATACTTTCCACAGCAGCCGTTACATTCTCGTTTGAGAAATAACGGTCAACAGGAACTAAGTGATTCACAAAAACGAACAGGTGGCAGCCGCCGGGAAAAACTTCCCGCATCAAACCCATATATGTCAGAGCGAGAGAAGTCATAGCGCGGCAAGACCCGGATATATCTGCCAGCATCACGACATTTGCTTTGGACTTTATCGGCTTTTTGTAGTACAGTCGTGTAATCTCGCCATCACACTGGACGGATTTCTCAATCGTCTTTTTGACGTCGATTTGCTTCTTTTGCTGGGTTATGTACAGCTTACGAAGCTTTTGGCGGAAAGTCTTGGCGTTCGTGCGGATATAAGTGAGGACCTTCTCGATATCGACGCGGGACAACTGGGTGACATCCTCGTTAAGAAGTTTGTCGGTGTCGTTCTTGGTCCTGACAGCGTTGTGACCGCCCTTGAAGACATCCCGATGATTCACCGACTGGTTTTTGAGAATGCTTTGCCGCTGCTTCTCCTCTATCGCCTTTTGTGCATCCGATAAGATATCATCGTATGCCGAGACCTTTTTCTGACACTCGCGCAGTTCCCGCTCATACTGGGACACTTTATCGTGCATCTGGTTCAGCTTATCACTTTCCTTGTCGTATTCGCGGCACGCATCGCGGTATTGCTGCTTGGCTTTCTTGACGGCTTCCTTCGCCTTTCTGACCCGTTCATCGTCCTCAATGCCCGATTGTGTACGCTTGACAGACTTGCTCAATGCCTGAAATACCTGTGCAAGGGAGATAAAAGCTTTGTACAAATCAGGCTCTTTGGCTTTTCGCGCCAAGACAGCCGCAGACATGACAGATTTTTGCGCCACTGTGATAGATTGCGTTGTGGCTTCACGAACCAAATCATGCAGTTTCTGTTCGGAAATACCGTAACAGGCGATGTCGCCGTCTGCGAGGACTTTGCATTGCTTGAGCAACTTTTCAAATTCCTGAATCAAATCCAGATTACCGGAAAGGACTGCTTCCGTCACAGCCGCCTGATACCGGATATCGGCATCCAGAGTCGCCAAACGCTTGCCCTGTACATCATCCACGATATCGGAAACAAGCTGTTCCTGCTTGCGAATTTCGTCACTGCTGGGCTTAGAATTGCGCTGCTTCTCGACTTCCTGTGCCGCCCGTTCACGGCTCGTGCGGGTCTTGCTAAGAAACTCATCCAGAGCGTCGTCCGTCATATTCAGAAACGAGGCAATGCTTTTGTTCGGCTTCTTAGGCGTTTTCGGTATAGCCGGTATACTCGTATAGTGCAGAAACCGCTTGCAGAATACTGCCTCAAAGACATCGCATTCCTCTTTCGTGTGGCATAAAGCCCCCTGCATCGTATACAGAACATCCTCGACATCCAAGGGGTCAGAGATATGCTTGATACCGTTCATGGCTTCTGCCATCGAGAAAGTGAATCCGTATTCCTTCAAAAGTTCATTAAAGAACGGCGTATACATCCCGACATACGAAGCTACGGGATTAGACATTGTATTGGACATACAGGTCTCCGTCAGATATTTTGCAATGCACGCATTGCGGTTTTCTCATCCGCGTGGTTCTTAACCAGCGAGCCGATGGAATACGGGATGGCATTCGTCACATCTTTTGCCGTCTTGCAGCCGAAAGTCTGAATCAGGCAGTTTGCCCATTCAATGCCCTCGCTGATAGAGATGGCGTGACGTAAATCGGTTTTCTGGAGCCGGTCAATGACAGACGCAACCGTATTCACGAACTCATCCGATGCCGAGACATTCGCGCAGATGATTTTCTTGATTTCCTCTAAGGTCTTGTGCTCGATGTACAAGTATGAACACCGGCGCAGCATGGGTTGAGAGAGTTCCCGATAATTGTTCGAGGTAAGGAATACAATAGGACGGTCTTCCTGCGCACACTGAATTGTGCCGTATTCCGGGATAGTGATAGCAAAATCCGAGAGCATTTCAAGGAGCGCATGCTCGATTTCGGGTTCTGTCTTATCGATTTCATCGATGAGGAGAACTTTCCGACCTTTCATCGTCAATGCTTCAATGACAGGGCGTTTCAGAAGAAAATCAGGACCATAGAACTCGGTGTTCTGTGCTACAGCCTTGATGCTCTCGTTCACAGACAGGTCTTTGAGGCTCTCGTTGAGTTTATCCCGAATCGCAGACACGACCAGAAGCTGACGCTGGTAGTCGTAGTCATACAGAATTTTATCTGCCGTAATGCCTTCATGGCAGGAAACGCGAATCAGAGGGATGTTCAGCATGGCGGAGACAGCTTTAGCAAGGCTCGTCTTACCCACACCAGGGTCACCCTCAATGAGCAGCGGGGCCGCATCGTTACGCAATGCGTTCAGGATGGCATAGGCGATTTTCCGGTTCGGGAAATACCCGTTTTCGGAAAGCTTCGTTTCGATATCGTTAGCAGTATAAGTATTCATCATGCTTTTCCCTCAACTTCTTTTTGGAGCGACTTTAACAGTTTCACACAACCCGCACAGTCGCTGATAAGGATGTCGGCAAACATCCGGTCTGCGTCATTGAGCAGCATATAGACATCACGGAAACATTCTTTTGCGAACAGCAGTTTTCGCACAGTCTGCGGCTGGGTTTCGAGGCACGAGATGACTGCAAATGCGTCCTCTTCCGTTTTGGCGGTCTTGCATTTCTCAGTCAGTATCCGATACTGGGCATCTTTCGTCAGGTACTTAAAATCTTCCAAGGACGGCTGCATAGCATCTGCGGAGTCATTTTTGTACATTGCGGCGATGACTCTCATCAGATACGGGGATGACGGCCAGAATACCTCGAAATAACCATAGTAGTTCTTAACTGTGTCCGTCCTGAAAAGCGAAACGCAGGCATCGTCAGCGAGATTCAGCCGCATTTTAAGAAAGCTGTCGAGTTTTTCCTGTACTGCACCCTTCTTGTAATCGGTGCTGTAGGACTCTCCGAATTTTGTATACAAATCGGTGCGGGAATAACGGTAATCGGTGAGATTGCCGAAGAAGTTACAGAACTGATAGCCGAGAGCGCCAAACTGTGCCTTGATTTGCTCGTAGACGGCATGGATGTTATCGGCACCATTGACTGTCAAATAATACGCAATATCATCCGAGCCTGCGCTGTAAAGCATCGTGCTGCATGATAGAGGAATTCGCGTTTTGCTGGTCTCGATATCAGTCTTGAGCCTCTTATCGAGGCACCGATATACCTTTGCAATTTCAGCGCCGGTATTTGCATCGATGAGTTTCGCATCGCAACGCAGACTATCCTTGCCTCGGTTCTCGGAATCGAACACGATACGGTAATCGATACTGCATTTTGCGCTGTTGTCGTGCCCGTAGAGTTTATCGAGCATCCATCCAGCGGAAATATCGAGAAATTCGGTTAACGGCGAATATGTAAGATAAACACACTCGGACAGTTTTCCGTCTGCATTGATGCAGATGGTCACAAGGTCAGCTACTTCAAAGTAGGCAATTTCCTTGTTCTCGCCAGTAAAAATTGGATTGGAGACGGTATATGCAAGCGCTTCATCCAACGCCTTATAGCTGGTCAAGATACTGCCGTTCAGCGTAATGCCGTCTTTCGTATAGGTCTTTGTTACCGGCTCTTTTGCCAAGCAGACATTGGATACGAAATCATGAATAGGTGACCCCGGTATGACAGCATAGCGCTTCTGTTCTGCGATAGCAGGGGTGACATTTTTCTGCATATCATCCCTGTATCGCTCCTGCAACTCAGAATCCGTGAGACCAAAAGGAACTTCCAGTGCAAAGGCCCGTCTGCTGCCGTCATTGAAGGCAACGGCACTATAAAGCGTAGCCTTCTGTACTTTTGTCGGCTCCGTGCGAACCTTGATATCCGTGATGATGACAGAAGGTATCTGATACTTCCCTATCGTTAAAACCGACTCGTTTTGCGCATTGCCGAGAATCTCTTTTGCGATGTTCTCTAAAGCTGCCAAATCGTGGCTGTCAGCAAATGTTTTCGCATTGCGTCTTTGGAGGGTCGTGCTCTTCATATAAAGCGAATCGAACAATTGCTTGTTGACAGCGCCCTTATACGATACATGCGGCGAAATCTGTTCTCGGGTCGTAGCACCGTCAATGGTGAGAATGAGGTATGCGTTCTTTTCATCGTTGCCGGAAGATACCGATACTTTCTCCCGTGTAATACCGGGAATCGCTGCTGCCGCATCATCCATCAGCTTGTCGTAAAACTCCTGCGTAAACCGAGGACGCAGCTTCTCTACCATGAAGCCCACGATGTCGTTTTTACTGCTGATGTGTTTGCCGTTCGGCAGATACCATTGCCGGGCTTTCTTTTTCTTTGACACGCCCTTAACGGTCAAATGAAATCCGGCAGCATAAAAATCCGTCATCAATTCCTTGCCGAACAATGTGCAGACTTCCTCTGTCATGGTGGATACGATTTCCGGGACGGGAGGCGGCGGCTTGATTTTGGATTTCTTGCCCCCGTTTACGCTATATCCCTCGAAATATACTCCCTGCTTTTGGAGAGGCTTCAGGAAATCCATGGCGGAGGTAACGCGCTTGCCGCTATCGAGATAAAACCGCGTATCGCCGGAAGGTACGATGCGCATGATGAGATAGTTACCTTTCTCAAAAAACGCCTTGAGGATTTCTTTGCTGTAGACATTGCTAAGCTGTTCCGGAACATCCTCCATGGTACGAATAATAGTTTCTTGTAAAACCGGATTGGTCATAATCATTCCTCTTGGTCTGCGACATAATCTGCCTTAGCTTTTTCGAGTTCTGCCCGCATTCTCTCTATATTTACGAGTTCGAACGGACAACGCTGCCTGTGTTGCCATACGGGTGGTATCGGCAGGTAGCAATCCTCGCTCACATACTCGTCCGAGCCGGGGATTCTGAATCCAAACGAAAACACATATTTACGAGTGTTGTCGCCCCAGTCGCGGTAAGCTTTGTATACCTCCCTAAAGTCGTAGCCGAAAACTCTGAACACATCGGAAAATTCTTTCTCTCTTTGGAGATACACCTTGATGGATTCCGGATTATCGAAATCGTTAAAGTATTCGACGATAAGGTTTCGACCATGCTTGATAGACCATGCGGGGAAACTGCCTGTACCGCCTATATCCTCTACACAAACATCTTCCCCCGTTCGTTCTTTGACGGCTTTTTCGAAGTTGCTGATTGCAGTTTCATAGTCGGGAAGGTTTTCAGCTTTCTTTTCGAAAATCTTTTCCTTAAACTTTTTCGCGGCATCGCTTTCATCATCAAATATTGAGAATTCGATGCTTTCGACATCCGCTTCCGCAGAGGTATAGTCGTCTCGGTCAAACAGCACCAGGTATTTATTGCCGATTTTGGAGAAAATGACCGTATCACTGGTCATCATGTCGCTGTCAACATCTGCGTACGCTGCATTGATGTCCTCATAGCCAACATCTTCGATTTCCAGAGCGTTATCGTATATTTCGCTGAAAAGATTATCCTCCGTCAGTGAAGGTTCAATTTCCTGCATCGCGTCAAGAAACGTCTTTTTCGGCGTGCGATTTTTGTTTTTATGCTTGCTCATAACGATTCCTTTTCAAAAAAGTGCGCTATTTATCCGCTTCTGCCGGAAACACCTCGTACACGCTGACATACAGCATCCCCGGCTTGTAGTCAGCGTACTCAACCGAGCGTTTTTGGTCGTATACTTTCACGTCTGAGTCATCGTCCGCCGTGAGCCAAACATACTTGATGTGCTCAGCATAGCGCGGGTCTTCGATACGATAGCTCTGCCCCTCTTTGATTTTCAAATGATGTGCATTTGCTTGGGCACGCGAAAACTCAACGAATGCGCCGTAGTCGCCAATCACGATTCGGTTATACCCGCTGGCAATAACCGTGCCGCTTCTGGTTTCGAGTTTGGTCGTATCGCCGGACATATTGCACCATTCCGGCAAAGTTTCTTCAAATTCTGCCCGCACATCCTTGAAAAAGGTACGTGGGATGGGCTTGTACTTGTATTCGTCGGCAAGCTGCTCTTGATATTTAAGCATCCGAGCGCCGGTTTCCGAGATTTTGTGCTTCATGATTAACTCATCCACTTCTTTTCCCACTGGTCGTATTTGGTTCATGCTTTTTTCCTCTCTTTCTACTACAATTATACTCTTCCGCTGAACTGAAATGTGATTTTTGACGATTGTTAGCGAAAAATTCACAATTTGAAAGGGCAAAAGCTGAACGTTGGGACGTCTGAATCCGGGTTCTCAACCTGGTATTTAATGACTCTTTTTTGCGCTCCTAAAGCCTTGTATGTCTGCTCGGCGTTCACGCATAAGCCGTTAGCAAAGAAGAGAGTTGAGCCATCTCGTTCGCTGGTGTTTTCAGCCGAATACATCTTCGGTTTTCTGATTTCGGGGTCAAGATGGATTCCACCGCGCATCAGCTTTTCAGCATAGAACCAGACATCAACGCGGGAGAAAATGTAAAGCAGCTGCGTAGTCTTAAAATAATAGAAAATCTGGTCCGCACCACTCCTGTATACCCAGCCCGGGGTGTGCCATAAAGGGTCGATGCCATCCCGATACCGCCGCGCTACCCGTTGTTCGTTCAGAGCGTCAGGCACCATGGAGAAGTAGTCCACCGAGGTTTCCAGGTAGAAATTTCCGGTATTGTGACTGTCCACTTTCGCTTCCAGGCCAAAGGTCTTACCATTCTTCTTCCAGACAATGAAATCGGTATCTTTGTCTTGATATGATTTATCCTGAGTCACGTCATCGTAATGGCTAATGCCATGATTCACTTTGATAATCGGGTCGTTAAGGAATTTGCGAGCCAAGTCTTCTCCGAATTTTCCCTCATCGAGTTGCTTGGACATCTTAAACTGACGAGGGCTTTCTTCCCAGGCTATCATACTTTTACACGGCATCTGCCGAATTTTCAGGCAGCTGCGATACGATATGTGCAACGATACGTTCTGTACAGGCATTGACAACGGCGCTGGCAGTCCGCTGTTCACGCAGCGAATGGCAGAGTTCGTCGAGTTCGGATTCCGTGAAGGGATAGTCTGCCGAAGCAAGGAACTTCTTGCACAGCTCTTTCATGTCATCGTCGCTTAAAGGCTTAACCCGGTGTTTGAAAGTAAACCGGCGAATGAGGGCTTCGTCAAGGTTATCGACACGGTTTGTGGTGCCGATGAGAATGACATCGTTTGGGAGCCGGTCCAATTCCTGCATCAAAGCAATGGTGACACGGCTCATTTCAGCGACGTCATCACGGCCGCCACGGCACATTCCGATAGCATCAATTTCGTCAACGCAGAGAACGCAGGGCGTGCGTTTTGCGTAGTCGAATACTCTGCCGATATTCTGCTGTGTACGACCAAGAGCAGAATCAACCAAGCCAGAGAATTTCAGGAAAACAAACGGTAAATTCGCCTTGTGTGCAATGTAGCGGGCCAATTCAGTCTTGCCGACGCCAGGAAGCCCAGTCAAAAGCAAAGAGCAGGTATAGTGAATGCCCAATTCCTTGATGGCAAGAGCTGCTTTTCTGGTAGCTAAAAGCTTGTTGATAACCGCCTCTTCTTCCTCGCGAAGCAGGAACCGGCTTTCCGGGAAATTTGTAGTGTCCTCCGCAATTAAGAGACTTTCCAGGTTGGCAGGCAGCTGAATGAGTTCCGGTTTCAGAAGATTCAGCTTTTTGAGTTCAGCCTCCTTAAACCGGGCATCTTTTTCAGGGACATTCTTTTCAAGCATGATTCGGCACTGAGTCTGTGCATTTCGGATATCGCCATCCACCACAAATCGAATCAAATTCCGTACGTCATCGGTCATTGTTATTTTCCTCCAAAAAAGAACAGGCCGCCAAATGGCAGCCTGTTAATGTGATGCAATATTCTGATTTTTGTTTCTACTGCAAATAGTGTTTACCGTCGAAACAGAGAGATTATATTCAGTGGCAAGTGCCTGCACCTTCTCGCCTTCCCTGTGGCGTTTAGCAATCAGTGCATTACGTTCCGTGTTTTTTCGCGGACGGCCGCATTTCTGTAAAATTCCAGCTCTGACAATTTCCTGATGAAAGGTTTCATAAATCGCCGCTTTAGAGATTCCGTATTCCTTGGCAATAGTGCTGACCGAGACCCCTCTTTCGATTTTGCTTCGAATATCGGAATTCCTTTGATTGGTCTTATTTTTCAGTGCCTTGTGATAGTATTCCTGGCTAGTCCTCCCAATCTGGCGCATGTCCTTGTAGAGAGTAGATGCCGAAATACCGTGCTTTTTACAGATATCTTTCGAGGACATTCCTGCTTCATAATCCGCAAGAATTGCCTCGCGCCTTTCGTTTCGCTTCTTGGTATTTGCAGTGTGTAAATACCCCACAAGGATGGTTCGGACACTGCTTCGAGACAAAAAGTGTTTTTTAGCGATTTCAGCGACCGTCATTCCGGCTTTCGCATCTTGAATCATAGCTTCGTTGAGAGGTGCTCTTTTTGCTTTCTTTGCAAGATTCTTTTCTTTTGCTAGGTCTCTCACCATGGCATAGCAATAAGAGCTTGAAAAATACGTTTCCTTGGCGATTTCCTTGACAGTTTTGCCAGAAAGATACATTTCCCGGACTTTTTCTCGGTCTTCTTTGACCTGCTGCTTCGCAACATCTTTCTTTGATGCAGCCATGCAATTATTCCTCACTTTGACAACTTTTACTTTTCCCTGGGGCCTGGATTATACCGCTTCATGGCGCGATATACGCTTCCCTTTTTGAGCCCGTATTCTTCCGCAAGCTCTTTGACAGAAACGCCGTTTTTGTATTTCCTGACCATCTCGGCGTTTCTTTTCTTGCCAGTCTCGATACGGTTTTGGCTGTGGATTTGTCGGCCATTCTTTCCGTGCGAATGAAGAATCCGATAAAAGAGCGTTCCACTGATGCCGTATTTTTCCTGAAGCTCCGGAGATTTTGCGCCCATCTCATATTCATGAATCATCTGGGTTTGCCAGGCTTTCTTCTTTGCTTTTCTTTGCCGGGCCTGTTCTTCGTAAAAGTCCTTCAGACTATATCGGACAGTAGAAACACAGATTTGATACTTTTCGGCCAGCTGTTCCTGGGACATACCGTTCTTGGCATCCTCCAGCATCTTTTCATTTCGCGCCCTGACTTTGTCATGAGTTAGACACACGTGGGTAATCTTGTTAATCGGCATTTTCGCTATTCTCCTTAGCTCTGGCTTTTACGTTATACTGGTAAATCCCATTTTGATGAAGGATAAGGTAACCTAGTGAAGGGCTGATATTTACCTCCCTGCTTAACTCGATAATCGATTTTTGAGGATTTTTTGTGTAAGCATCAAGAAAAGTTTGGTTCCGCATCTTTTTCTCTTTTTTGAGAGCCGTTTCAATATGATTGTATTTTTGGCTTTCGTACTCTCCGCTCGAATGCAAGATTGCATAAATACGCTGCATGGAAATGCCGTACATCTTAGCCAGTTCTCTGGCAGTCACGCCGTTTTTATACTGCTTGATAATTTGTGTGTTTCGCTCAGTGTACGCCTTCATCTTTTTTTCGAGAAAATTTGACGGCACTTGTTTTCTTTTCAGGATTTTGTAGCACATCGTTTCTGAAAGATTGTATTTACACGAGATTTCTAAAATCGACTTTCCACTTTTGTAATCTTCAATGATGCTTTTATTGCGGTTCATGCGTTCTTCTTTGTTTGACATAAAGCCTCCGATAAAAAGAAAGAGCAGGTTCAAAACTGAGCCCGCCCTAGCCTTTCGGTCGGATTTTGCCCGACCAACGATGTTTTTTGATGCCTTTCGTTCTATATTTTGTATTATATGCAATTCGCACAGATACACAATGTTTTTCTTTCTGGTAATTTATGGTAAATATTGTGCAAAAAATAAGACCACTACCCTTTTCGGGGCAGTGGTCTCGATTGCTATTGCTTTTGAAAATCAATCCAGTAGTTTTCCGGCCTTGTATGAGTGGTACAAATAGCTCGGATTACAATAGTAAGTTGCAGTATTGAAATCTGAGATGTCATCGCTAATGAACGAGGAAAATACATCAATTACATCCTGGACACCAGGAGTGCTAGTACAGTCAAAGATGATGCGCTGGTACACTTTTCCGATATCTGTATAAGATGGAACCTTGTAGTGGCAGTTAGACACCGTATCATACGTTCCTTCCGGCACAGGAAAAAGCTCACAAATTTCATCGGCAGATTGCTCAAAGCTCTGGCAGTGAAACACATCCGCTGAGTCGAGAATTGCCTTGACTCCGTTTGTGCCAAGAGCAGAAACCACATCCTTGCGATGATTCTTCGTAACGCGGCCGATATATTCAATCAGGCTGCAGGTATAAAAGACATCGTTTTTGCTGTAGGTTGCAGTTTCAGTCATACTTCAATCGCCTCCTTAAAAGAGAGACATTTCAAAGAGACTTCCGTGTGAAAGCTGATTTGATGCGTGGGATGCTTGAATTTTGCCAACGCCCAAAAAGCTTCACGGCTAATATCACCGCTTAGAAAGTCGTTGACGTAGTTCCAAATGGTGTCATCCGCCATGGGTCCTTCCACAATATCATAGTCATGATGTTTGCCCGAGCGACATATAGCAATAAAATCAAGCCACTCATCACTCATTTCGGGGAATTTCTTAATATTTAGCATGGGAGATTCTGTATATTCAAACACGTTGACAATACCACGAGACCTGCCTTTTTTTGACCAGCGAGCGGCTTGTTCGTAGTTGTTAGTGCAATAGAATCCCCGTGAAAAATCTTTGGCGTACCTTGTTTTTCTGACCTCAGGGTTGCGGACTATTACATCGCTGCCATGATACAGAACCATTATTATCACTTCCTTGCATATATTATACTTGTTTTTATGTGTCAACACAATCATTTCGTATGATTTTGGTTCCTACGCTTTTTGCTGAAAGAACCCGAATCAAAGTTTCGTTCTGGGAGTATTAGTTGTTCGATTCCCCCGGCAGCCACTGCTGCGGGTAGGCACGAAGTTTGTCTCGTGGCACGCAATCGTTCAGAGCGGAGTTTTCAGCGAGCGCCATGTCGATGATGTAATAATCATCACCATTGCGCATCACATCGATGCTCCACTGCCCTGTCAGCTCAATCCGAGGAATGACCTTCTTCAGTTCAGCCAGAACGGTCTGAACACTCTCGTTGTAGCGCTTGTTCAGAACGTCTTCGTGCATCATGTAGACAACATAATCATGGCGTTCCTGCGGGCTGCTGACTTCTTTGAATTTGCCCCTCATGACATCACTGCGCCAATAGGGACTCACGCCGAGGATTTCCTTCGTATCGAAATCCACAAACACGCGGTATTCGGTATGAAGTGGCAAACCGTTGTAGATAGTAGGGTTACCTTCCTTATCCTTGATATATTCTCTGACGACCCACTCATTGGTGGTGTTTGCGCCGTAGAAACTGCGGTTATTCGTGGGAGCTGCCATAGAGCAAGTCAGATGATTCAGGAACAGGAAATACTCGCCCATCTCATCGACTTCCTTAGGCTCGTGGATATGAGCGTTTCGGAATTCGTATTTGGAGGAGTATGTGCCCGTCTTGATGAAATAGTCGCCGTGCTCATCCAAATGAAAAACCTTTTTGCAGTAGCGGTTCACGATTTCTTTCGTCACGGGATTCAGAGTCTCAAAGCCAAGACGGGTAAGCTGCAGCATTGTGATGGGAACGTGAAGAATCTTCGTATCCGGCACTTTGAAGAACTTGTTACCGTACAGCCCTTCTACCAGAGGCGGGAGCCAGAAACCCATAGAAATTGGGTTCATCTCCAACATCTGATAAGTGAAGTCATCAAGGTCAAGAATATCAAGGCCCTGTCGGAAGAGGTTGTAGTAGAGCATTTTCATGCGGTCGTTTTTGGCGTTCTTGTATTCAGCGTAATTCTGAAGCAGTGACTTGTACGACGGTTCCGAAACATCGACCTTCATCAACTTTCCGGTAAGCTGCGGACGGAGTTTCTCCGGGTAGCGATTGAGCTCTTTGTTCGTCACATCCGTCACAAAATCGCGGTTGGCAGAGTATTTCACGTAATAACCGCCGCGTTTCGCATTGTAGATATACAGACGCGTTTCAGGCACCAGTTCGGTGACGATGCGGTCAATAAGCGAATTGAGTTCCGGTGGGAAGTAGACCTTCTTATCGAGAATTGCTTTGACTGTAGCCGTATCCCACTGGAGCATATTTTCATGCAGTTCTCGGATTTCCAGGACCTGCGTCTTATAGACCTCATCAAAGGTCTTGAGAGCATCCGGGTCGGTTTTGAGCATTGCTGCAAGTTCTTCGTAGGAAAACGGTTTATCTTCCTTTTTGGTCAATATTGCACCGATTTGTGCAATTATGTCTTTGATTTCAGCCATTTTCGGTCTCCTTTTCTAAGAAAGCCACCGTTCCTGTAGGAAAACGGTGGCAATGTATAAGTGATATGGTTTAGCTTGCAATGCGCAACTCGCCGTTGGTAATGTTCTCCAGCCAGTTTTTGTTCATTACATTACCAAAATGATATTTCTTCTGCGACTTGTAGGACCAATCGCAGCCGGAAACGACATCACCGATGGCGTTCAAGTACAGCTCGCCGCTGTAAAAGTCGATACCGCCGGTTTTGCTGAATTCGTATTCGAGCTTGTCTACATGAGGTTCACGCTTCTTATAGATATCCGAATCGAGATTCTTAGCACGCCCTTCGTTCAGTAAATAAGCTCGATGAAAGTCCGTTACCTTATCGTTACTGTTATATTTCAAGCCACTAAGGATACTTTTACTTTCATATGGGATTGCTTCATGGAAATCATCGCTGCTGATACAAAGACCACACGAATAGTCATCCTTGTCATCGCAATAATTCCACCACTCCAGACTCGCCATAGCAAGGTCAGCCATCTTATCAACGGCTTTTCCGTTAGTGACCATGTAAAAGCTTCCAACGGCGATACCGCGCTCTTTGACAGCTTTCAAGGTGTATCGAATTGCAGGTATGTTCAGAGAAATTTCGCCGCCGGTAAAGGTAAGAGAGCTGATATAAGCTCCCTTCTCAAAGCTGTCGAGAAAAGCATCGATGTACTTTTCCTGAATATCGATGTTTTCAGCATCTCCGCGCAGGCAGTGCGCACAGCACATATTGCACCGGCGCGTAACTTCTATGAATACGCTGTTTGCGGCATAAATACGCATTTTCTCATGTCCTTTCTGTTATTCTTCCGCGCAATCCTCGTAGTCGTCCATGAAGTTCTCGTTGCGGTCAACGACAACATTCACATCCGGCGGCGCAATTTTAGCCAGACCATAGTTCAAGAAGAATGAGCCGGGAATGTCATCGACATCGCCCCAGTTCCAGCAACCACAGTTGATTTCCAGCTGTCGTTTGCCTTCATCCGTCTTGAGATAGTCCTTGACAGCACTGCGCAGGACGCTTTCCGGGTCACGGATTTGCTCCGGATTGTAGCTGAATTGCATCAGTGTGCATTCCGTTGCGGATAAGCCAATGACCTCATTGGCGACGATAGTGAATACTTCCATAAAATTTGTGCGCAGGGTACACCGTCTATAGTCGCTTGCGACTTAGGCGGTGAGGAATGCGCTAACCAAGAGTTGATTTGAGGTAAACTTAGTTAACGCAAACGCCCTGCTACTCCTTTCTTTGGTTATTTAAGAGACCTTCTTCCATGCAGAGTGCATGGAATTTGACGTTTTAACAATTTTCAGCTTTTTAAGGCTTGCGGATTTTTTACCACCTCTCGATGGAGTTTTGAAGCAGGACTCAATGCAGGCATTGACCACATCGCTTACGGGAGACTCTGCAGCCTCCTGATATTCCGGCATGTGCCAGATGTCGATGCTTGCCTTGTTGGTATCCTCAATGTTGCGGACCTTCAAGACACGGACACCCTTCTTCTCCATGTGAATGACGGCACGGCACAGGTCCACACGGATTTCGTGTGAATCCATAATGGTGCCACGGTCATCCTTAGGTAGGAAGATTTCGATAACTTTGTTGATATCGGGGGTTTCGGCGACGAAATAGACTTTGTCATCGTGAATTTTGAACATTGCATTACGCTCCTTCTTGTTCATACAAAAAGGGCGGGCTCCCTAAAAACAGGAAGTCCGCCCTTTAAGCGAAATTGTGAATGTACGAAAGGCATAAAACCCTTTCGATATAGAATGTTATCTATCGTACAATTTTTATTGTAGTCGGTTCGCACAGCTTGTCGAGTAAATCAGGTGCAATTTTTATGGTTTGCAAATCCCACACGCCGAATACCCTTCCTGGATGAGCTCATCGCGGGGCCCCATATAGTCGATTCGATTCTTTTGACTCATCGATTCGACTGCAGAGCAATCGGGTTTGTGAAACTTCATAGTGCTCGTGTTCAGAACGTATGTCTCGTCTATGACAAGTGAAGCTTTGTCCTGTTCATCCTTGGAATCTGCAGCACTACCGGCTTCAATCCGGTTTTCATCATGATATTCACCGGAAGTGAAACTCACCTCTTTGCCATCCGAGGTGCAGTAAATATCACCCAGCAGGTCTGTGCGATAAACCTCGACACCTTTGTTTTGCAGCTTGTCGAGTGTTTCCTGATGTGGATGACCGTAACTGTTCCCTGTGCCACAAGAAATCACAGCATATGTTGGATTTACCGCATCCAGAAAAGCCTCTGAGGTAGATGTACTTGAGCCATGATGCCCTACTTTCAGAACTGTTGACTGAATGTCTTGTCCCGATGCAAGTATCACGTTTTCCGCTTCCTGTTCCGCATCTCCGGTAAAGAGGAACGAGGTGTCTCCATAGACAATACGCAAAACAATCGATGTATTGTTCGTATCATCGGGAACAGAATTAACACCAACTATCGTGAATTCCGCTTCCCCCAGAGTATAAGTGTCTCCCACATCCGGTATCGTGATGCCTCCGCCTTTTTGCTCCGCGTAGCTTGCAAAGTCCCGAAATGCTTTGCTGTCGTATTCTGTCACAGGGCATAGAGTCATGTCCGCAGTGACGGCCTCAAAAGCACCGGACAAGCCGCCGATGTGGTCTTCGTGTGCGTGGGTTCCAACGACATAATCCAGGTGTCCATCGGTTTCACGCTGCATAACAGAATATAAGAGGTTAGAATCATCTACATTACCGCCATCAATAAGCATTGAGTGGCCGTCACAGGTGATAAGGGCGGAATCCGCCTGCCCTACGTCTATAAAGTGAATAGTAAAGCTGCCGTCCACCGAACCGCCAGCCGTCTGGTCACTGCTCACAGTGCTTTCTGAGACGACCCCGATACTGGATGGACTTTCCGATATTATCGGATTCTGACCGCAGCCGGTGAAGCTGAGTGCAAAGAGCGCAGCGATGATTGCCGCCGTGCTCCGGAATAGATTGTTTTTGAGTTTCATACTTTTTCTCCTTTCAACAAAAAAAGCGGACCTACCCCGTGATGGGATAAGTCCGCTTAAAATACAGATTGTGAATCCTACTGATTATTAGTATCTCTTCACATTTTATATTGTACGGCGTTCGTATATTTTGGCAAGCGCTATTTTTCGCCAAACTTAATGTCGATATATACAATTTCAAAGCACAGTGCAGCGCTCAAAATAAATCCGAGAACAATGTAGGATGGATGAGTCAAGGACCAACCGAGATTTGCGGTATACCAGTGCCAATATTTGATGTAGAGTGCAAGAACCACAACCGGCAGGACCAGATACCAGATGATTTCCAACACAATTTTGATGTCTTTTCGCATTTCACTCGCCTCGAAATTCGAGCGGAATCATGGCCTGGCGCTTCCGGCTTTCTGTATACCAGATAACGCCAAATCCGACCAGGATAGCGAAAATGATGATTTTCAATAGCTTCTTCATTTATTTCTCCTTTTATGCTGCGGATGCAAAGATGTCACCGCAAGGGCAATTGGCAAACATATCGGTGCGCCTATATTATGAAGATGATTGCTCATCAAATGCATA
>UMCY01035954.1_pt1 | contig 16932 bp, 17 predicted proteins | sample 1964351 | NCBI WGS metagenome assembly UMCY01 (sample SAMEA4835980, study PRJEB28245) | human gut metagenome | biome: gut microbiome; material: fecal sample | place: Denmark | collected 2008 | reverse complement strand
AAAATGGGACCAAAAAGAACCGACCCCAATGGTCCCAAAAGAACAAGGAGGAAAAAATTATGTTAGAAAAAAACAGTTTAGTACCTTACGTAATAGAACAAACAAGTAAGGGAGAACGTTCTTATGATATCTTTTCAAGATTATTAAAAGACAGAATAATATTTTTAGGAGAAGATGTAAATAGTACAACAGCAAGTTTAGTAATAGCTCAAATGCTATTCTTAGAATCAGAAGATCCAGATAAAGAAATATACTTCTATATAAATTCACCTGGAGGAAGTGTAACAGATGGATTAGCAATAGTAGATACAATGAACTACATTAAATGCCCTGTATCAACATTTTGCCTAGGATTAGCTGCAAGCTTTGGAGCAGTATTATTAGCAAATGGAGAAAAAGGAAAAAGATTTGCAATGCCAAATGCAGAAATATTAATACATCAACCATTAATAGCAGGTGGAGGAATTTCAGGACAAACAACAGATATAAAAATCCATGCAGAGCAAATGATTAAAACAAGAGAAAGATTAACAAAAATCTTAGCTGACAGAACAGGAAAACCAATTGAACAAGTTATGAAAGATACTGAAAGAGATAATTATATGACAGCAGAAGAAGCTTTAGAGTACGGTTTAATAGATGAAATTTTATATAAAAGAAAATAAGGGAGAGTTTTGTAATGGCAAAAAATGATGAAACAATGAAAAATGTATATTGTTCTTTTTGTGGAAAGCCACAAAGTGGAGTAAAGAAAATAGTTGCAGGACCTGGCGTATATATCTGTGACGAATGTATAAGCCTTTGTACTTCTATATTAGAGGAAGAGGGATTTCTTGACGAAGAAGAAGCATATACATTAAATGAAGAAACAAAAATTCCAAGTCCTAAAGAGATAAAAAAGGTTTTAGATGATTATGTAATAGGGCAAAATGAGGCTAAGAAAATATTATCAGTTGCGGTATATAATCATTATAAAAGAATAAACCACGAAGAAAAAAATAAAAACAAACAAGACGAAGTTGAAATTCAAAAAAGTAATATTTTACTTCTTGGACCTACTGGTTGTGGAAAAACACTTTTAGCAAGTACACTAGCTAGAATTTTAAATGTACCATTTGCAATCGCTGATGCTACAACACTTACAGAGGCTGGATATGTTGGAGAAGATGTTGAAAATATCCTTTTAAAACTTATTCAAGCAGCAGATGGAGATATAGAAAGAGCAGAAAAAGGAATTATTTATATAGATGAAATAGATAAAATAACAAGAAAATCAGAAAATCCATCAATCACAAGAGATGTAAGTGGAGAGGGAGTTCAGCAAGCACTTTTAAAAATTGTTGAAGGTACAATTGCATCAGTGCCACCACAAGGAGGAAGAAAACATCCTCATCAAGAAATGATACAAATCGACACATCAAATATATTGTTTATTTGTGGAGGTGCGTTTGAAGGTTTAGAAAATATTATAAGAGATAGAACAGGAAAGAAAACAATAGGTTTTGGAACTGCAATTCAATCAAATAAGGAAATTGATAAATATAAAATATTTGAAGAATTGCTACCACAAGATTTATTAAAATTCGGATTAATTCCAGAATTTATTGGAAGACTTCCAATTGTTGCAACTCTTAAAGAGCTTGATAAAGAGGCTTTAAAGAAAATAGTTGTGGAACCTAAAAATGCATTGGTTAAGCAATATAAGAAATTGCTTGAAATTGATGGCGTTGAACTTGAATTTAAAGATGATGCGTTAGAAGCAATCGTAAATAAAGCAATCGAACTTAAAACAGGTGCTAGAGGACTTCGTTCTATAATCGAGGGAATTATGACTGATATTATGTTTGAAATTCCTTCAAATGATAAAATTACTAAGTGCATAATAACCAAGGAGACTGTTGAAAATGGCAAGGAACCTGAGGTTGTTGTGAATGAAAAGAAAGTAAGTGCATAAAAATTAAACAAGAACGGTTCTTTAATGTAACAAGCAAAGTTGCGGGGGAACCGTTTTTTTTGAATGAAAAAATGTTCCATTGGGACCGGGTCTTTTTGGTACATTTTGTAAAAAGAACCGTCCCCAATCAGAAAAAAGAAAGGAATGAAAAAATATGAGCCCAAATATGATGGACAACCTAATAAACAAAATTAAAGAAAAAAATAGCCCAATAGTAATGGGAATAGACCCTAGATATGAAATGATACCAGACATAATAAAATCAAAATATCCAAAGGATATGGCAGGATTTTCTGAATCAGCAGTAGTATTTGCAAAAAAACTAATAGATGCAACTTATGATATAATGCCAGCCATAAAGCCACAACTTGCGTATTTTGAAATGATGGGACCTAATGGACTAGATGCATTTAAAGAAATAGTAGATTATGCTAAATCAAAAGATTTAATAGTAATAGCAGATGCAAAAAGAGGGGATATAGGAACAACTTCACAAGGATATTCAAATACATTTTTAGGAAAAACATCATTAGATGATTATAAAGAAAAAATATATGATGCAGATTTTGTAACAGTAAATCCATATATGGGAACTGACTGTGTAAAGCCATTTATAGAAGATTCTAAAAAATATGGAAAAGGTGTATTTGTATTAGTAAAAACATCAAATAAATCATCTGGAGAACTTCAAGACTTAAAATTAGAAAACGGGAACAAAGTATATGAACAAGTTGCAACATTAGTTGAGGAGTGGGGAAAAGACTTAATAGGAGAATATGGATACAGCAGTATATCAGCTGTTGTAGGAGCAACATATCCAGAACAATTAAAAGAAATAAGAAAACTAGCACCACATACATTTTTCCTAATTCCTGGTTACGGAGCACAAGGAGGAAAAGCTGAAGATATAGCTTTAGGATTTGATGAAAATGGAATAGGTGGAATTGTTAATGCATCAAGAAGTCTAATGTGTGCTTATAAAGCAGACAGATGGAAAGAAATTTATACAGAAGAGCAATTTGCAGAAGCTACAAGAGCAGAGGCTTTGAGAATGAGAGAAGAGCTTATGGGTGCAATTCAGAAATAGAAGGGAGAATATATTATGTCAAAAATGCAATTACAAGCAAAATTAGTAAAAAAAGAACAACTAAAAGATGATATTTTCAAATTTAGTGTGGAAGCACAAGAAATTGTAAATATAGCAAAATCAGGTCAATTTTTAGAAATAAGAGTAACAGACCAAGTAGAACCATTCTTAAGAAGGCCAATAAGTATATACAATTTAGATAAAGAAAATGGTATTTTAGAATTTATATTCCAAGTAAAAGGAAAAGGAACAAAAATATTAGCTCAAAAACAAGAAGGAGAATTAATAGATATAATAGGACCTCTAGGAAATGGGACATTTGAGTATTCTAAATATCAAAATTTAGCAATAATAGGTGGAGGAATAGGAATATTCCCATTATATGAACTTGCAAAAGAAGCAAAGCTTGATGGAAAAAATGTAAATACATATTTAGGATTTAGAAACAAAGAATTTATAACATTAGAAGAAGAATTTAAAAATGTATCAACATCTTTATGTTTGGCAACAGATGATGGAAGCTATGGAAAAAATGGGTTTGCAATAAACTTTTTAAAAGAAGATATAGAAAGAGGAAAAATAGATTCAATATTTGCTTGTGGACCTATGCCTATGCTAAGAGCTGTAAAGGCATTAGCAATGGAAAAAAATATTCCTTGCCAAGTTTCATTAGAAGAAAAAATGGGATGTGGAATCGGAGTATGTTTAGGTTGTGCGGTTAAAACTGCAGAAAGCACAAGTGAAAATCCTGAATATAAACATGTTTGTAAGGCAGGATCAGTTTTTGATGCTACAGAAGTTGAATTTTAGTGTTCCATTGGGACCGGGTCTTTTTGGGACATTTTGAAAAAGAACTGTTCCCAATAAGAAAAAATGAAAGGAGAAAATAAAAATGAATTTAGAAGTAGATTTTGCAGGATTAAAACTAAAAAATCCAGTAACAGTAGCCTCTGGAACATTTGGCTATGGAAGAGAATATAGTGACTTTTATGACCTAGGAAAATTAGGAGCAGTAATAACAAAAGGAACATCTTTAAAACCAAGAAATGGAAATAAACCATCAAGAGTATGTGAAACACCAAGTGGAATGTTAAATAGTATAGGATTACAAAATCCAGGAGTAGAATATTTTGCTCAAAATGATTTACCATTCTTAAGAAAATTTGATACAAAAATTATAGTAAATGCTTGTGGTAATACAGTAGAGGATTATGTTGAACTTTGTAGAGTATTAAATTCTTTAGATATAGATGCCGTTGAACTAAACTTATCTTGTCCAAATGTAAAACAAGGATGTTTAGCTTTTGGTACAACTTATGAGGGTGTAAAAAATGTAACTAGTCAATGTAGAAAAGTTTTAGACAAGCCTTTAATTGTAAAATTAACACCAAATGTTACAGATATAACAGAAACTGCAAAAGCTGTTGAAGATGCAGGAGCAGATGGAGTATCTTTAATAAATACATTACTTGGAATGAGTATAGATATAGAAAAGCAAAGGCCATTTTTAGCAAATAATACAGGTGGACTTTCAGGACCTGCAATAAAACCAGTTGCAGTTAGAATGGTATATCAAGTTGCTCAGAAGGTTAATATTCCAGTACTTGGATTAGGCGGAATAGTAAATGGAAATGATGCAGTTGAATTTATGCTTGCTGGTGCAAAAGCAATTTCAATTGGATGTGGAAACTTTATTGACCCTTATGCAGGACCAAAAACAGTAGAGGGAATTGAAGATTATTTAAAAAGACATAATATAGATGATGTTAATGATATTGTTGGTAAAGTTAAAATGAATTGACCTATTGGGACCGATTCTTTTTGGGACATTTTGTAAAAAGAACGATCCCTAATACAAAAAGAATTAAAAATCATTCTTCAAAAGAATTATTTTAGAATTTAAATAGAAGTATATTTTTACATTGAAAAATTGTAGAATAATGTCAAAAAAAGTGGAAGGTGATGAAATAATGGGATTTAAAGTACCAAAAGGTGTAGAAAAAGTTCCTAAGACAATAAGAATTGATGAAAAAGATTGTGATATTATTCAAAAGCTGGCTTATGATAATAATACTTCATTTAATGATATTGTTAATAGTATGATTAAATATGCTATTGAGAATATGGAGCAGTAAAAAAAACAGATTAAGACTTAAAAAATCTTAATCTGTTTTCTACTAATATTTCAATCCTAATCCATATAAATCTTCATCAATTAAAGTATGAACTCTAGTTAAAGTTCTTTCATTATCAGATTTCAAGCTATTTTCAATAAACTCAGGATGATTAACCAAAAATTCTTTCATAGTATCATCAGGATTATCAAAATATCTATTAATGAATTCCAATTGTTCTTCATTTATAGCACCATGAGCTAAAGCCTCTTTAAATAAATCTTTATTAACAGTAGCTAAAGCATGAGCAGTAACACCTACTTCTTTTAAATTATCAAAACCACCTTGATTTCTATCGATAACCACCAAAGTATGCTCCATATTACCATTTAAATTATTAATAATAGGAACCCATCTTTTGATATAGCTTGAAGCTGTAGTAATTAAATCAGATAAATGTAAAACTTTATCACCATTTAAATTAGAAATAGGTTCCGACATATTAAAATCAGAATTACTTAAAATAGCAGACATATCTTTAAAAATAGTTAAATGTGGTTTATTTAGCAAATAAGCTAAAATAATAGAGAAATACCAATCTCTTCTTTCACCACCAGAAATATATTTAAAATTATCTACACCGATGTTGTTTTCAATATATTCTTTCATTTGATTTATAACATCTTGATAAATTTTATTTGAATTATATTCTTCTAAAACTTTATCAAAAAGTTTTTTAGGTAAGTCAAATTTATCAGCTTTTCCATCATTAATCAATTTAAGTTCATAAGTTATGAAATTTAAAAATTCAGTTGATTCTTTTTCTCCGCCATAAACATATTGGCTATTAAAAAAATAAGGAGAAAGTTTTCCAGATGTTAGCCAGAATGGTTCGTTTTCTTTACAAAATTTTATTGCATTTGATTCAAATAAATATGATAATATTTTATTAGACATGTTAATATAACCTCCTTTAAATTTGAGTATATATTATTATAGTTTAGTGGAATTGTCAAGCGATTTCTGATTTGGGACGGTTCCTTTTCGGAAAAGGAACCGTCCCAAATCAAAAAAATTTCAAAAAAATATTGATATTTTTTTACATTTGGGCTAAAATAGAAAAAGTTCAAAAAATAAAAGGACAGGAGGCTGAAACGTGGTAACTTTAGAAGATGTAAAAAATAATGAAGAAATAAAGTATTTGATAGAAGGAGCCCAAAAACAATTAGATGAACTTCGGATATACAGAGCACTCATATAGGCATATAGGAATTGTGTCAAAAAGGGCTGGAGATATCTTACAAGATTTAGGTTTTGATGAAAGAACGGTTGAGCTAACAAGAATAGCAGGATATATGCATGATATAGGAAATTGTGTAAATAGAGTAGATCATGCACATTCAGGGGCGATATTAAGTTATAATATATTAAAAGATATGGGGATGAGTATTGCTGAAAGAACTGAAATTATGATGGCAATAGGGAATCATGACGAAAGTACTGGTACTGCGGTAAGTGATATATCAGCTGCACTAATATTAGCAGATAAATCAGATGTAGCAAGGTCACGAGTTTCGAAGAAAAATATTGCAACATTTGATATTCACGATAAAGTAAATTATGCTGTAACAAATGCAGACTTGAAACTAGATGCTGAAAAGAGAGTGATAACATTAAAATTAGATATAGATACTACAATATGTCCTGTACTAGACTATTTTAAAATTTTCATGGATAGAACAATTATGAGCAAATATGCAGCAAAGTATCTAAAAATATGGTATGAATTAATTATAAATAATACAAAATTATTATAAAATGAGGAGGAAAAAATGAAAGGAAAAAAATTAAGAGTAATTACACAAATATTAGCAATTATTACAATATGTTTAATATCATTTATTGGGATATATAAACAAGATGCTAATAAAATGAAAAATCAAGTGAAGGATTATGAATTAGGAAAGGATTTGAACGGTTACAGAGAAATTGTACTAGAAGTAAGTGATGCAAATGAGGTTTTGGATTCTGATGGGAAAGTTGTAGGAAATACGGACCAATATAATGATAGTAGTATTGAGTCAAATTCTTATCAAAAATCAGATAATAAAATTAATAAAGAAGAAAGTTTAACTAAAGAAAATTTTGAAAAATCAAAATCAATAATTGAAAAAAGGCTAAAAAAATTGAATGTTGAAGATTATAATATAAGCGTTAATACCGAAAATGGAGCAATATATCTTCAAATACCTGAAAATAGTGAAACAGACCATGTTGTTAGCAATATAGTTCAAGTTGCTAAATTCCAAATTAAAGATTCAGAAGATGATTCAAAAATATTTATTACAAACAGTGATATAAAAAAAATATCAGCACTTTATAATACAGAAACATCTGGAACAACAGTATATCTTAGAATGAATTTTAATAAAAATGGAAAGAAAATTTTAAAAGACATAAGTTCAGGAGATTATGCAACCAAAAGTGATTCTAACAGTGAGAATAAAGCTGAAGAAACAAATACATCAAATGAAGAAACTACAGAAAATGAAGCAGAAGAAAATACAACATCTGAAGAAAGCAGTGAAAATAGTGAAAGCAATTCTCAAAAGAAAATAATTTTATCAATAGACAACAATGATATGATAACAACAAGCTTTGATAATCCAATACAAGATGGAGTTATAGATTTGTCTATGAATAAGGCAACAACTGATAGTGACTCAATTGCTGATACATTAGAATCTGCATCAACAATAGCAGCAGTTGTAAATTCTGGGGAAATGCCACTTACATATAAAGTTTCTGATAATAATTATATAAATAGTGATATAAAAATAGAAAATGTAAAACAAGTAATATATATAATAGCAGCAATTACAGTAATAGCATTAGTTTTATTGGTAATTAAATATAAATTAAAAGGTTTCATTGCATCAATGGCTTATATAGGATTTGTAGCCTTAGATTTATTAGTAATAAGATACACAAATGTAACAATAACGTTAGAAAGTATAGTTGCAGGTATAATAATTCTTGCTATAAATTATATGATAGTTTATAAGTTACTAGAAATTTCTAAGAAAGAATTAGATGAAAAGGCTCAGGCAAATAAAAAAGAGTTCAAGTCTATATTAATAAAATCTATACCAATATTTATAATAGCTGTTGTGTTTACATTTGTAAAATGGACAAAAATAGCTACTTTCGGAATGTTTATATTCTGGGGATTAATTTTGAGTATAGTTTATAACTATTTAGTAACCAAAAATATGATAGATTAACAGAAAGGAAGAAGATAATGAAAGAACAAAAAATAAATAAAATATTATATATTGTCGCAATACTTATAATTATTATCGGAATAATAATGTATTATAAAAAAGGTTTCAATATAGAATTATTATATTCAAACAGGCAAGAAGTTTTGATATCAGATAGCAATGAGATGGATGTAACAAAAATACAAGAAATAGCAGGCACAGTGCTTGAAAATAGAAGTGTTAAAGTTGTAAGACATGAAAGATTTGGAAATGCGTTAGAAGTTATATCAACATCAATTAGCGAAGATGAAAAAAATAATTTAGTAGATAAAATAAATGAAGAATGTGGAACTAATATATCAAAAGATGATACTAAAATAATAAGTGTATCAAATACTCAAATAAGAGATATTTTAAAGTTATACATATTACCAGGAATAATTACATTTGCAATTATAGTTATATATTTTGTTATAATGTATCATAAAATAGGATTAACTAAAGTATTATTAAAAAGTATTTTCATACCAGTAATTGCAGAATTGACATATTATTCTCTTATTGTAATTACAAGAGCTGAATTTGGAAGAATTACAAACAGTATTGCAATTGGAATATATGTATTAGCAATAGGAGTTTTAGCAATAAAATTCCAAAATGAAAAAGAAAAATTACCTAAAAAAGAAGAGAGGGAGAATGATTGAAAATGGGAGAACAACAAGAAGTTATATTAACTCAAGAAGGATTTGAAAAATTAGAAGAAGAGTTAAATTACCTAAAAACAGAAAAAAGAACAGAAATAGCTGAAAGAATAAAAACAGCAAGAGGATTTGGAGATTTATCAGAAAACTCTGAATATGATGAGGCAAAAGGAGCTCAAGCTGAAAATGAACAAAAAATTGCAGAATTAGAAGTAAAAATCAGAAATGCAAAAGTTATTGACAGTAAGGAAATAGATACAAAAACGGTTCAAATTGGAAACACTGTTAAATTATTTGATGAAGAATTTGAAGAAGAAGTTATATATACTATAGTTGGTTCAACAGAAGTTGATTTAGCAGAAAACAAAATTTCAAATGAATCACCAATAGGAAAAGCTTTACTTGGTAGAAAAAAAGGTGAAGTTGTTGATGTTGATGCTCCAGATGGAATTATTAAATTTAAAATTTTAGCAATAAAAAAATAAAAAGTATAAAATAGAAAAATTATCATATATTTCAATAGGTGGAATATATGATAGTTTTTTTTATAGATGAAATTAAAAAAGTAAGTATTTTTAAATCATTATTTAAAAATATTGTAGTAAACGAAGATAAAATTATGTTGCATTGTCAATATGAAAAATTAGGATTAAAAAGTAAAAAAAAGATTGTGGATAAAATTACAAGAGTATTGAATAATGAGAATGTAAAAAGAGTAATTATTTCAAAAAAATTAAAAAAAGATAAATATTTCACAAATCTTATATATTCTAATGGTTTGGATATTGTTGATGGAAAAAATTTAATGAAAAAGTTAGTAAATCAAATTATAGATAAGGTGTGTATTGAAAATAAGATTGAAAGTCAAAATGCAAATATCAGTATTAGCATAAATAATTTGAATGGATTAGAAATGAATAGTATATATTTATTGGCTAAAAAATTTAAATCATTAAATATAGTCACAAATAATACAAACTATTTTATAAAATTGAAGGAAAAATTATGGAATGAGGAAGGTATTATAATTACTTTAACAAATAATAAAAAGAAAGCATTGGCACAATCGAATATAATTTTAAATGTAGATTTTCCGGAAGAAATGATAAATAAATATACAATATATGGAAATGGTATTCTAATTAATTTGGAAGAAAATGTAAGAATTAAAAAGAAAAGATTTAATGGTAAAATTATAAATGATTATGAAGTTAAAGTAAAAGAAAACACAGAAATGGAAAAAATTACAAAAGACAAAAAATATATAAATTTCGATATCAGAGATATATTAGAAATTTATTTAAAAAATAATCCTGAAGAAATTCAAAATTTAATAATAGTCTAATAATAAGTATAAATTCCCTTAAAATGTAAATAATAATATTAATAAAATTTTAAGGAGGATTATATGGGAGTACATTTTAGGGAAAATGAAGAAAAAATAACAATGGGGATGATTATAGGTGGTATAATAATAATAGGTTTATTGATGACATCCTTAATTGTATATTTAATAAGTGTAAATAAGACAAAAGTTCAAAATAATATTGCTAAACAAGAACAGCAAGTAGCAGATGATAGCCAAGATGAAGAAGAAAATTTTGAAGAGGTTAGTATAGATGTAGGAAAAACAGTAAACGAGGTTTCAAATGAAATGAATAGCACAGCAACAAATACCTTAGAAAATAACCAAAACACAAATAAGGTAAATACGCAAAATAGCATGGAAAACAATACTGTCACAGAAAAAAAGAATACACATATTGAAAAGAAAACTAATACTGTAGAAAGCAAAGAATCAAATTCAAAAAAAGAAGAAACAAAAAATATAAAATTTACATCACCAATAAAAGGAGAAATCATTAGAGAATTTGCATCAGATTCTCTAGTATATTCAAATACTCTCGATGAATGGGTAACTCATAATGGTGTTGATATAAAGGCTGATAAAACATCAGTTGTAAAATCAGCAGCTGAAGGAACAGTATATGCAATAAAAAATGACCCTAGATATGGATTGACTGTTATTGTAGAACATGATGGTGGATATAAAACTGTTTATGCAAATCTTTTGACTGCTGAGTATGTGGTAGAAGGAGAAAAATTAGAGGTTGGTCAAACTATCGGTACAGTGGGAAATAGCAGTGCTTTTGAAGTTTCTGATGATTATCATTTACATTTTGAAGTAATTAAAGATGGAGAATATTTAAATCCCTGCACTTTAATGGAATTTTAATTTTTCTGATTGGGGACGGTTCTTTTCGCAAAAAGAACCGTCCCCAATCAGAAATTTTTTACTCAAACCCCTTGTCAAACCTCAAAAAATGTAGTAAAATAACAAATGTGAAAAAATTCCTTAAACTTAGTTAAATAATTAACACACCCGATTTTAAACCAGGTCTAAGGAGAAAAAGAAAACAGGAGGTGTAAACTATGATATCAAAAGAATCAAAAGCTGAAATAATAGCAAAATATAAAAGAGATGAAAAAGATACGGGATCACCAGAAGTACAAATCGCTCTTTTAACAGAAAGAATCAACGAACTAACAGAACACTTAAAAGTTCACAAAAAAGACAATCACTCTAGAAGAGGACTTTTAAAAATGGTTGGTAAAAGAAGAAACTTATTAAACTATTTAGCTAAAAAAGATGTAAACAGATACAGAGAAATAGTTGCTAAATTAGGATTAAGAAAATAATTATAACAAGGGGGCAGGAGGATTTTTGCCCTTCTTTTTTAAAGTTTAAATAATAAAAAGTTTATGTATTAGTTTAAGTGTAGCTTGTATAATATGCTTAAAACATTAAGCACATTATAGAGGTTACATACTAATAATAAACTTAAAATTAACGGGGTGTAAAAAATATAATAAAAAAGGAGAAATTTTATGTTTAAAGTTTATGAAACAGAACTAGCAGGAAGAAAATTAACAATAGAAACAGGAAAAATGGCAGGTTTGGCCAATGGAAGTGTCTTAGTAAGATATGGAGACACAGTTGTTATGGTAAATGTAACAGCATCAAAAGAACCAAAAGAAGGAATAGACTTTTTCCCACTATCAGTAGATTTTGAGGAAAAATTATATTCAGTAGGAAAAATACCAGGTTCATACACAAAAAGAGAAGGAAAACCTTCAGATAAGGCAATATTAACATCAAGAGCAATAGATAGACCTTTAAGACCTTTGTTCCCAAAAGATTTCAGAAATGATGTAGTAGTTGTATGTACAGTTTTATCTGTAGAGCAAGACAACTCACCAGAAGTTGCAGCAATGATTGGAGCATCTGCAGCACTTTCAATTTCAGATATCCCATTTGGTGGACCAACAGCGGCAGTAAATGTAGGTTTAGTAAATGATGAAATTATAATAAACCCAACAGTAGAACAAAGAGCTCATAGTGATTTAACTTTAACAGTTGCTGGAACACATGACAAAATTGCAATGATAGAAGCAGGTGCAAATGAAGTACCAGATGAAAAAATGCTAGAAGCAATTGAGACAGCACATGTTGAAATTAAAAAATTATGTGAATTCATTTCAAAAATGAAAGAAGAAATTGGAAAGCCAAAATTTGAATACAAATCATTTGCAGTAATACCTGAAATATATGATTATTTATCAGAAAATTACAAAGATGAAATGAAAGAAGCCGTTACTGAAAAAGACAAACAAGTAAGAGATAATAACATTGATAAATTAACAGAAAAAGTAAATGAAGAATATAAAGAAAAATTTGGTGAAGAAAAATTCGAAGAAGATAAATCTAATATAGGAGAAGCTTTATACAAATTAGAGAAAAAAGTTGTTAGAGATATGATTTTCTACGAACACAAACGTGTTGACGGAAGAACATTAGACGAAATAAGACCATTATCATGTGAAGTTGGTTTACTTCCAAGAGTACATGGAAGCGCAATGTTCACAAGAGGATTAACACAAGTTATGTCAATTACAACACTTGGAATGATGAGCGAAGAACAAGAATTAGATGGAATAGACTTAGAAAAATCAAAGAGATATATGCATCAATACAACTTCCCAGCATATTCAGTTGGAGAAGCAAGAACATCAAGAGGACCTGGAAGACGTGAAATTGGACATGGAGCATTAGCTGAAAAAGCATTAGTTCCAGTATTACCATCAGTAGAAGAATTTCCTTATGCAATAAGAGTTGTATCTGAAATATTATCATCAAATGGATCTACATCACAAGGAAGCATTTGTGCAAGTACATTATCATTAATGGATGCAGGGGTTCCAATAAAAAGACCAGTTGCAGGAATTTCAACAGGTTTAATAACAGACCCAGAAAATCCAGATAATTATGTTATGATGACAGATATACAAGGAATAGAAGATTTTTTCGGAGATATGGACTTTAAAGTAGGAGGAACAGAAAAAGGAATTACAGCTATACAAGTTGATATAAAAGTAGATGGATTATCTTATGACATAATAAAAGAAGCATTTGAAAGAACACACAAAGCTCGTATGTACATCTTAAATGACATAATGTTACCAGTTTTAGGTGAACCAAGAGCAGAAATATCTGAATATGCACCAAAAATAATTACAACAAAAATAAAACCAGAAAAAATAAAAGATGTTATAGGTACTGGTGGAAAAGTAATTAACAAAATTATAGACGAAACAGGTGTAAAAATAGATATTGAAGAAGATGGACAAGTTTACATCTATGGCGAAAACAGTGAAAAAGCTTATGATGCTTTAGATATGATAGAAGATATCGTTCGTGAAATCGAAGTTGGTGGAATCTATTATGGAGCTGTTACAAGAATAACATCCTATGGTGCATTTGTTGATTTAGGAAATGGAAAAGAAGGATTACTTCATATTTCTAGAATTGCAAAAGAACATATTAGAAGAGTTGAAGATTATGTTCAAATTGGTGAAAAAGTTACTGTTAAGGTTATCGAAATTGATAATCAAGGTAGAATTAATTTAGCTATGAACGAACTTAGAGAAAAGAGAGCAGATGTTGTAGAAGAAAGCAATAGTGAAAGTAAAGAAGAAAAAGCTGAGGAAGTAGAAGAGTAATTTTTCTGATTTGTGTCCCATTGGGACCGGTTCTTTTTGGGACATTTCTGATTGGGGACGGTTCTTTTCGGAAAAAGAACCGTCCCCAATCAGAAATGTTCCAAACGAAAAAGAAAGGAGAAAGAAATGCTAGGAATACTAACACTAGAAACACAAAGATATGCAATAAAATTAGACAATTTTGAAGGGCCGTTAGATTTACTATGTAGCCTAATAGAAAAAAACAAAATGAGTATTTATGATATCAAATTAGATGAAATAACAGATCAATATATAGAACTTTTAAATAAAGCTCAAGAACTAAACTTAGAAATTGCAAGTGAATTTTTAACCTTAGCATCAACTCTCCTTTATATAAAATCTAAAAAATTACTTCCAAGTAAAAATGAGGAAGAAGAAGAACTTTCAGAAGATGAGCTTATTAGAAGAATAGTAGAATATAAAAAATACAAGGATATAACAGCAAGTTTAAGAAAAAGCTTTGAAGAAAATTCAAATAGATTTTATAAATTACCTGAAAATATTGAATTACCTAAACAACAGCTAGATGAAGAGTATGAGGAAAATATTATTCCTAATTTATATAAAAAATTATGGGATAAAAATCAAAACAAAGTTAATGAAAATGCCAAAAATATTGAAAAAATAGCGATTACAGATACTTATACTGTTGTTAGCAAGGTAAAAGAAATGTTTAAGGAATTAATTAGACATAAGAGTTTTGTGTTTAACAAATTATTTTCTATTCAAAAACATAATAGACAAGAAGTTGTTACTGCTTTTTCTGGTTTACTTGAATTATCTAGAAGAAGTAAGGTTGAAACGGAGCAGGACGGTCTTTTTGGAGATATTAATGTAAAAAGAAAAAATTATAAATAAAATATTATTTATGGGTATGAAACAGTTTTATAAAGTAGGCTCTAACCCGTGCTGACGGCAGTCGTCACAAAAAGCCATTCATCCGAATGGCTTTTTTATACATTAATCGAAAAAAGTAAAAAAATAAGCACAAAAAAATCCTCTAAACCACTTGAAATATTTTTTAACTTGTTATAGAATAAATTTGCCTAAAAAAGGCAACAATAAACAAAAATGTAAAAAACATACATAGACAAAAGTATGTTTAAAGGAGGAATTTAATATGTCAGTAAAAGTAGCCATTAATGGATTTGGACGTATAGGACGTCTAGCATTTAGACAAATGTTTGGAGCAGAAGGGTATGAAATTGTTGCAATAAACGACTTAACAAGCCCATCAATGCTAGCACATCTATTAAAATATGATTCTGCACAAGGAAGATATGAAAAAGCAGATACAGTAGTAGCAGGAGAAGATTCAATAACAGTTGATGGAAAAACTATAAAAATATATGCAAAAGCAGATGCAAATGAATTACCATGGGGAGAAATCGGAGTAGATGTAGTATTAGAATGTACAGGATTCTATACATCAAAAGACAAAGCTATGGCACATATCAATGCAGGAGCAAAAAGAGTTGTAATATCAGCACCAGCTGGAAAAGATTTACCAACAGTAGTTTACAATGTAAACCAAGATATCTTAACACCAGAAGATAAAATAATATCTGCAGCATCATGCACAACAAACTGCTTAGCACCAATGGCTAAAGCACTTAATGATTATGCACCTATAGAGTCTGGTATAATGTCAACAATACATGCTTATACAGGAGACCAAATGTTACTAGATGGACCACACAGAAAAGGAAACCTAAGAAGAGCAAGAGCTGCTGCAGTAAATATCGTTCCTAACTCAACAGGAGCAGCAAAAGCAATTGGATTAGTTATTCCAGAATTAAATGGAAAATTAATAGGTTCTGCTCAACGTGTTCCAGTTCCAACAGGATCTACAACAATATTAGTTGCGGTTGTAAAAGGTCACGACATAACAGTTGAATCAATAAATGCAGCTATGAAAGCAGCTTCAAATGAATCATTCGGATATACAGAGGAAGAATTAGTTTCTTCAGATGTTGTAGGAATGAGATATGGTTCATTATTTGACGCAACTCAAACAATGGTACAAAAATTAGATGATGACACATATCAAGTTCAAGTTGTTTCTTGGTATGATAATGAAAATTCATATACTAGCCAAATGGTTAGAACTATTAAGTACTTTGCGGAACTTGAGAAATAATGTACTTTGGGGACCGGTTCTTTTACGAACATGTTCATAAAAGAACTGGTTCCAAAAGAACAAAAAAGAAAAAAGCTAGAGGGTGGCAAACTAAAAATGCCTGCCACCTAGCTTTTACTTAAATAAAAAGTTTAATCTAAAACCTGAAAGGAATGATTTTATTATGAACAAAAAAACAGTTAAAGATATAGATTTAAAAAACAAAAAGGTATTAGTAAGATGTGACTTCAATGTACCAATGGATGAAAACAAAAATATCACAGACAACAGAAGAATAGTTGCAGCTTTACCTACTATAAAATATTTATTAGAGCAAAATTGTAAAGTAGTATTATGCTCACATTTAGGAAGACCAAAAGGAGAATTCAAACCAGAATATTCCTTAAAGCCAGTTGCAAAAGAACTATCAAAATTGCTTGGAAAAGAAGTAATAATGGCACAAGACGTAATTGGAGAAGATGCTAAAAACAAAGCAGAAAACCTAAAAAATGGAGAAGTATTATTACTAGAAAATGTAAGATTTCACAGACAAGAAACAGACAACGACCCAGAATTTGCTGAAAAATTAGCATCATTTGGAGAAATATTTGT
>UMCY01004998.1_pt1 | contig 16937 bp, 10 predicted proteins | sample 1964351 | NCBI WGS metagenome assembly UMCY01 (sample SAMEA4835980, study PRJEB28245) | human gut metagenome | biome: gut microbiome; material: fecal sample | place: Denmark | collected 2008 | reverse complement strand
TGTATTGATGTCTGGGAAGACAGTGCGGTTTTTTGTCGGATATTTTTATGAAATATAGGCAGATTCTATGTATTTTTGCTCATGAAACCTATGGCAGTTTTGTAAATGAAGAAATGTTTGATATATATTTATCTCCTTTTGTTAACCAGTCTGTGCTGTTTGCAAGCGGGAGCTGTTTCCTCCGAAATTCGTAGCTTGTCCGTATCCGACGGACTTCCTGATTTGGTCATTAATACAATATACAAAGATTCAAAAGGTTATGTCTGGATGGGAACGAATACCTCAGTGGAGCGTTTTGATGGCATACGCCTGGAGCATTACATGGTAGAGGGCAGCAATGAGAACCTGAAGCGGGTGTTTGCACTGGTTGAGATGCCGGGCAATGAACTATGGGTTGGTACGGGCATGGGACTTTTCCGCCTGGCCGATGATGCCGAGAAGCTCGAGCGGCTGGCTCCTGAAATGATTACAAGCGGGGTACATGCATTCTGTAAGTTGGGGGATGTACTCTATGTAGGAACGGAAAAAGGATTGTATGTATACAAGGGAGGAGTTTTTGAGCATGTGCTGGTAGACAAGAATGTCTTTTCGCGTGCGAATTTTGTAACGGGAATGGTGGAAGGAGAAAACGGCATATTGTGGCTCTCTACGATGGGAGGCTTGAAATCTTTTCGTTTGTCCGACCATACTATTACTTCTTTTTCAGATAAATTGGCGAAGAACGGGCAGAACCTTTCTTTCTATAATATCACACGTGTCGGTTCAAAGATTTTTATGGGTACAATGTCCAGCGGGCTGGTGCTTTTTGATACTATCAGCAAGCACTTTTCACGCTATCTGGATGTCGGTTGTGGAGTCATCTCTGCCTTGTCGGGCGATGGGAAAGACCTGCTCTATGTAGGAACGGACGGAAACGGTGTACATTTTATTTCCGTGAGTCGCCAGCGTGTTATCCGTACTTTCCGGCACGACCGTGAGGCAGATAGCCAGATTCGTTCCAATTCTGTGTACTCTGTATTGGTCGACCGTGACGGCTTGTTATGGATTGGCTTTTACCAGTTGGGTGTAGACTACACCTTGTTCCAAAGCGACTTGTTTTCCACCTATCAATATGAGAACTTGTTTGATTCCAGAGACATGGCTGTCCGTACCATTGCCTTTCATGGAAGTCAGAAACTGATAGGTTCGCGCGACGGCTTTGTGTTTATCGATGAGGCCGATGGCAGATTCCAGATATTCAAGGCGCCCCGTCTGCGGGCTTCCATCATTGTGTCAAGCTGTTATTTCGACGGGAAATATTATATCGGAACCTATGGAGGAGGTATGTATGTGCTTGATGGCGCCACATTGGAACTGCGGGATTTTGAGATTGCTTCCGAACCCTTCCAGCATGGACATATTTTTGTGCTTCGTCCTGACGACCGGGGAAATCTGTGGATTGGTACTTCTGCCGGATTGTATTGTTACCGGAACGGGAAAATCGTGCGTCACTTCAAGAGCGACAGTTCCAAACTCCCCGAAGGCAACGTTTATGAGATTTATTTTGATTCATCCCATAAAGGATGGATTTGTACGGAAAGCGGTATCTGCATTTGGGACCCTTCGTCCGAAAGCTTGAAGAACGATGTGTTCCCGGAAGGATTTGTGCATAAAGAAAAAATCCGTATGATTTATGAAACTTCCGACCATCAGCTCTATTTCTTGCCAGATAAAGGAGAATTGTTTGTATCCGACCTTACCATGAGTCATTTTAGCCGGCTCACTCCCGGAACGCTGTTGGACGGAAAGTCGTTGATGGCCGTGGTGGAAGACTCAGAAGGCTGGTTGTGGGTGGCGACCAATAAGGGTATGTACCGTTTCGACAAGAAAACCAAGGTAGTACCTTTCAATTTTGCCGATGGTATTCCCAGTCTGATATTCATCAACTGCATTCCGATAAAAGATGAAGACGGAAACTTCTGGTTTGGTAACTCCAGGGGACTGGTGCGCCTGAATGGGAAAGACATGGATATGCTTCCCAGCCGTTATATTATTTCGTTGTCGGATGTGCTGGTCAATGGTAAGAGCATGCAGCATCAGCTTTCGGGAGAAGAAGGCCATTACGCGCTCACACTGGAGAATTCGCAGAAGAGCGTAATCATTCAGTTCTCTGCACTTACGTACAGCGACCCGAACAGCCTGATGTATGAGTATAAGTTAGGAGAGGATGGGGAGTGGATTTCCTTGATGGGAAAATCGGAAGTATCGCTGTATGATTTGCCTTCGGGAGTCACTTCTTTTGTTATCCGTCAGATTGGGTATCCCGATTCGGCCATGACCTTGGATATTTGCATTCCCGACCGTTCCTGGTATAAGTGGATATATTCTCTTGTGGCATTGTTGTTGGCGGCTGCGGGTGTGTATGTGTTCCGTCGTAGCCTGTTGCGTGTGGTATGGGCCGTTTTACGTAAGCTGGACGGCTTTAACGACGCGGAAATACCGATGGCTGTGGAGGAAGATAAGAAAGAAGAAGAGGCAGAAGAAGTCGTAACACCGGAAATAGAACCAGTGACAGAGGAAGAAACTGTGGCGGAACCTATAGAACCGAAGTCTGAGAAAAAGACTGCTTCCTCTGCTGATGACAAATACCGGACGAACAAGGTCAGTCCGGAAGAGTGCAAGCGGCTTTACCGTCTGCTGGAACAGGAGATGAAGCGTAACAAACCTTATCGCAATCCGAATCTCAAAGTGGCAGATCTTGCCGTGTCGATAGGCACTACCTCCCATTCACTTTCCTATCTCTTCAACCAGTATTTGGAAAAGAATTATTATGACTATATCAACGAATACCGTGTGGAAGAATTCAAATCGCTTATCCTGAAAGACGAGTATGCAAAATATACCCTGACTGCCATGGCGGAATATTGCGGTTTCAGTTCGCGTGCCTCGTTCTTCCGTACGTTCAAGAAACTGGCTGGAATAACTCCGAACGAATACATCAAACAAGTCTCAGGTGAGCATCGTCCGGTAGATTAACGGACTTTTTAGTGTCAAAATAGGGAAAAACATCCTGTACGTAAGTGTCAAATAATAATTTGAGACTCTTGTATGGGATTCTTTATTTCATTGTAAATCAAATGCTTGTATAAAAATCAGTCTTGAAGGATAAGGTGAGATTTATTCCATGTTACATTTGTTTTAGTTTTTTGGAATTGTAAATACATTTGCAGTGTCAAATAACCAAAACAAGCTAATTTATGAAAGACCTGACGAACACATCCAATGAGCTAGTAGCACAGATTTTTGCGGACTACCATCAGTCGGTCTTCTTTTATATCTATAAGAAAATAGGAGAAAAAGAAGATGCGGAAGATTTGGTTCAGGACGCATATCTTCGCCTTTTGGAATACCGTACTATGCTACGTCCCGATACCGTAAAATATTTTTTGTTTACGATTGTCCGTAATCTGGTATCCGACTATTTCCGTCATCTTTATAGAAAGCAGGAAGCTTCTGTTTACCTGGAAGAATGTGGTCAGGCTCAGCAGGCTGTGGCTGCAGATACCCGTGCCGTTGTACGCGACTTGCAGAAGCAAGAACTGATGAGGGTGAAATATCTTCCTTACCAGCGTCGGAAAATCTATGTCATGAATCGTTTTGAGGGGAAAACATCGGCTGATATTGCTACCGAACTGAATCTTTCGCAGCGTACGGTAGAGAATCATCTGTTCATCAGCCGCAAGGAAGTGCGCAACTATATGAAACAATGTATATAAAATAATGATGAGAAGTAAAAACGTTAATTTAAAGTTTAATCTTATGAAGAATGGTTTTCTGAAAAATTCATCGCAGAGAGTCCTTTTTTCAGCCATGATGGTTTCAGCTTTAGTAGCCGGCAACGTGGCTCCAATGCATGCGGAGGTGACTTCTGTACAGTCGGTTCTGCAATCGGTAAGTGTGAAAGGGCAAGTGCTGGATGCGGAGGGTATTCCCGTTATTGGTGCAAGTGTTCTTGAAAAAGGAACTACAAATGGAGTGATCACAGACATTGACGGAAATTATTCGTTGAATGTGTCTTCTAAGAATGCAGTAGTGGTAATTTCTTATATTGGCTATAAAACGGTGGAATTGCCAGCTTCTAATCCTAATTTGTCGAAAGTTATCCTTAAGGAAGATACAGAGGTCTTGGATGAAGTAGTGGTTGTAGGTTATGGTACACAAAAGAAAGAATCACTGACAGGGGCAGTAACTGTGGTCGATTCGAAAGCTTTTAAGGAAAAAGGAAGTTTGTCCAGTCCGCTGGCTGCTCTTCAGGGACAGGTTCCTGGAGTGATGATTTCACGTTCTTCTTCAGCACCTGGTGATGAAAGCTGGAGCATGAATCTGCGTGGTTCTGTTTCTGTAAACTCTATTGAACCATTGGTGGTTGTGGATGGAGTAGCTTATACTAGTGTAAACGATTTGCGTTTGATTAATTCAAACGATATTGAATCGATTAACTTCCTGAAAGACGGTGCTGCAGCTATCTACGGTTCGCGTGCGGCAGGTGGTGTGGTGTTGATTACGACGAAGAAAGGTAAGGAAGGAAAAACTAAAGTAGAATATAGTGGTACGGCTACTTTAAAAACGGTAGGTTTGATGCCTCAGATGATGAGTATTGACCAATGGGCAGACGGAGTAATGACTGCATTGGAAAATGACAACAATACGTCCAATGAGTGGTATGCTTATGCGCAGTTAGCCAAAAAAATGAAAGGATCCTATTTGGATAAGCGTTATGGAGGAAGTCCTTTTGGTACTGATAAGTTTGGCGACGTGGCAGATTTTGTTTTTGATGATTCGGTTGATTGGCTAGGATCTTTGTTCGGAAGTACTTGGTCAACAGAGCAGAATCTGAGTATTTCAGGAGGAACAGAACGCTCATCTTACCGTCTTTCTTTAAGTTATTTGTATGATGGTTCTACACTTCAATACGGAAATAACAACAATAACCGCTACAATTTCCGTTTGAACAATACTTTCAAACTGACAGATAACTTGACATTAGATTCTTCTATTTCGTATAATCGTCAGGAACAGGTGGCGCCGTCCATGATTTCGTCTGTGCTTACAGTATCGATGCCGGTGCCGGGGTTGCCTCTTACGACTGTAGACGGAAAACCGTATGCTTGGGGAACATGGGGATCTCCTGTGGCTAAAGTGTCAGAGGGAGGAGACAATCGTTTGTCTGTTTCGGCTTTTAGTGTAAGTGAAACTTTAAATTGGACACTGACAGATTGGCTGACTGCAAATGCCAATGTAGGTTATAATACCAGTACGGCTACTAGAAATCAGGTAGAGAATGCGATTACTTATTATAATTATTTAGGTGATGTTCAGACTTTGGTTGATCCTATTCAGGCAAATTCATCCTATAAACAAACCAGTTCTAGAACGGACTTTTACTCTGTAACAGGGTTTTTGAACGCACACAAAACGTTTAATCAAGATCATGATTTAAGTTTGACATTAGGTGCCCAGTACGAATTCAAAGAATATACTTATTTTGGTGCTAAAGTAAAGGATACCCAGAATGGTCTGGAAATAGTAAACGGTTCTGGAGAAATAACCCTAAGTGGGGATGAAGACAAGTACCAGAATGCAAATATGTCTTATTTCGGACGTTTCAATTACAGCTATAAAGATAAATATCTGTTGGAAGTAAACGGACGTTATGATGGTTCTTCCAAATTCCAGCCTGAAAACCGTTGGGATTTATTCTATGGGGCTTCTTTGGGATGGAGAATCAAGCAGGAGAACTTTATGCAGAATATAGACTGGTTAAGCGACTTGAAACTGCGTGTGTCTTATGCCGAAATGGGTAACCAAAGCGGTATTGCCAATTATGATGGCGTGCAGTTGTATAATATGGTGGCTGGTACAGGTGCTTATGTAGGTGACGGAAAGCTTTCTTACATTAAGACTAACGGTGAACTGGCTTCTCGTTCTCGTAGCTGGGAGCGCATTAAGAATTATAATGTGGGTGTAGACTTTGGATTCTTGAATGGCGCATTGAGCGGTTCTGTTGAAGCCTTTCTGAGGAAGAATGATAATATGCTGGTCAGCATTACATATCCCGGTATTTTGGGAGATGAGGCTCCTAAGGCCAATGCTGGAAAATTCAAAGACTGGGGATTTGAAGGTCAGATGACGTATCGCGGAAATGTGGCCGGTGTAAATTACTATGTAGGAGGAACATTTACGTTTGCGCGTAATGAACTGGTAGACTATGGTGGAACAACCGTCTTGAAATCTGGTTATACTACTACTCAGCAGGGGTATGCATTGAACTCTATTTTTGGTCTGCGCTATGGAGGAAAGATACAGAACGAAGAACAGTTGCAAGCTTATCTAGCTAAGTATTATGAAAATAACGGTATCAATATGCCTAGCAATTTGCGTGTAGGTGACAATATGTATTGTGATGAAAATGGTGATGGTGTACTGGATGAAAAAGATTATATCTACTTGGGAAGTGATACCCCTGAAATATCTTATTCGTTCAATGCCGGAGCTTCTTATAAGGGATTTGATGTAAGTGTAATTTTCCAAGGGTCTGCCAATCGTTTTGTATACCGTGGAATTGACAACTGGACAGTGCCTTTCCGGGCAAATTACACGAATACTATTACATCTTCTATCGGTAATGTGTGGAGCCCGGAAAATCCGGATGCCTACTATGCACCTTATACGAATGATGCAAATATCAATAACTACAACTATCAGGCATCTTCTCTTACCTCACAAGACGGACGTTATCTTCGTTTAAAGAACCTGACTATCGGTTATACATTTACAGATAAACTGCTACAAAAGATCAAATTCTTGCAAGGAGCACGTATTTATGCTACCGGTACAGATTTGTGGGAATATACAAAGATTAAAGACGGATGGGATCCGGAAGCTGCACGCGATGCAACTGGATTGAAACGTTATCCATTTACTCGTAATATTACATTTGGGGTTAATTTAACTTTCTAAAAAGACAAACTTTATGAATAAGAAACATTATATAAGGACAGCATGTCTGTCAGTTTTGAGCTTGTTTGCGGTGTCTTGTCTCGATTTAGATCCGAAAGCACAATTGGGAGACAATTTGGTATGGAATAAGGCTGATAATTTTCAGTTGTTTGCCAATCAGTTTTATAGCTGGACTCGTGATTTCCAGTTGTCTACGACCGATACGTATGGCAATGGCGTAAGTGATGGCCCGCACAGTGATTACCGTTCTGATTTGATTGCTACATCTATCAATACGTATAGTCAGGGTACGAATGTAATTCCTGCGGAAGATGACAACTATACTACTTTGTATAAACAGATTTATTATACGAATTTGCTGTTAAATCGTGCCGAGTCGTTTGAGGACAAAGCCGCAATTGCTGTACCAGTGGCAGAAGCGAAGTTTTTCCGTGCATATTGTCATTTTGAACTTGTGCAGATTTGGGGGAATGTTATTTTGCTGACTCAGCCTTTGGATTTGACATCTGGTGAGTTGTATGCAGCGCGTAATGACAGAGGTGAGGTGATTGACCAGATTGTGACAGACCTGCAGGAAGCTGCTGAAGCTTTGCCGGAAACGGCAGAGGCGGGAAGATTGACCAAGTATGCGGCTTACGCCATGTTATCACGTGTGGCACTTTATGAGGGAACTTGGCAAAAATTCCATACAAACGGAGCAGATACTGAAACAAATACGGAACGTAGTACAGAACTGCTGACTATTGCTAAGAATGCGGCTTATAATGTTATCAAAGACAATAAATACAAACTGTTTTATAATGAAACCTTAGGTAACCAGAGTTATCGTTATATGTTTATTTTAGAGGATGCAGCTCAATGTAATCCTGCTAATTTACATAAGACTGACAATACGGAGTATATACTGTCTCATCGTCACAGAGATGGCGATAAAGGGACAAACATCACTCACGGAATGCTGGCAAATGTATGTTATGTTACTCGTAAAATGGCTAATATGTATTTGTGTTCTAACGGATTGCCAATAGATAAGGCTGGTGATACCTTTAAAGGATACTCTGGTGCGACTACTGAGTTTCAGAACCGTGATAACCGTATGACAAATACATTGTTGCAGCATGGTCAGAAATACTGGAATAATGATGGTAAATGGCGTACTACATGGAATGATGAGGATTTGAATAATGCATTAGAGGCAAATGTACGTTCAAATAGTGGTTACCAGAATTATAAATGGTGTGTAGAGCGTCAGGTAGCTGATTACTATGAATCTATGGATTATCCGGTTATCCGATACGCTGAAGTTTTATTGAACTATGTAGAAGCTGTATACGAATTACAAGGAAATATTAGTGATGATGATTTGCAATATCTGAATGATGTACGTACGCGCGTTAATCCGGATATGCCTGAGCTGACTAATGAATTTGCTTCTAAATATGGTTTGTCTATGCGTGAAGAAATACGTAGAGAACGTACTGTTGAATTATTCCTTGAAGGATTCCGTATTGATGACTTAAAACGTTGGGCTACAGCTCCCGAAGAAATGCCACAAGATCAGTTGGGTGTAAAAGTAAAAGGCACTTGGTTTGAAACGAACTGGTCGGCACAATCTCGTCAGTTGAATAGTGATGGATGTATTATCTTATACGATGGACGTATATGGGATGACAAACTCTATTTATATCCTCTGCCTTCAGATCAGCTGCAATTGAATCCGCAGTTGGGACAGAACCCTGGTTGGAGTAATAATTAAAATTGTGTTTATTCATTTTAGAAAATTTGTATGATGACATATCAATTATATAAAAAGTTTGGCGGTATCTTATTGGCTGCAATTTCTGTTGCAATGGTTGCATGCCAGGATGATGAAAGTGCTGAATTAAGTCAATCGGTGTATCCGGAATCAATAACACTTAATATACCGGAAGAGGTAAAACCGTTGATTTATAAAGACGAGAATGGTACAAATGTGTTGCCCTTGTTGAAAGGTGAAACTGTTCAATTGGGATGTACCATTCTTCCTGAAAATGTAACGTTCAATGAAGTTGTATGGGCTTCAAGTGATACAAATGTGGCTGAAGTAGATCCGAATGGTGTGGTGAAAGCGGTCAATGGAGACGGTTCAACCTATTCGGTTATACAAGTTTCTCCTTCTGCTTTTTATTCTGGAAGTGGTATCTATGGTACACTAAAGGTGATGGTATCCAATGAAATGGTGAAAGCTGAAAGTATTTCTTTGTCTGCTGAAGCTGATCAGGTATATATGGGAGAGAGTCTGCAGTTGCAATATGCTATTTTGCCAGAAAACACTACTTACAAGACAGTGAAATGGTCCACTTCTGACGAGTCGGTTGCAACGGTTGATGAAAATGGCTTGGTCACAGCGCAGATTATTGATGCAAATACCGAAACGGTTACCATTACAGCTTCAGCTTTGGATGGGTCACAAGTATATGCAAGCAAGCAACTTACTATAATGAAGGTTGTTCAGCCTGAAGATATTACCATTGATCAGAGTGTGTCTGCAGAACAGAATTATGTATGGGCTATTACGGATAAGACAGTCAAATTACCTTATACTACAGTGCCTGCCGATTGTACAACTTCATTGATAGAATGGACTTCCAGCAACGAAGATATTGCTACTGTAAATCAAGGTGTAGTAAACTTCAATCAGAATGGAGTCTTTGGCGATGTTACGATTACCGCAACTTGTCCTGAAACAGGAAAAACATCTTCTATCAAGTTACGTCTGGAAGAAGGATTGGTACGTGAATTGTTCCATGATGAAAATAATTATACATGGTATAATGCAAAACAAAGTGGAAATGGAACAGATTCTTCTCATGAATGGCATGATGGTTATTTAACTGTGACTACTTATACACAGACTGCTGGAACCAAGCAGCGTGGTGACTTTAAATGCTGGAGTCCGAAGACTTGGTTGCATGCTGGTAAGTATCCTATTTTTGCCATCCGAATGGACGACGTGGCAGATAAGTATAAAGATGAAGGTGTGACTGCACGTAATATTAATCTGGATGCAGCAGGTACTTGTGGTGGTACTGCTTTCAGTGGAAATTTGGGGAGGCTCCAATAATAAGTATAAATATAACTATAAGTGTAGTGATGGTAGCCGTGTCTTTGTGTACGATTTGTCTACTCAAAGTTGGGCTAAAGGTGGAGTCTTACCAGGTTCTGTCGCAGAGTTTACTACCTTACAGTTTAAATATGCGGATATTGCGACCATCGACCATCAGATTCAGTATAATGTATACTGGGTACAAACCTTTAAGACTCTTGGTGATTTGGAGGCCTATTTGGATAAAGAAGGGCTGACTTATGAGAAATGACAACTAAAAAAGAACGAATTATGATAAAGAATATCAGATTATTTGCAGGTGCAACGCTACTTATGGTAGCGTTCTCCTCCTGCTACAAGAACGAATTTGGAGTAGTAGATCTTACTATGCCAGAAGATAATCCTGGAACAGTAGCGGGAGAATATGTATACAATCATCCTTGTGCTATGTATAATGAGGCTGATTTTACACGTGTTAAGAAGATGTTAGATGATGGAACGGCTCCTGTTATGGTAAAGACAGAGCTGGCAAACTTGAAAAATAGTCCGTATACTTCACTTACATATACTCCTTCTCCTCAGGAGGAAATCGTGCGTGGAGAAGCCACAGGAACCATTCCTGGAAAAGAGAATTATAGCTATGCTATGAAAGATGCAGCCGCAGCTTACCAGACTGCACTTTTATGGAAGTTGACAGGCGATGTAAAATATGCGGATCTTTCAGTTAAAATTTTGAATGCATGGGCTGATGTGTGCAAGCGTATTACTTCGAATGATGCAAATCAGATGCTTGCTGCCGGCTGTCAGGGATATACATTTGCCAATGCTGCAGAAATTATGCAGACTTATGAAGGTTGGAGCGCAAATGATATAGCTGATTTTAAGACTTGGATAGTAAATGTATTTGCATCTAAAAATAAAGATTTTCTGGATAACCATCAGGGAACGAATAATTGTTCGCTGCATTATTGGTCAAACTGGGACTTGGTAAATATGTGTTCCTATTTGGCCATTGGCATTCTGACAGAGAACAACGATATGGTGAACTTTGTCGTGAACTATTTTTATTCTGGTGTAGGAAATGGCTGTATTTCCAATTTGATTCAGGCTACGTTTGATGATCCCTTGGGAAGTGGTGAACAGATTAGTCAGAATCAGGAAAGTGGCCGTGATCAGGGGCATGCCTGTATGTCACTGGCTGTAACCGCTAATTTATGCCAGATGGCTTATACGCTTTATCAGGATAATCCTTCTGTTACTCAGTTGGATTTCTTTGCAGCAGACGACAATGCCGTGATGAAGATGGGAGAATATGTTGCACTTTTCAATCTGAAGGATGGAACTGATAATGCAAATGCTTCAGGCCAGTGGTTGATTAACTCTTCAAAGATGCCTTTCCAGGAATATAAGTATTGCATTGATTGCAGTTGTAAGGATAAAAATCATGGAGTAGACCAGGTTGCGGTGGCAGATGATGAGAGTCGTGGTACAATTCGTCCGGGATGGGAGATTTTATATAACCATTACGCTAAGGTAAAAGGTTTGAGCAGTGGCTATATATATACAAAGAAGTTTGCTGATAAGTTGCGTCCGGAAGGTGGATCTGGTGATAGTCGTTATGGCAGTAACAGTGGTGCATTTGACCAGTTAGGATGGAGTACTTTGATGCTGTATCGGGAATGATAAGTAAAATTAAATACTGAAGTGACAGCCCTTTTGTCATAAATTTCACAAAAGGGCTGTTTGTTTTTTTGAAGTAATGCATTAAGTAGATGCATGCTATAATTCGTATTATTATATAAGTCATAAATAAAATAGTAATATGAGAAGAAATATATGGATGATGACTACTTGTCTGTTAGGGTATGTAGGCTCCATGACAGCACAGTCAGTTTATCCCGGACTAAATCCGGAGAAATTTCAAGTGTCTTTGGCTGCTCCTATGGCGGCAGAATGTGTTGAATTGCAGGATGTACGCCTGCTTCCCAGTCGTTTCAGAGAAAATATGGAGCGAGACTCGGCATGGATGGTTTCTATTGGCGTCAATCAACTGCTGCATAGTTTCCGCACTACGGCCGGTGTGTTTGCCGGGCGTGAAGGGGGATATATGACGGTGAAGAAACTGGGAGGCTGGGAGTCTCTTGATTGCGAGTTGCGTGGACATATTACGGGACATTTGTTATCGGCTTATTCCTTGATGTATGCGGCTACAGGAAGTGACATTTTTAAGTTGAAGGGAGACAGTCTGGTTAATGGACTGGCAGAAGTGCAGCAAACGTATAAGAACGGTTATTTGAGCGCTTTCCCGGAGGAGTTGATAAACCGGAATCTGAGGGGAACAAGTGTGTGGGCCCCTTGGTATACGTTACACAAGCTGTTTTCTGGTTTGATAGACCAGTATATCTATGCCGATAACCGTCAGGCGCTGGAGGTGGTAAAGCAGATGGGTGACTGGGCCTATACTAAGTTGAAACCTTTGGATGAGACCACCCGAAAGCGGATGATACGCAATGAATTTGGAGGAATCAATGAGTCATTTTATAATTTGTATGCCTTGACCGGAGATGAACGTTATCGCTGGTTAGCCGAGTTCTTTTATCATAATGAGGTGATTGACCCCTTGAAAGAGAAACGTGACGACCTGGGAACGAAACACACCAATACGTTTATTCCGAAAGTCCTGGCTGAGGCTCGTAATTATGAGCTTTCAGCGAATGCGGACAGTCGGGAGTTAAGTGAATTTTTCTGGCATACGATGGTTGGACATCACACATTTGCACCGGGATGTAGCAGTGATAAGGAGCATTTCTTTGATACGAAGCAGTTCTCCAAACATCTGTCGGGCTATACGGGAGAGACGTGTTGCACGTACAACATGTTGAAGCTGAGCAAGCATCTGTTCTGCTGGAATGCCTCTCCGGAAGTGGCTGATTATTATGAGCGTGCCTTATATAATCACATCTTGGGGCAGCAGGACCCTCGGACGGGGATGGTGGCGTATTTCCTTCCTTTGTTGTCGGGAGCACACAAGGTGTACAGCACGCCGGAGAATTCATTCTGGTGCTGTGTGGGCAGCGGTTTTGAAAGCCATGCCAAGTATGCGGAGAGCATCTATTTCCATCACCGGGACAAGCTTTTTGTCAACCTTTTTATCCCTTCGGTCCTGAACTGGCGGGAAAAGGGAATCACGCTTCGTCAGGAAACCGCATTTCCGGAAGAGGAAACCACCCGGTTATACGTGGGAACGGAACAGCCTGCGCGTGCGGAAATCTGCCTGCGTTATCCTTCGTGGAGCGGCAAGCCGAAAGTGACGGTCAACGGGAAGAAGGTAAGAGTGGCCGGTAAGCCGGGTTCCTACATCGCCTTGAACCGGGAATGGCGGCAGGGCGACTGCATAGAAGTGACCTATCCGATGTCTTTCTCTCTGGAATCCACTCCGGATGATTCCAGTCGTGCGGCATTGTGTTACGGCCCTGTCGTACTGGCAGGAGAACTGGGAACGGAGGGAATGCAGAAACCGGCTCCCGATTCAGACCCGTCGAAATACAATGACTATTATACGTATAACTATCATATCCCCGAAGGGCTGCCGGTGGACTTGGTGCTGGAAAAGTCGGATTGGCAGAAGATGTTTAAGCGTGTGGGGAAAGGTCTGACGTTCGAAACCCGTGATGGCAGAAGGATTTCTCCTTTGTATGATATTCATCGCCAGCGGTATGTGGTGTATTGGAAACTGATGTGGAAGAAATAAATTTATAGAGGAAAGAAGATGAAAACTGGATCAGTGAAGAAATCCTTGTCTGCTGGATGGGTTATCATGTCTGCGTTGTGGGAGAAGGATTCTATTGCACAATGAATACCGCCTGCTGGACAAGAAGTACAGCTATAGCTATAAACTTCAGTTGGTAGACGGAGAATAAAGGCAATACAAATACTGAGAATATTATATTAAGGTGAAGACCGGAAACAGAATCTATAAAAGGATGCTGCTTTCCGGTCTTTTTTGTTTCTTACCTAAAAATGCATTCTTTTTTTAGGTAAATCATTTTCTTCATACGTAACTATCTACAAAAGCGTAAATTTACTGTCGCGTATGGTATCAGAAATTGTAGGAACGAATAATAAATGAAAGAAAGATGAAAAGAGGAGTGTGTATATTATGGATGGTAATGGCCTGGCTGCAGACGGTTTGTGCCGGAGAGTGGCAGTGGGCGATCACATTGAAAGGTTTTGTATCGGACGAAACAAAAAAGGAACCGGAAGCCTTCTTGTGGGTTCCGGCACATTGCGAGCGCCTGTCGGCCGTGATGTGGAGCCAGCAGAACATGACGGAAGAGATGTTGTTTGATATGCCTTCTTTCCGTGACTCGCTGGCCGAGATGGGAGTGGGGCTGATTTGGATTGCTCCCGGAATAGACCAGCAGTGGGATGTGTGCAAAGGTACACAGAAAGTGTTTGATCAGATAATGAACGATCTGGCGGAAGTGAGCGGCTACACGGAACTGCGTGAGGTGCCTCTCATTCCTTTCGGACATTCGGCCATGGCCACTTTCCCGTGGAACTTTGCCGCCTGGAATCCAGAACGTACACTGGCGGTGGTGTCTTTCCATGGGGATGCGCCGCGCACCAATCTGTGCGGTTACGGACGTGAAAACCTGGAGTGGGGACGGACGCGGAACATTGACGGCATTCCCGGCCTGATGATTGAAGGCGAGTATGAATGGTGGGAAGCCCGGGTAAATCCGGCATTGGCTTTTCGGATGATGTATCCGGAGAGCTGTATCTCGTTCCTTTGTGATACGGGCAGGGGACATTTCGATGTGTCGGAGCAGACAGCCCGTTACATTTCCCGTTTTATCCGGAAAGCACTGGAACAACGCTTGCCTGCCGATGGCGGGAAGACGCTGAAGAAAGTGAATCCGGCTTCGGGCTGGCTGGTACAGCGCTGGTCGCCCGACGAACGTACAAGGCGGGCTACTCCTGCACCGATAGCGCGCTACAAGGGAGATGTGCACGATGCCTTCTGGTATTTCGACCGGGAGATGGCAGAGCTTACCGAGCAGCGTTACAAGGAACATAAACTGAAAAAGATGCAGTATTTAGGCATTTGCCAGCAGGGCAAGCGGGTGGATTATAATCCGAAACTGCATGCAGGGGTGTTGCTGAAGTTCTTGCCCGAAGAAGATGGGCTGACGTTTCATCTGAATGCCTGCTTTACGGATTCGCTCCGTCAGGAAATGACGGACGAACATGCGGCGGGAAAGATTCGTCTGGAACGCATCTGTGGTCCGGTGGAGCAGGTGGATGATTCCACGTTTACGGTCCGTTTTTACCGGATGGGGATGTACAATCCGCGCCGCACGTCGGACATCTGGCTGCTGGCCAGTCATCCGGGCGACAAGCACTACAAGGGAGCCGTGCAGCAGGTGAATCTGCGTATTCCTTACCGGCTGACGGAAGGGAAACGCCAGCACATTCTTTTCCCGGGACTGGAAGACGTGAAGGCAGGAAGTGCACCGTTGCCTTTGAAAGCGGTATCCGACTGTGGTTTACCCGTATATTACTACGTGAAGGAAGGTCCGTCCCGTATCACGGCGAACAATACGCTGGAGTTTACTCCGATTCCGCCACGGAGCCGTTTCCCGGTTAAAGTGACGGTTGTGGCCTGGCAGTATGGATTGAAGGGAAAGGTACAGACGGCCGAACCGGTGGAGCGGAGCTTCTATATCTATAAATAATACCTTCTTGTAAACCGACATATAAATAGCCCTGACATACTTTCCGTGTGGTGAAGCATGTCAGGGCTATTGGTTTGTAAAGACTTTCAGTCTTTCTTATTTTTTCAGCATCTGGAACAGCTTGTCCAGTTTCGGCGACATGATAATCTCTGTGCGGCGGTTCTTGGCGCGACCTTCGGCTGTTTCGTTATCGGCCACCGGCATGTATTCTCCGCGTCCGCTGGGTTGTATCTGCAACGGATTGACCTTGTATTTTTCAATCAGGATGCGTGCTACGGAAGTAGCGCGGATAACGCTCAGGTCCCAGTTGTCCTTGAACTGTGCGGTATGAATCGGCTTGTTGTCCGTATGTCCTTCGATGCATACATCAATTTCGGTCTGCTTGTTCAATACTTCAGCTAATTTTCCCAAAGCCTCTTCTCCACGTTTATCCAGTTTGGCACTTCCGGACTGAAACAACAGCTTGTCGGACATGGCCACATAGACCTTACCGTTCTGTTCGCGTACGGTTAGCTCGTCACTGCTGAAGCCGAGCAAGGCATCTTTCACACTGTTGAGCAGGCTCTGTACCGTGGCATTCTGCTGGTCAATCATGCCTTGCAGTTCCTGAATGGTCTTTTCACGTTCATCCAGTTCTTTCAGCTTTTCACCGAGCAGAGCGTTCAGCTTCTCCTGTTCGTTCATGTTGCTTGACAGTAGCTGCTGGTAATGGCGGATGGAGTTCCCCTGCCGGTTGGTGTCTTGCTGCAGGCGGTCAATTTGTCCGCGCATCTTGTCCATTTCATTGTGACATTCGTTCAGTTGTCCTTGCAGCTTGTCTCCTCTGGACAATGCTTCTATCCGTCCGTTTTCTGCAAGGAGAAATTTTTTCTTGGTGACGCACGAAGTACTGCTCATTATCAGTGCCCCGCCCAGTATGATTAAACCTATTTTCTTCATAATCTGCAAATTTTTTTGCAAAGATACGGTTGTTTGCGTGAATCGTATGGGGATAAGGTCTTTTTTTGTCTTTTTATACATGAAAAACGTTTACAGGGTATGTGGACTTTTTCAGGAAATCAACTTGGGCCATTTCTTAAAAATATAGTTAAATTTACCTCGACACGTACGTGACG
>UMCY01024123.1_pt1 | contig 17173 bp, 19 predicted proteins | sample 1964351 | NCBI WGS metagenome assembly UMCY01 (sample SAMEA4835980, study PRJEB28245) | human gut metagenome | biome: gut microbiome; material: fecal sample | place: Denmark | collected 2008 | reverse complement strand
AGAACCGTCCCCAATACGAAATTTTACAAAAGGAACCGTCCCAAATCAGAAATTTTATATTTATTTTCTCAAAATAACAAAATTTTATTCTCACATTGCATAAAAAATTTCAAATTGTAAACAATATTTTTATATAGCTAAAAAAATACTTTTTAAATATAAATAAAAAAGGAGGATGAATTATGTCTGACGGTCAAACTCAATCTAATACGCAAAATGGTACAAGTACAGTATGGCAAATTATAGGTAGGCTTGTTGCAGCTGCTGTGGTTTTAGCTATTACGGCCTTTTTTACACCTGGGTTTGCTATTAATAATATTTGGTCTTTAGCTATAGCTGCTGTGGTTTTAACTGTTTTAGATTATTTAATGGTTAAATTTACTGGTTTACATGCTAGTCCATTCGGAAAAGGCTTTGTAGGATTTGCCCTAGCAGCTATTATACTTTATGTTACTCAATTTTTTGTAGCTGGTTATACTATTTCTTGGATGGCTGCTATAATTGGTGCTTTGATTTATGGAGTTGTTGATTATTTCTTACCTGGTCAACAAGAAATGTAATTTTAAAAAGATAATAAAGATGCTAAATTACATCTTTATTATCTTTTCTTTTATATCATTTTGATTTTTGTATATTTGATTTTCTTCTATATATCCTCTAACAGATGACAAAGGATATATATTTGTTTTTCTGCCAATTATGGTTCCTGGATTTAATACTGAACCACATCCAATTTGTACATAATCTCCTAGTATTGCTCCTAGTTTTCTTAGTTTTGTTTCTATTTTTTTATCGTGATATTTTATAGTTACCGGCGTTTCGTCTGATTTTAAGTTTGAAATTATACTTCCTGCTCCCATGTGTGATTTATACCCTAAGATTGAGTCCCCAACATAATTATAATGTGGTACTTGTGCATTATTAAATATAATCACATTTTTTAGTTCTGTTGAGTTTCCTACTACTACATTTTTTCCTATGATTGCATTTTCTCTTATAAATGCACAGTGTCTTATTTCTGCATTTTCGTCTATTATACATGGACCTTTTATGTATGCAGTTGGTGCAATTTTGGCTGTTTTGGCAATCCATACATTTTCTGATTTTTTTTCGTATTTTTCTGTGTCTAATTTGTTTCCAAGTTTTATTATGAATTCGTTTATTTTAGGTATGACTTCCCATGGATATTCGTTTTTTTCAAATATTTCTTTGGCTATTGTTTCTTCTATATTTAAAAGGTTTGTTATTTTAATTTTTTGCATATTCTTTTGCTTTCCTTTCATAAATTTCTGTTGCTGTTTTTGGACTGTCCACTCCTTCTTTGTTTTTTATTGGTGCAAATTCGTCTTCTCTTTTTACTCTCATAACTAGCATGTCATTAAAATATTCGAATCCATCAAATATGAATGTTTCAAACTTATATAGTCCATTTTTCTTTGCTATATGATAGTTTAAATTATAATTTGATATTTTTTCTATTGCCTCTATATTTAATAAGTGACTGATTATATTTGCCTCTCCATATAGTAGCTCTCCGTTTTTGTCTTTTTCATTTCTCATTTTTTCTGATAGCTCTATATATTCTACTATACTTGGTTTATTGTTCCTTTTACAAAAAACGCCTACTTTTTCATCTGGATATGCCTTTGCTACTGATTTTGATGCGATTTGCATGTTTGATTCTATTGTTGCTCCTATAAATACTGGCGAAATAGGGTTTACCATTATATTATCTACTCCACATATGTATACCCATTTTATGTTTTTATTTTTCATGTCTTTTATTATTTCTTGCTTTTTCATTGCAAAGTATATTCCACCATTGCCATTTGAACCTGTTTTTATTTTGTTGTTTTCTACTATGATTTTTCCATCTTCTGTAAGCATTGGCAATTCATCTTGTTCGAAGAATTTTACTTTTTCTTTTTCGTATCCAAAGTAATTATGCTCTTCTAAGAATTTTATTGTTTCTTCATTGTTTTGCTTACTTGTCATTATATACCAATATGGCAAAATGTTGTATTGTTCTTTTGATTTTTTTATGTTTTCTACTAGTATTTCAAATATATATTTTCCTTTTTCACCTATTGGTAATTTATATGTTCCTTTTGGTCCTTTCCATCCTAGCCTTGTTCCTTGACCTCCTGCCATTGTTATGACTGCATATTGATTGCTTTTTATGATTTGTTCTCCTATTTTTTGATATTTGTCTTTTTGTTCTTTTGTTAGTTTCCAATAGTCTATGTAGTTTATTGGTTTTATTTCACTTTTTTGAATTTTTTTTTCTTCTTTTGTTAAGTTGTATAGTTCTTTTATTTGTTCGAAGTCTATTTCTTTTATTTGATTTATTATTTTACTTTTATCTTCTATTTTGTTGATTTCTTCTATTATTTGCTCTTGATTGTTTTTTCTTAGTTTTTGCTCTATTTTTTGTAGTTCTGTCATATTACCACCCTTATTATTATATTATTTTTTTGAATTTATTCTACAACATAAATAATAAAATAACAAGTATTTTTTGTAATTTAAGTGCAAAATCTGAAACTATAAAAGAGATAGCTGGGTAATACTGATTAATTCAAGATTTCTAATGTGTAACTGAAATAATTTTAGAGTTTATTAGTATATTTTTTTTTATAACATAAAAATATTGAGGCAGAAAATCCCGCCTCAACTATTGACATTTAGCCATTTTTATAATCATCCAAAAAATAATTGTTTTCTGTTGAATTATTATTCAATTCATAATTTATATTATTTACATTATATGAACCCCATCGTTCCCTTCCTAAAGCATATAGATACGCTCTCTTTAAGTTATCATCCCTTACAGTTTTTATATATTTATACATATCCATTCCTTCCATCGAGTTCACATTAGAACCTCCCATTATACTAGTATAACTTCCGAGGTTAGCTTTAGGATTGTAATATATTGTATTTTCTGCACCACTTGTGTTTACATATATTCCTTGTTTTTGTTCAAAATCAAGTTTCCAAACACCAGGATAATAACCCAATTCATTTTCTCCTTTTGTATTATTTTTTATAGTGCCATCATTTACCTTACAATATGTATCATCGTTTTTTATTATATATATATCATTTTCATCCACATATTCTTTAGTTAGTGTATTTGCAACTACAGCATATCCATTATATCTTTTTCCTCCAATGCTCATTCCTTGTAAAAATGATATTGCACAAACATCATTTTCAACGATTTCCCAATCTGTTTCTGATATTTTAGGCATTAGAAAGTTTGAAGATTTGCTTGATGAAAAAGATGATATTGCAGCTGATAGATTTGTTTCAATTACATTTCTTATGACCGCTTTTCTGTGTTGGTTGAAGTTCGATGAAGAATCTTCTATATTTGAATTGGTATCATCAAATATTTTTATTACTCCGTATTCACTTAATGATGTTATATTGCTTTCTGTATTATCGTAATTAACAGCATTTGAAGATAGTAAATCTTTCAAATTATACCCTCTTGCATGCTTTTTTCCCAATTTATCTACTCTGGATCCACTTGATAAAACAGCATTTGAAAAATTATAGGCTTCCTTATAATATTCATATGCACTTTTATTTTTCTTAATAGCCCTAATATATCTTATAAAAATCGCTTTTTCTGAATCATTAGCTTTTGAGTATTGTTTCACCTGGCTATAATTTCTTTTTCCATCTATATCTATATAAAAAATTCCTGAACTTGCTTTAACTGATATTCCACTACCATCTCCTATTGCCGATCTTCCTGCATCCTCTGTATAATGATCTTCGTCTAAATAATATTTTTTTCCATTTATTTTTGCATAGGAATACTCTTGTAGTGATGTTTCATCATTTTTATATGATGGCAACCACTCTTTCAATTCTTCAGTATCACTTTCCCCAAAATCAGTATTTTCATATTCATATAACATATCACTCAAATCGTAGTATATTCCTTTACCTCCTTTATTATTCGCAATCGAATATAAATACCCATAATCATAAACATATTCACCATTAATCACTCCCTGAATTGTTATATAATTATCCAATGTGTATGTAATCGAAAAATCATTATTAATACCCAATTTATACCTACATGTATAATATACATATGGTTTCAATCCTTCTTGTTGTTTATCGTTCTGACTATAACTTGAATCATATGTTGAACTTTGGTCAGTTCCATCTTTTGAATTGTTACCATCTTTCAATTCTGTTAATGTATTAGTAAATGGTGAATATGCATAATATCCATCATACATTGTAAATACTATTGTTGGTACATATTCTTTCATTACTTCTGATCTATATCCTGTATAATTAAAATTAGAAGATAATGAATTATAGAATGTTTTTGCTGCTGATTCAATATCTTTTACTTTTTGGTTTGTTATATCACCAAATGAATTATTTACTGTATTTAGTTGATATGCCTTTATTGCATCATATGTTGAGTTTAAAAGCCTTGTGTTGTATAATAATTCTGTTTGTTTTGTTTCTATTTGATTATTAACATATTCTGATAAAACAATAGATATTGGCATTATTATTATTATAAATATAATTGATAGTGATTGTATTTTCATATAAAAGCCCTTCCTTAGTAAAAATATTGGGAACAAACATCTAATCTTTATTTTTTAAAACAAAAATTACATGTTTGTTCCCCCTTTTTTTATTAAATTTATTTTTAATTTGCTGTTTTGGTTACCATTCCTGATTCTTGTGCTACGATGTTTCCTGTTGTATTTCCTGTAACTTTGTACATGAAGTTTCTAAGTTGACCTGCTATTGTTGTATTTGTGTTTTGTACATTTACAGATACTATATCTCCTTCTGTTAATGATAATGGTAATTGCTCTAAAACTTGTGTTGTATACATTGTATAATATACATTTTGCCCAATTGTTGTTGTGTCACCACTATTCTTTTTTGCTGGATTTTGATCTAGTTTTTGTACTGTTATTTCTGCATTATATGAGTTTCCTGTTGATGCTAATGTTAATATGAAATTATCATAATCGTCTTGTAAGATTTTACCTGTTGTTCTTATTTTGTTTGTAAAATCTGTTGTTGCCTCTTGAACAGATAATTGTGATACATCGTCTGATTTATCTGCCATTGTCATAAGTGGAAATACGAACATTAATATTGCAGCTAAGAATATTGCTATTATTGTTACTGCTGAATCTCCCATATTTATTCATTCCTTTCAAAAAATACTCTAAACATGTATATTATATCATTTTTCTTTGTATTTTGTAAATAGTTTTGATTAATTTTGTTTTTCCTTTTCTATATATGTTATAATTCTACGAACTTCTTTGTTTTCTGTTGAAACTCCTGAACTCGAATATTCTTGATATTCTCCTAAATATTCATAGAAGGTTTTTTCTTTTATTATGTCAAAAAGTTTATCTTCTAATATTTTATTTATGCTTTGATTACTATTTGCCCCAGCTTTTACTTTTATTAAAGTATCACCTTTTTTTACTAAAGTTTTTCCATTTATAACTAAATCAGCTGTAGCTGTTATAGTATCTATTCCACCCAAGTCTTGATCTCCATTAAGTTTTACATATACTACATAGTTTTCCTTAACAGACCTTGTCATTGATGAAACTAGAGTATCTGAACCTACTATTCTTATTGCTTTTTCTTTATCGCTTTCCATATAGTTCAAATATGTTTCTCCATCTTTGGCTAATCTTATTTCATCTGTTTGACCAACTATTTTGTTTATTTGTGTTCTTACTGTTGTAAAAGAAGATATACAAACAGTTAGTGCTATTATAAAAATTAATACTTGTCCTGCCATTATTAGGGCATCTGATGCATTTTCCATTTGTATATCTCCTTTCTTTATTTAACTGTAATTTTGCTTATTAATCCACTTTTATCATATTCAGCAGAAACATCGTAAGTTTTTAAACCTGTTTCTACTCTTTTTTCTTTATCGGTTCCTTTAACATCATTATCCTTAACCATAATTGTATTCTTATCTGTTCCTATCGGATACGTTATTTCTACAGTGCTAGAATTTCCTGAGTTTACTGCCGATTGATCTATGGATATAACTAATTGTATTAATGCATTTACTTGGGAACCATTTATACTTTTCCCAAGATATGGCGTTATTTTTGAATTGAAATTTGCTATTTCTTGTTCATCCATATTAGCTGCATTTTTTGCAGAACTACTCATTCGTGTGAATAATAATACCCCTAAGGATATAATCATTATTGATATTAGTATAGCTCCCGCTATAATTAGTGCTTTTGATGCATTTTCCATAATAAATCTCCTATTTTTTATCAATGTCTATTTCATATATATATCCACTTTCATCAGTATGGTATGTAGCTTTGTACTTAATTCCTTCCGAAAAATTTGGATATTTAGTAGTATACCATATTTTTCCTGGTCCATCATCACTATCTTTATAATATCCACTGTTTGCAGCCCCACTAAAATAACTGGCTGATACATTAGTGACGTTTACCACTACTTTTATCCAGTGTTGACTTTGATTTGCTTTTCCTTTTTGCGCTCCATTTGATGCAGAAACTGCTGACATAAGTGCATTCATATCATTTGCGCTTTTATTACCTCCGCAATATTGCGATATTTTTGTATTAAATGTTTGTATTTCTTCTGAATTCAAATTTGCATTTCCTATTGAGCCTCTTGCATTTGTATAAACCATTATTCCTAATGAAATTAATAAAATCGATAAAAGGATAGCTCCTGCTATAATTAATGCTTTTGATGCATTTTCCATGATAAACCAATCTCCTTTTCTATTATTTTTTTACTGTTACTTTAGATATATATCCGTCTGTAGTTTCATATTCTGCACTATATTTAACTTCTGAAGAGAAACTACAATTTGGAGCTGTTCCTGTCACATAAGTTGATGCAGTTGAATCTATATCTACCTTAATTGTATGTGGATCTGCTGATTTTTTTTGTGCTCCGTTTGATGCTATTATAGCTGACATTAAAGCATTCATATCGTTTGCACTTTTATTTTTACCACAATATTGTGATATTTTTGTATTAAATGTTTGTATCTCCTCTGAGTTTAAATTGGCATCTCCTATTGAACCCTTTGCATTTGTATAAACCATTATTCCCAATGAAATTAATAAAATTGATAAAAGTATAGCGCCTGCTATAATTAAAGCTTTTGATGCGTTTTCCATAATAAATTCCTCCTTAATATTTTTTATTTTTTAATCTTATAGATAGTTTTAATTTTATGGAATAATTATTACTATCTAATATTAATAACTAAAATTAACTTGTCTTTTGTTCAAACACTACATAACTTACTCTTTTATTACTATTATATTCAATCTTTGCACAATAAAAAGAAATGTCACCATAGTATTGAATAAAAGTTTCCATACCTCTATTATATAGAGTTTCCATCTGGTATGTTGTATCATTATCTGTTATCTTTATTTCTATTTTTACTGAATTTATATCATTATCTATATATAATCCATTTTCATCTTTTTTTACTGAATTTTTTTCATTATTATTTACTGCTCTATTTATCATTGTTGTTAATTCTCTGCCTGTAATTTCTTTATCAAGATATGCCTCATATTCAAGGTTTTCTTTTTTTATTTTACTTTGTTCTTCTCTATAATTTATATATTTTTTTCCAAATATAGATAATAGAACTATAATAATACATACTATAAATATAATTATTTTTTTCATACTGAATCCTCTATTAATTTTTATATACAAGTCTTACTTCTTTAACCAATAATGTATTGTCATCAACACTTATTTTATCACATTTAAATTTTTTGACTGCGTCATCTTCATTCTTCATTCTCTTGGCTAACTTCCAATCTGTTGAATCACTGTAATATCCATTTACCACCCATATTTTTACTTCAATTTTTTTATTTTTTCTAGCATCTTCCGCTAAATTCACTAATGTTTCAACATCCTGTACTGTTAGCTCTTCTTTTCCTTCATAATTCAAAAATTGTTGATTAAATTCATCAATTTCATGCTTACTCATTGAATTATAAATACTTGATGTACTTGATGCCATTTGAGTAAATAAATATGAAAATAATGTTAATAATAATATAGCAATTAAAACACCACCTGCAATGAGTAAAGCTTTTGATGCATTTTCCATGTATTTTCTCCTTTAATTTAGTTTTCCTGTAAAATTAAATGTCATACTTATTATTCTGCCTGTAACTTCATCATATTTAATCATATTTGATTGAGATTGGAATTTTGCCTTTTTGAATTGTACATATTCATAATATTTTAAAAAATTATTTCTATGTTTTATGTATTCATTACTATATCGAAACGATGTATCATATTTAACATTTCCTGTCCTATAATATGAGTTAAATATTTTTCCAGCCTCCTTTATGATATCATTATAATTCCTTCCTTTATTTATTTCACTGTCTATCTGACCATCTGATAAAAATATAGAATCAAAGCTTTTTGCAATTTTTGTGGCTGCATCCGCGCCACCATACCCACTCTCAATATCATTCATTTCTGAAAGTATTGCTCCAAATGTATTTGTCGTGTTAGATTGCATGTATGTTGCTGATGTAAATAATTTATTCTCTTCTTCTTTTGCAAGCATTTTTCTATCATCACTCATATTTATAACAATAGCCATCGGAGTGTATTTTTCAGTACTTTTAGCACCCTCAGCATTAGTTTTTCTATTATTATAATCTATAACCTTATTAACAAGACTAAGTAATTCATAACCTTGAACATCATCTCTATCATAATTGGCAAACTGTTCATTAAATTTGGCAGTATCTTCTATATCAGCTAAAGAATCTTTTGAGGCTTGATATTTGGAAAATAAACTCCACGCATAAACCAATAAAGATATTATTAATATTGCAAGTAACATACCACCTGCCATAATTAAAGCTTTTGATGCATTTTCCAAAATATCAACTCCTTTCTTCTATTGTTGTAAACTTGACATTGAACTTGACATACTTGTTAGTCCAATAAATACAAGTGGTACAATTAAGTAAAATACGAACATTACAACCATAGGTGTAAATCCTATTAATTTTCCTATTCTTGCTTTTTTCGCAATTAATCTGTCATTTGACTCGCGTCTTTTTGCTTGGTAATAATCTCTTTCTGAATCTAATTCATCAAATGCATCACTAATTGGAATTTTTTCAACTGCTGCTTGTAAACTTTCTACAATTCTTATAAATTGTTGATAATTTGTTTCATTTTTTAGAACCTCTAATGCCTCCCATGCTCCTGCCTCATAGTTGTTCACACATCTTGATATTGGCTCTTTGAATATATTTGCATAACGTTCTAGCCAGTCTAAGATTATTTCAACATTAACACGTTCTATTCTCATTAGCATTAAGATGATTGTTTGGAATTGCATTACTTCATCTTCCATTTCCATTCGTCTCATTGCTAATTGTAATTTCATTATTTCAATCGGTGCCATATAAGCTATCACCATGAAAACTACAGCCATTAAAACTTCAAACCATCCTAGGTATTCCTTATTGACTTTTTGTAGTTTATCCCATACTCTTTGAGCTGCTTTTTCAATATCTTCTGATTTACTGTCTTTGTAATCATCAGAATATTCCATTGCTCTTTGGATATCTTGTACTGTTGCTTTTGTGTCACCTTTAAATTTGTCTAGGAATTTGTTATCACTTTCTGTTGTTTTTTGTGCCTCTATAAGTTCCTGCCCTGTCATTCCTCCCATTATGTCATAATCTGTTGTCGGCTCTGTGTAAATATAATCTACTGCTGTTGCATGTAATGCTATAAAAAAAACTATTGAAATTATAAATGTTACAATCGCAATTGCAATTCTATTTACATATAGCCATTCCATTTTTAGTTTTGATGCTGAATCTTTTAATAATTTTTGTACTTTTAAATAATCTTTTGTTCCTTTTTTTGGTATAAATAAGTCTACTATCTTTTTTCCTAACGGATTTTTGTATACTTTTGATTGCCACGGATTTTCTGTGTTTTGTGTATTTTTATCTGTTGAGCCATTGTTTTTTATCTTTCTAAGTAATAAATAACATATAATTGTAAGTAATATTACTACAACTTGTGCTCCCAGTCCAAGTTTTCCTAAGTAAAAACTTTGTGTAAAGCTAAAATTTGATATTGCCCAGTTCTTTAATGGCTCTAGTCCTAATACTGGTACTATTGAGATTATTGATAAACTTTGAAATACATAGTCTATTTTATCTCTTTTTAGTATTTCTATTTGCATTTCTTCTGTTATATTGTTTACGTTTTTTAAATATAGTGACGATTTATCTACTTTTCTATCACCAAATTCTTTTGTTAAATAAGATATTCCAGCAAATTCTTTCAAATATGGATTTGGTGCAATATCATAATATTTTTCTAGTTCAATTTCTGGGTCATTTGAAATTAGAACTTCATATATTTTTTCACCTTGTTTTGATATATTTTTTTCATCATCTTGTGAAATCTGGTAAATTGCCTCTTCTACCATGTTAAATTCGTGGTATGCATGTCTTATTTCTGCAAAAAAATCCAATTGTTCTTTTAATAATGTATTATCAATTCTATCTACCATTCCATCAATAACACTATCTACCATAAATATTTCAAATATTAAAACTATTGATAGTAATAAAAAATTTGTGTGTGTAAATATTATTGATAATGTTATTACTGGTATTAATAAAAGTAATGTTCTACTAAGTATTCTTGCCGAATCTCTACGTGTTGCATATTCATCATCAACATTTATTATTTCAAGTCTTCTTCTTAATTTTAATATGTAATTTTTTAAAAATGGTAACTTCGAATATGTTATGTATAATTTTTGGTACATTATTTCAGATGAAAATTTATTAGATTCTGTACCTTGTCTTAATTTTTTTATTTTCTGGTAATCTGACTTACCCATTTTTTTGTTTAACAATAAATATGCAATAACAATACATACAAAAATACCACCTACTCCATATATTACATAAAGTAACATATTAGTTGACATTATTTGGGCACCTCCTTCCTGTTTAAAGGATTTTATTCAGCTTGTTTTTTTCTTGTTTTTCTTGCTCTTCCTGCTGCTATTTTTGATTTTTCTTTTCTTTCTTCTGCCATTTTATATACACTTTCTTCCCCCCAGTGTCTTGCAACAAATTCATCAAATTCTTTTGCATCTGTATCTGTCATGTTTAATCTCATTTCTCTAATGTTTTTATCAGATATTTTATTTGTTATTATGTATTCACCGTCAACATATTCTAGTATGTTTCTGTATACATATAACTGTTTATCTGTTGTTTTCATAAAGTAGTGTGTTGCATTATCAAAAAATTTATCGAATTTTCCTTCTAGTGTTTTTTCATTTCTGTGGTCAAATGTGTATTCATTTTTGTTTTCTACTGGTATGCATTCTGTAATTCTTTCTATATAACGATTTCCTCTATAGTCTTTTACTAAATGGATATCAAAGTTTAATACTTGTACAACTTGCTCTTCTGCTGTTTTTTCGTTTTTGAATACTCCAGCTCTAAGCATTGAGTTTCTTAATGCTGTTACTAAGTCTGGGAATGTTTTTGCGTGGTGAGTAAATAATGTAAATTTAGATGCAACTTGGGCTGATTGTATCATCCATGATGCAACCGGGTCTGTTGCAACCTCACCGATGATGTTAACAGAACCGTCAGTTTTTTTCTGAACGTCCAAACATTCTTGACCTGCTATTGTATCAGTTTCACGCATTGAAACGATGTTTCGTGTTGGGTAAATTTTTCTTAAGTGTAACTCGAACGCTGTTTCTGTAATACGCAAGTTCATTGTTTCATATATGTTTTCAATCATTGCCATAAGCATTGTTGTTTTTCCGGCATCCCTGTTCACCTGTTAGTGAGATAATTCTTGCTCCTTTTACCAAATATTTTAAAAGTGCAATTGTATCTTCTTTTCCCGGATATAAAACTATCTGTTCTAGCGTTGCACGTTTTACGTCGAATTTTCTTACGAAGAATGCCCATGTTTCTGACATTGATGGTCTTACAACAACGACACGTGAACCGTCTTTCATTTCATTAATTTTATAACCATTTGTGTCTGATAATTGTCCCGGGTTATTGTATTTATAAATATTTTGACAAACCCTCTTTAGTTCTGCCTCTGTTCCAAATGATAAAAATGCTAAACGTATTGATTTACCATGAAACATTATCCAAATACTGTCACAGGCACGTTGAACTTTGTGTTCTTCTATTTGTGTCAAATAATCTGCTGAATCTGTTTGTGCAACCTGGCTTATAAAACTTTCTGGAAGACCAGATACACCACCAGATACACCATCTATATTCATATCTCTTATTTCATCTATACTTGAATATCCTTTATATTGTTGATATATTCTTTGAACTACAATATTTAGTTTATCAAAAAATGTTAATGTAATATTTTCTTTTTCAAATATTTCGTCTATTTCATTTTCTGTGATTACATAACAAGGTTTAGTTTCTCCTTGAATGTATTTAAAATCATCTAAATTATATTTTTTTATAAGTTCACTCAACGCCTCATATCCAAATTCTTTTTTATATGTATATAATAATATATCGAATTTGTCTTGTGTTCTTAAAATAGATGGAATATCAAAAGGAATAGCTTTTGATATATTAACCTCTGTAACTCCATATTCCTTTGATAATAAGTCAAAAATCAATTCCTTAACATATTTTTTATCATTAACATCTCCATATGTACAACCTTTTAATGCCTTTTTTAATTCATATTTTTTACTTTTTCTTCTTTTTAATTCTTCTTCTGATAAACCTATATCATACAAATTTATTTTTGTTATTTCATCAAGTCTTCTTTTTACAAATTCTATCATTTTATCAAGTGTATAGGTTTGATCATCAACATCTATTTTAGTTACAACCTCAGCATTTTTCTGTGCATTTATATGAAAATATATCATTGATACTGCTACACCTAATACTAAAACTATAAGTATAAGATTTACTATTGTCATTATTATACTTGCTTATTAAACTATTTCTAGTTCAATAAGTTTCCTCCTTTCTTATATGCTAAGTTAAACTTACATATTACGGATATGTTTTTGTAAGATTATTTTGTCATTTGTAATATTTCTAATTTCATTTTTACAGTTTCATTTAATTTTTTTATTTCTTCAAGAAACTTGTAGTTTTCATCTTTTTCTTTTATCCTTGTAAGATTTAAGAATAAATCTATAACTGTTCCTTCTTGTGTTGATTCGAAAAATAAATTATTATATGGTATTGTGTTTACTATATCTTTTCTTTTTAATAGATTTCTAGTTATATTTTTGGCATTATATTTGGTATCCTCCATATATTTTCCAATTGCCATTACTGTTTTTTCTTCTTTTAATATATCTCCAATTTTAATCATTTCTTGGATTTTCTTTATTTGTTTTGCCCTTTGAGGAATTAATGCTACAACAATATCTGATGCTGTAAGTATATCTATTTCTGTTTGTTCTCCAACTTTTCTATCTAAATCAACTATTACCATATCATAATATTTAGATGCCAGATTTATAATTTGTGTATATTTGTCTTTTACTAAACCGTATTGATCTTTTGTACCTTCAACACCTAATAAAATTTCTAATCTATTAGTTAATACTATTTTTGCATAATCTGTTATTATTTCTGGTGTTATCTTATTACTTCTTATCATTCTATCTAAACCTATAATTCCGGTTGTTTCAACTTCGCCTCTATGGTTTCCACCAAATAAGCTAGCTAATCCCGTTTTCTTTTTTTCCTGCCAATAACTATCTTTTATAACACTATCATTTAATGATGTAGATATAAGCAAAACCTTAATATTGTGTTGTATAGCAATTTGAGTAGCTAATGCTATGCTGCTAGATGTTGTTCCGTACTTGTTCATCCGTTCCGTTCCAAAAAGTCACTATTGCCATTTTTTCCTCCTCTTAATCTTTCATTACCCTTTTTATTTTACTAATATTTTCATCTTTGCAAATATCTTGTATTACATATGCTAAAGAATCTTTATAATTGACACTTAATCTTCTGAATTTTATTTTTTCTAGTCTTTGATTTTCTTCAAAAACCTTATTATCTTCTCCTAATATCTGAAAATATAGTGCGTAATTATTCCAATTTATTTTATATTCCATCGAAATATAGTTCAAATATTCTTCATCTTCTTTTGATGTTTCATATGAAAACTCTATTTTGGTTAGATTTATTGGAATAGTTAAATTTGAAAATATGTTCATTCCTTTTTTTAGTGAGAAAAGGTCAAATGATGTTACAAAATATTTTTTGTCAGCGCCTTCCATTTCAAATGTTTCTAGCATTTTGCTTTCATCTATATCTATTAATACATAATCATACAAATCTTCTAATTTCTTTGATTTTATTTGTTCTTCATCATTTGAATCAAACTTTATTCCAAGATATTTTTCTATTTCGCTCCAGCTTTCAAATCCCACAGCAAAATCAACATCTTCAAAAGATGTTATATATGATTTTGTAGGATTTATAGAAGGAACTATATATTTTATTTTTTGTATACCGCTTGTGTCTACAACTAGGATTCTATATCCTAGTAAATTCAATGCTTTTGCTGTATATGTTATAAAATTAGCCTTATCATATGCTCCCATAAATCCTATTTTTTTCATTTCCTAGCCCTCTCTTCTTTTAATTTGATGTTCCACTTGTTGTAGTTGATGATGTTGTTGTTGATGTTTCAGGTAGTGATTGTAAGTATTGTTGTCTTGATTCTCTTGTAGATGTTATACTTTCTTCTACTTTTGAAGGTATATTTTCGTCTTTACCATTATTAGACAAAGCACTATTTATATGCTGATTTCTTAATTCTACTGAAGAAGCACTTCTATATCTGTTTGCTAATTCCACTTTTGCTTTTTGAACTATATTTGGGTCTGCATCCATTAATTTTGCTACTTCTCCACTTACAACATATGTTGGTGTTGCTGCTTTTTGTATTCCTGGCTCTGTATATTTTGTAACATATAGTTTTGAACCTTCAACCTTATAAGCCTCTACAATTGCATTAGCCATAGTAAGTATTTCTCCTTCTGTCAAATTCATTTGTATAATATCTGATGAATATGCTCCATTTATCTTTGGAATTGTTACTTTTTTCTTTGACATTACGATGTAGTCTTGACCACTTGGAAATTGCAATCTTACATCTATGTAATCTCCTGTAAATAAATCTGTTGGCAATACTAACATATTATATTCTTGTTGTCTTATGTCATCATCTGTAGACATTTCATCTGACCTTGCAATAAATGATGTTGTTATTACTGTTCTTGCTTTCATGTCTACTTTTGCAAGCAATGGTTTTTCTGATAATTCTATTTCGTTTTTTGTTCCATTTGCTCCTTGTGTGTAATATTTTCCTGTGTTTTCGTCTTTTGTTATTACTGTTTTTGTGTTATCTGTTTGCATATATAGTTTTCCTTCTTCGTCTGTATATATGTTGTTTCCTTGCTTATCACATAATGAATATGTTTGTAACATTAGACTTATATCACTTGTTGCATTTTCTGGTATTCCATCTGATTTTACTGTTTTCATTGTGAATAGGTCTGCTGTTAATTCTTGACCTGCACTTACATCTTGATTTAATACATATACATTTTTCGTTGCTGCTTTGTCCTCTTGTATTTGCTCATTTAATTTTTTTATTTGCATAAATAATAGTGCTACTATTATAGCCGTTATTATTAATGTACATACCATTCCTAATAAAAATGAATTTCTTGCTTGTCTTTTCATCGGATTTGTTGCCATTATAAATTCCTCCTCTATTTTTATTACATAATTTTATATTATTTCTTTTTCTATTTTACATCATTTTATTTTCTAAATCAACAAATTATTTGTTTTGTAATATAAAATTAATTTATTTGTAATATTTTTGTAATATTTCAAATATTTTTATTTTTAATTGTTAAAAAAGGAAAACAACGGACAAAATGTCCATTGCTTTTCCTTTTAAAGAATTAAATCATATTCATTTACGCTAAGTTTCAACAAAAAGTTTATTTTTCACTAATATGTATATTTTCAATCTCCATATTTATAAACTTATCATTTGAATATATATTATTTATATCTATTTCTTTCTTTATCTCTTGATTTTTTAATATATTTACAATTTGATATTTTTGTTTCAGATATGTAATATTTTTATACAAATTTTCATTTATTTCTTTTTTAAATACTGCTATAATTTTTTTCTATCATCTGTTATATCTCTAATATCTTTTTTCAAAGCTGTATTAGGAACATATATATTTTTCTCATTTTTTACAAATCCCATACAAGCATTCACATTTCCTACTATTCTATTTGTTTGCAAAAGTAAACTATGCCCAGTAAAATTTCCTATCATACTTGCCATTCTATCAATTTTCATTAATTGTGGTAATACTTGTAATTTATAATATGTTGTTCTATCCTTTACTTCTAATTTTGATTCGTCAATTCCACCTACCTGTAAAAGCTTATAAAACGTATAACTATTTAATAATTTATTATTTGAATCATAAGCCCTAACCCCTGTTAAATGATAAAATGATGTTGTAGGAAAAAGCATTTCTTCTTTTCCTATTGTTTTATCTTTATTTTCATATATAAACATTACTTTTCTATTTTTTAAACTTTTTTCAAATTCAATTTGACATTTAGCAATTATATCCATAAATTCTTTTTGTGCCAAAAAATTTCTCATAAAATATAGTTTCCTCCTAAAATATTTAAAGGGAGAGCATTTTCGTACCGCAGTACCTTAATCCCTCTCCCTTAATATGCGATTTTTCCGTTGCCTATTCAACTTTGTAGAGCTATACTCTACCCCGAAATTTAGGTTTTCCAGTCGCCCAATCGACTTAGAAAGGCTATACCTTTCAATGTTTTTTAGGTTATTATGGCAGTCGCACCTGCTTTGCAATAAATTGCAACTAATACTATTATATTCATAATACAATATTTTATTACTAATGTCAATCATTTCTACTATTTTTTCTGTAATTTGTAAAAAACAAAACTGTAGTGTCAGGCTATCTTGGGGGATACTAATTAATTCA
>UMCY01005312.1_pt1 | contig 17501 bp, 10 predicted proteins | sample 1964351 | NCBI WGS metagenome assembly UMCY01 (sample SAMEA4835980, study PRJEB28245) | human gut metagenome | biome: gut microbiome; material: fecal sample | place: Denmark | collected 2008 | reverse complement strand
CCAAGCGGGCATCCACTCCGGCATTCACATTCAGCCAGCTGGTGATAGCATAGTTCGACTTGTAGTACAAAGAAAATCTATTACTTTTGTCATTTATAGTACCCCCTTTGTTATTTTCATAATTGAAAGAAAGAAAATGATTACTGTCCCCTACTTTTTGAGAAACAGTCATATTATAACGTTGCGTCACAGCTGCACGCCAAGCATTATCACGATACTCTTTATAATAATCGTTATTACGCCACTGATTCAGTGTAGTTTCTACTTCACTGTTACTTACCATTCCATTCTCCCTATCTAAATAAAGCTGGAATAATGGATAATAGTAACCTGATTTATAAGTGGATAGAAAACTGGAAGCACTGCCGGATTCAGCAACATTAGCATCAAATACCGCAGTCTGATAATCAATAATATCACTCGTAGACGCCAGATTCAAACTATTGAAATTAGGTTTGCTAGTAATAAACCAGTCTGCATTGATACTAACATGTGCTCCTTCTTCTTTAGCCTGCTTGGTTGTTACCACGATAACTCCGTTTGCAGCCAAAGCACCATAAATACTGGCTGCCGCTGCATCCTTCAAGACAGTCACGCTCTCTACATTATAAGGATTTATCTCACTTAAAGTTAAGTTTGTCGGCATATCATCTACAACAATCAACGGGTCTGTCCCCACATCATTCGAGAATGTGCCTACACCACGAAGGATGGGACTCATATCACCGTTATTCGGATTTATATTCATACGCAAACCAGCCACTTGCCCCTCCAGAGAAGAAGTCAGGTCCGTATGCATCTGTCTTGTCAGCTGTTCGGAATCCACAAAGCCGAAAGCAGCGGTAGAACGCTCCCGACTAATACGCTGATAACCGGTCACTACAACATCTCCCAATTGTTGTTTGTCTTCATGCATAATCACATTGACATGGGTACGTCCTTTAATAGAAACTTTTTCTGTCTGCATACCGACAAAAGAGACCTCCAAAGTGTGAGTTTCCTCCAGCACCTTACAGGTAAAATTTCCTTCGACATCGGCAATGGCTCCAAACGGACTATTGATTCCCCGGATATTTGCACCTGGTAACGGGATGCCTTTTTCATCTACCACCCGCCCCTCTACACTTCTAGTTTTTCGTACAACGCCAGTGGAAGTGGTTTTCACTTTACGGATAGTAATGAAATGCTGGTTCACCTCATATTCAAAAGGTTTTCCCTCCAGAATTTTCTGAAGTGCAGACAAAGGTGCCTGCTGGCGTATACTGACACTTACCCGGTACGGACCGACATCTTCACTAGGGAAATTCACCTTATAACCGGACACATTACTGAACTGCTTCAAAGCCTCTCCCAACGATACCTCTTTCAGTTCCAAAGAAATTAGTTTGTTGTCCGTACTTTGTGCCCATCCATGCAAGGCAGTTACAAACATCAGCAATAAAAAGGCGGTTTTCATCCACACGATCCTTCTCGTTGCCTTTTTGTAAGACAATGTAAATTGTTGCTTTTTCATAAGAGTTGTATTTGTAAAGTTATATATGTTTAATCGTGATCGTCTCGTCTTGATAATCCACACGTACTTTTTGCAGTTTATTCAGAAGTTCCAAAGCTTCTTCCAAGCGGGCATCACGGTTAGCCCAGAAGTTTAATCGGATATGGTATAGTTCCGCTTGTTCAAAATCAATATTCACGTTATACCATCTGCCTAAAGAGCTCATGATGTCTTTCAGTGATGCATCTTCAAAATAGAACATTCCCTCAGTCCAAGCTGTATAAGTCGCAATATTCACACGTGATATATTTTCTTCTCCGTTTTCCGTATAAGTGAGATCCTGACCAGGCTGGAGTATAACGGATTGATGACTGGTCATATTCGTAACCTCCACCTTTCCTTGTACCAAGGTCACGTGCCGGTCTTCCGTTTTATATGAACGTATATTGAATTTAGTACCCAATACCGTAGTTTCCATCCCATCGGTACTTACAATAAACGGACATTTTTCATTCTTCGCAACCTCGAAACAGGCTTCCCCTTTCAGTTCCACACGCCGTTCCTTACCATTAAAGGCCACAGGATAACGCAAGCTACTTTCAGCATTAATCCAGACTTTAGTACCATCCGACAACACCAATAGAAAGCTCTTCCCGCGTGGAGTAGTCAAAGTCTGACAACATATTGTGTCCGAAGTTAATGCTTCCACTTCTTTAAGATTCATCACACTATCTTCCAGCAGTTGTTCACTATGACCATCCGTTTGCAACATCACATGTTCTCCATCAGTGATTGCAGCAAAGAGCCGTATGGGTTGTTCCATTTGCCGGGAAGTAGTCGGAAATAACGAAGGAATCAGAAAAGCCAGCACTAATACGGCAGCCGCAGTAAAAGCCGCTGCCCCTATATACATTCTTGACCTGACTCTACGTTTCCGTTCCAGATTCTCACGTATCACAGCTTCCTTACAAGCCATTAATTCCAAGAAAAGTTCTTTATTATCAGGTATATTTATCCACTGAAGGAATTCATCAGTTTCCCTTAATTGTGGATGTTGTATGGCACGAAGTGCATAATCTAAATTTTTATCTGAATGGTCTATCATAGTGTCAATAGTTTCATTAAACACGTAGAGGTTACTGAAACTGATGACACCCCGATAGGATTTTTTTTAAAAAAAGATGGTTAATTGTTTTCGGAGTATCTTTAAAGCTCTGGCAATGTGCGTTCTAACGGTATTATCACTAATACGTAACTTTTCACTGATTTCCGCACATTTCTTTTCATTTAAGAAAAACTCTTCCACTACGGTTCGCATTTGTGGAGCCATCTGGCGAATACTCTCCTGCATCCGGTTTATCTTATCTTCATACTCACGGTATTCTTTCACAGTCCAGCCACTGTAAAGTTCTTCCAGATACCTTTCCGCATTTTTATACACCACGTTCTGATGACGTATTTGGTCAATACAACGATTTCGCACCATGACGAAGAATAACGGCAGCAGATCCTCTTCCGTTGTCAACCGTTCGCTGCTCTCAAGCACCGAACAAAAGACATCGTTCACCACATCTTTTGCACTTTCCTCATCATTCAGCAGATTATATGCATGAATATAGAGTTTTTGCCAATGTTCCCTGTATATAACAGTTATAGCATTTTGACTATCATTCATGTATTTCCAGTTACTTTTTGCATTTTATAGAGCGCAAAGATAACCAATTAGAGCAAAAAACATTCTATTTATTAAAAAAGATTATAATTCATATAAATGCATTTGTTGTTATAGACATATTCTATTCCCATCGTCTGGCTCTTAATATTTTGACACCTTGTTTCTCCCCAGAAAGATACGATTCACAACTATATCCGACCGTTCCCATTCATCTGGATGTTGATTTAATCTTCGCTTTATCTTTACGCTTACAGAATGCTTCGATTATTTTTTTTACACGAAGATAATTTATTGATATTCTGTTCATATATGCCCGTTTTCTTTGTAGTACAGACTTTCCTTATGATACAATCATACTATCTTTTACTTTTTTAAGGTGGAATTCAACAAAAATGATTATTTTTACGAGCAAATTATTGTCTAACTCCTGATAATACAGACATATCTTGAAAATAAACGAACAAAACGAAAGTGAATTCCTACAAAAGCTTATGAACAAAGCGAATATAGGATGGTGGGAAGCTGACTTAAAAGCAAAGACTTACAAGTGTTCGGAACTTATCTCCCAACTACTCGGAATAGGAGAAGACGGGCTCATCAGTTTCGAAGATTTCAACAAGCGTATTCTAAAAGAAGACCAGGGATACGCCACTTTTCCGTCTTTTGACAAATTGCAACAGACTGTAGAAGAAATATACTTGTTTGATACTCCCAAAGGCCATGTATGGATTCGCAGCAAGGCATGCTTTCAGGAAACAGACGAAAACGGTAACACCAAAGTATATGGAATTGCCGAAACACAAGAGGGAATTCATATAGCCTCTGCACATCAGGCTCTACAAAATAGCGAGCGGATCCTGCATAATATTTATAAGAATCTTCCGGTCGGCATCGAATTATATGATAAGGACGGTCAAATGGTCGACCTGAATAAAAAAGATATGGAAATGTTCCGTATTTCCAATAAAGAAGATATTCTGGGAGTCAACATTTTCGAGAATCCTATATTGCCGGAGGAAATAAAACAAAAGATTAGAGACAATGAGAACGCAGATTTTACATTCCGGTATGACTTTTCCAAAATCAACAAATATTATCAGCCTGACAGTACAACCGGTTTCATTGACTTAACAACGAAAGTCACCACTCTATACGATCACAACCACGCACCTATCAACTACCTCTTAATAAATGTAGACAAGACCGAAGATACAATTGCCTATAATAAGATTCAGGAATTCGAGAGTTTTTTCGATCTGGTGGGAGATTATGCAAAAGTAGGTTACGCACACTTCGATGCTTTGAGTCGGGACGGGTATGCTTTGAGAAGCTGGTACATGAATGTAGGTGAAGAAGAGGGTACCCCATTGCCGGAAATCATCGGTATTCATTCCCATTTCCATCCGGAAGATCGGGCTGTGATGATCGACTTCCTGGATAAAGTGATAAAAGGAGAAAGTTCCAAGCTATCCCGCGATGTCCGCATCCGCAGAGCAGATGGAAATTACACTTGGACACGGGTTAACGTATTAGTCAGGAATTATCAGCCGCAGGATAATATCATCGAAATGCTGTGCATCAACTTTGATATTACCGAACTGAAAGAGACAGAGCGGATGCTGATTGGCGCCAAAGAGAAAGCTGAAGAAGCCGACCGGCTAAAATCTGCTTTTCTTGCGAATATGAGTCATGAGATACGTACTCCACTCAATGCGATAGTAGGCTTTTCCAGTCTGCTTGAGGAAGCGGAGGATGCAGAAGAAAAACATCTGTATATAACAATTATTGAAGAGAATAACAAGCTCTTGTTACAACTGATCTCGGATATTCTTGACTTGTCAAAGATTGAGGCCGGGACTTTCGACATTATCCCGGAACAAGTGGATGCACAACAACTTTGCAACGAACTGCTACAGGCTATGCAGGTAAAGGCTACTGAACAAGTAGAGATTCTTTTAGCACCGGAACTTCCCGAACTTACTTTTACCAGCGACAAAAACAGGTTGTATCAGGTATTGCTGAACTTTATAACGAATGCTCTGAAATTTACTTCCAAGGGTAGTATTGTCATTGATTACCAAATCAACGGAAATGAAGTCAGATTCTCGGTTCAGGATACGGGAATGGGCATCGAACCGGAAAAACAGGAAGCTATCTTCACCCGATTCGTGAAATTGAATAATTTCATTGCCGGCACAGGATTGGGACTTTCCATCTGTCAGAGTATCGTCACACAGCTGGGTGGCAAAATCGGAGTGGAATCGAAACCGGGAGAAGGGTCCTGTTTCTGGTTTACGCATCCGCTCAACTAAAACCTGATTTCAAAGAAAAATAAATATCAGAAAACAATGTTTACCGGTTTCTCTTTAAGAAAATACGGTCTGTTATAGTGTTGGGAAGTTCCGATTCATAATGTGTCACCATAATCATCGTCTTATCTTTGCGTCGGCAGAAAGCCTCGATCACTTTCTTTACCCGGCGACGATTATAGGTATCCAAGCCATGAAGCGGTTCATCCAGAATCAGCAGTTCCGGGTCTTTGACGAAAGCTCTTGCCAGCAAGGCCAAACGTTGTTCTCCACTGGATAGTTGCAGGAATGGTTTATCTTTCAAATTTGCAATGCCGAATATATCCATCCACCACTCACAGATAGCCATCTGTTCCGGTTGAGGACGTTTATACAGACCGATACTGTCATGCAAACCACTGGCTACAATCTCAATAGCGGGCAGATTTTTAAGATAAGCACGGTGCATCTCCGGACTTACGTAACCGATATGTTTCTTGATTTCCCAAATACTTTCTCCCGTCCCTCTTTTCCGTCCGAAGAGACTGATGTCACAGGCATACGATTGCGGATTGTCTGCACAGACAAGGCTCAACAGAGTCGATTTCCCGGCACCGTTCTCACCACTCAACGCCCACTTCTCACCACGACGGACTGTCCAGTCCAGTTCTTTCAGAATAGTTCGGTCGCCATAACGGATACTGACCTTATTCAGTTTCACTACTTCCTCCGAATCGTAATTGTTGCCATCAGATGGCAAATCTATAATCCGGTGCTGCAAATCATCAAAAGAGGTAACCACATCTCTACTACGGAAAGCTTCGAGATAGGCTTCACGTTCCATTTTAGGAAAGACCTCCATTTTGTCCACAGGAATGACATGAGTAATGAATGACGGTATATCATCGAGCATGGAAAGCACCAGAATAATTTGTACGGACGACATTTTCGTCAGACGTTCGAGCAAAGAGAATAACAGTTCACGCGTAGGAGCATCCAGTCCGATAAACGGATTATCCATAATCAACACGCGGGGAGCAGTCAACAGGGTTTTGGTTAGCTGGAATTTACGTAATTCACCGCTGGAAAGGAGAATGATTTTCTTGTCGAGCAACGGTTCGATACGGAAGAGTTCAAACAGTTCGCATTGCAGTTGCTCGTCCTTGATTTCTCCCAACATCTCACGAACATCGGGAGCCTCATCCTGATCGTGAGCATTCCAACGCTGCTGATAGTAGTAATTGGCATCGGCAGCTCCATAAGTATCGCGGAAAGCAATGTATTTCACATTATCATAAAGAGTCTGGGTGGCAGAGGGGGAAAAATCATATTGCACGGTTCCATCACGCAATGGATATTTTCCGATCAGGGTATCTATAAAAAGACTTTTACCACCACCATTGGGACCTACAATGGCTATGTGCTCATTCGCTCCGATAGTTGCCGTGATGGGTTTGGCTAAACGCACAAGCGGGTTGCGTGCTACGCCCCCCGCCATGCAGAATGTATTTTGGTTCATATTCTTTTATTCTGTTTTATTATTGCCCGCAAAGGTAACAATTTTATCATAAAAGACGCCAAATTGCAAACATATTCTTATTCGTTCCGTATAGGGAATATCTTTGTTTACTTACTAAACCCATAAGGTGGACATTCAAAATTGGTAATATCCAATTTGTATTCCATCATATCTTTCAACTCGTGTATGGGACGTTCCAATTCGTAAGGTATCGGTTGTCTGCTGAATTGCTGGAAGTAAAGCAAACAAGCATCCCGCCACCAGACAGCATCCCGTGCCTGAATCTTCAGGCGGTGTTGCACATCACGAAAACGTTCGAAATCAATATACGGTTCCATCCTGTCCCACACTTTTTGAAAGTTTCTCACTTCGTTTACACCACGATCATACGCGTAGCACAGTTCTGTCCAAAGTGTACGCCCGCTCTTCATCTGATGATTCCAAGGGACATGGTGAAACCAAAGGAGCAGATTCTCCGGACAGGTATTCACATTGTCCAGTTGCTCGCATAATGGAGAATGGTATTGTCCGGTAGCATTACTTCCTGTACTGCTGCGGTCGAAACCTATTCCCATGTTGTCGGCACGGTGGTAATAAGGAGGTAGCCAATCCGGGCGGGCATCGGGAATATCACACCAGGGTTCCGGTCCGTAATGATGTCCCCATGCAAAGATATGATGCAAGCCGAGAGGCATCATGTAGTCTACTACTGCTTCTCTCGATTTCTGAAGCACTTGGGAGTTGAGAAAGGAGAGTTCAGCGTCAATTTGCTCTTTTTGAATGACTTCTCCTGCCGGAGTATCGATTTGCGCACCGGTAACGGGAAGAAAAGTCTGTTTCAACCATTCATTTCCTATCTGTTCGGAAGAGAGCGAATGCTTCCATGCCAAGCGTCCGAAAGCATACCAGTTAGCTTGGGCAAAAGGATGTCCACACCAATTAGTATCATCACCGATGTTTGCCACTCCGGAAATAGCCGTGAGCGGATGAGGGAATAACGAACCATCCGTCACACGGGCAATGGTGGAGCCTTTGCCTTGTAGATAAGTATCACTATCTAAACATTCTTTCCACATAGGAGCAAGGAACGCAAGGTGATTGGAAAAGCCAAGATACTCTTGTGTGATTTGAAACTCGGGCATAACTGCCGTCTTCTTCATAGCTCCGAACAGCGGGCTGAATGGCTCACGGGGCTGGAAATCTATCGGACCGTTTTTGATCTGCACAATAACATTGTCCCGGAACTTACCATCCAAAGGTTCAAATTCAAGATAGGCTTGTTTGGCACGGTCGCTGTCAGTAGGAGAATAAACGAAAGCGCGCCACATCACAATACCATGATAGGGCCTCAACACATCGGCAAGCATATTGGCTCCTTCGGCATGAGTGCGTCCGTAGTCACATGGACCGGGCTGCCCTTCGGAATTCGCTTTCACCAAGAAACCTCCGAAATCGGGAATCAGAGAATAAATCTCTTTGGCTTTCTGCTTCCACCAGTCTATCACTTCTTTATTCAACGGATCGGAAGTGGACAAACCACCTAAAGCTGCGGGAGAAGAGAAATTGATAGAAAGATATATTTTCAAGCCATAAGGGCGGAAAACGTCGGCCAAGACTTTGACTTTCTGCAAATAATCATTAGATAGTATCTTAGGACTTGCATTGACATTGTTTATTACGGTGGCATTAATGCCGATAGAAGCATTGGCACGAGCGTAGGCTTCATAACGGAGAGAGACAACAGACGGAAGTTCGTCCCATTTCCAAAGTGAATGTCCGGCATATCCGCGTTCGATTGTACCATCCAAGTTATCCCAATGATTCAGGATACGAATTCGATAATCAGGTCGTTCAGAGATATTGAGGGATTGCAAAGCTGATTCCGGTAGTTGTCCGGTAGCTTGCAGACGGAGTAAATGATAAGTTCCATAAAGTACTCCTTGTTCACCGCAAGAAGCTATCGTTATTTGATTGCCACCTTTGGAGGTCTGAATCGTATATCCCTCATTTCCAAGTGCACGAAGTTCTTTATTGCTCCGAACCTCCAAAGTAACCGAGATTCCTCCCTGCCAGAAGTTCTGTAATTCGGAAACCGCAATACGTAATGTAGGTGATTGTTTCTTGCTGGTGATTTCCGCTTTCGCTCCCGATGCATAACGAAGCCACAAGGCACTTCCATCTTCTGCCCAAATAGAAGAAAAGCAAAAAAGGATAGTGAATATCAATGCAAATATATTTCTAGGCATATTTTTCAGATAGAGGCGGTTGTTTTAATGTATTCTATTATTCATCTTTTCCCTCGATAGTAATGATTCGCCCGTCTGCATCATACTGAAGTTCACAGACTTTTAGGCTACGGAGCCATGTCTTTCCCTCTGATGGCACACAATCGTGATGAAACAGATACCACTTACCTTTAAACTCTACAATAGCATGGTGAGTAGTCCATCCTACCACCGGAGTCAGAATGACTCCCTGATAAGTAAACGGCCCATAAGGGTTATCACCTATTGCATAGCAGAGCAGATGAGTATCTCCCGTAGAATAGGAGAAATAGTATTTGCCATTATATTTATGCATCCACGAAGCTTCAAAGAAACGGCGTTCCGTATCCCCTGCTGTCAACGGCTTGCCGTTTTCATCCAGAATTACCACTGCACGGGGTTCTTCGGCAAACTCCATCATATCTTCACTCAAACGAGCGACACGCGACGGGATTGCTTCCTCCTCTCCTTCCGGCAAAATAGCAGATTCCAAGGCTTTATTATTACGGTAACGTTGAAGTTGTCCACCCCACAATCCACCGAAATACACATAATAGTTACCATCTCCGTCATCCCATACAGCCGGATCGATGCTGTAACTTCCCTTCATCGGATTAGCTTCCGGTATAAAAGGACCATAAGGTTTATCACTCACAGCTACCCCGATACGAAATATATCATTCTGATCTTTCAATGGAAAATACATATAGTACTTACCATCTTTACAAACCACATCACAATCCCAAAGTTGACGGCCCGCCCAAGGAATATCCTCTGTGGAAAGCACCACTCCATGATCTTTTATTTCACCGTTCATCACATCATCCATAGAATACACGTGATAATCTTTCATATTGAAATGATCGCCATTATCATTTTCGGCAATACCACTTTCCCAATCGTGCGAGGGATAAATATACAGTTTGCCATCAAATACATGTACGGCAGGGTCAGCCATATAATCACTGGGAACTAAATATCTTTTTTCTGTTTTCATATTATTTCTATTTTTTCTGTTAGAAACTTATTTTGTTTTTTCAGCCTCTTTGATAATCAGGTCGACTACCGGCTTCGGCTGATAATTGCGATCAAAAAGTAACGGATAATCCGTGCGGCCTCTCATCGGCCAGTCATTACGCCAAGAGTTCTGATCGGCTACTCCCCAAAGAGTAACCCTGGTGATGAGGTTATGATGCTTCAGGAACAGACGGAAAAAGTCATTCATTCTTTCAGTCCATGCTTTCGATACCTCTTCCGGTAATCCATCCGGATAAGGATTCATCTCTTTTTTATATTCATAGGAAGCGGAAACTTCTGCACCTACATTGGGATTCGGTGATGGTATCACCGTCAAATCCAGCTCTGTTATCATTATCTTTACCCCTGTTCCGGCAAAGGCCAGCATACTCTTCTCAAATTCACTGATTTTCGGGTAGTCCATGCCTATGTGTCCTTGCATACCTACGGCATCAATACGGATTCCACGTTTTTTCAAACCATTTACCATCTTCACGACTGCATCTCTTCTGCCCGGTTGAGCCATAGAGTAGTCATTGTAGTAAAGTTCGGCATCCGGATCGGCCTCGTGTGCATACTGGAAAGCCAATGGAATATATTCTTTCCCCAAAATCTCATAAAACTTTGTCTTGCGATATGCTCCATTATCTTCAATCGCTTCATTTACTACATCCCAGCCTTTGATGCGGCCTTTATAGCGTTTCACGATAGTCGTGATATGGTCTTTCATCCGCTTCTTCAGGACTTCCGGAGAAACATTGTTCCCATCCTTATCTACGCAAAACCAAGGGGCCAATTGTGAATGCCAAATCAGGCAGTGACCGATGATAGCCATTTGATTGCTCTCACCAAAACTGACAAATTCATCTGCCTGCGTAAAATTATATTTATTTTCTTTCGGATGAATGACAGAAGACTTCATGCAGTTTTCCGCCACGATGGAATTAAAATTCTTCTTTACAACTTCAACAGCTGCGACATCCTTACCAGAACTTTGATGTGTGTTCACTGACACGCCAATCAAAAACTTGTTTTTCAAAGCCTTTTTCAGCGAATTTCCATCTTTCGCAAACACTTCTCCATAAGAAAAAGAAAACATCACTGTCAATAACAACAGAATTATTCGTTTGAGTTTCATACGTTATATTTTTGAGTAATAAACATTCTACATCTTATCTATTCGCCTTTCTTACAGCGCGATTCTATCTCCTCATTAATATTGTCAATCACATTATCTTCCAGTTCATATTTAGAAATAATGAACATAGCTACCAAAAGTAACAATGCCGGAATAACGGCCACGAGCCACAGTATTCCCTGTTCGGCAAAAGGCGATTGTGACACTTCATTTGTCTGGTCGAATCCGACAAAAGCCATAACAAGTCCCGGTACAACTCCTCCAAGAGCCATTCCCGCTTTATAGAAAATACCAGTCAAAGCATTGACTATGCCCGAAATACGTTTACCATGAGTATATTCGCCATACGAAATTACTTCAGGAACCAAAGCCCACATATACCCTGTTGCAATAATGACTCCGGTAGATTTTATGAACTGCGCCACAAAGACCAGCCATATCTGTGTTTTGAGTACCGGAACCACAGAAATAATATACAGCAATGCCATACCCAATATAGCGACTGAAAGGAATACATAAAACATTTGCTTTTTTCCAATAGCACGTTTAATGGCAGGTACCATCGGCATGAAAATGAATGCGGGTATCGAGCCCAAGGCCATGAAATAAGGTAACATCTCCGGTGCACGTACATTATAAATCATATAATATGAACCGGCAGAATTACCAATGGCCATCATTGCAAAAGCAGTAATGAAAAAGAATGCCAAAATACGCAAAGGTTTATTTCTACAAAATTCTACCCACAAGTCGGACACTTTTACTTTAGAAGTCTCCTCCCGGTTCATAACTACACGCTCTTGTGTCTGGCTAAAACAAAACACCAATAATACCAATCCGATAACAGCATAAATAGTCATCGTAATAAACCATGCGTTAGCAGATGCAGTAGTATTGATTTTACCATCGGGAGACAACACCTTCACCAGTATCGGAATACCGTATGCCACGGCCAAACCGCCCAAATTGGCAAGAAACATACGCACTGACGTCAACACCGTGATTTCATTCGTATCACGGGTAAGTGACGCATTCAATGCTCCATAAGGCACATTAATCAATGTATAACACATGGATAATCCAACGTAAGTGAAATAGGCATAGAACAGTGAGCCCGAAAAGCCGTTCCAAAAACAAAGAATAGCAAAACCTGTCAGCGGAATTCCTCCCCAAATAAGGTATGAACGGTATTTGCCTAGTTTAGGATTGTGCTTATCGACGAAAGCACCCACCAGAGGATCCCAAAGCACATCCACTATCCTGACAATAAGAAACATCACGGCTGCCACTTCCGGTTTAAGTCCATATACATTGGTATAAAAAATCAGCAGATACATACATACGGTTTGGTAAATAAGGTTTTGCGCCAAATCACCGGAACCGAATCCTATACGTTGAAGCCAAGAGAGTTTATAGAAACCTTTCGCTTCATTGGTCTTTATTGTATTCTCCATAAAATAGATAAATTGGTCATTTTCAGTTTTTCGTATTCATTTCTATCAAGATAGCTGCTGCCACTCGTTTCCCTAGCGTCTTTTTATCCAATGGATGAATATCATTCCATTCTCCTAAATCACTGTTTTTAATCAGAATAACATTTTTATTTGTATCGGCTACTTCCGCCTGCGCTTTCCGGAATTCCGCCCAGGCAGCGCGTCCTCCTTTATCTGTGGGTGAAAGAAAATCCGCCAGCTCAATAATATAAAAAGGCATATCCGACTTATTCCATCGTTGTCTCCAATCGGTAATCATGGCTGTCAGCAAATCTTTATACTCATTTCTGCGCGAAACATTCGATTCTCCCTGATACCAGATGACACCGGATACCGTATAGTTCAGCAAAGGAGCAATCATGGCATTATACAGTCCTGTGGGTTTATAATGGAAAGCTGTTTGTCCCGGAGCAGCGGGCATAGGAGCACCGAGGTGATATTTCCAACTCCCCTCCAGATTGATCTCCGACCCTCCTTTTTCAGGCTGCCCTTTTCCGAAAAGGATTTTATAAGGCTTTTCCTTTACAAATTGAGGACGACCGCCATAACTGAACAGGCGTATGGTTATTGTATTTTTTCCGGCTTTCAACAATCCGGCAGGAATGGTATAGATACGGGGAGGATACTGATAAGAGACAGACCCCACAAATGTGCCATTTACATAGACTGAATCTGCATCGACGATGCATCCCAAACGAAGAGTCGCTTTCTCTCCCGCCTGTTTTGCAGACACCTGAAAGTCTTTACGGAACCAGTGGGAGCCATTGATGGTATTCAGTCCGTTTGTTGCCCAGCCAGAAACAAACAAATCCGTTTCTTTCCAATTGCTATCATCATAATCGGTAGCATACCAAGGGGTAGCCTCATGCATCCCTTTGTCTCCCTGATATAACGACACATTCCAGGCATGACTTTTCTTCCTTTCCTCTCTTTTCATCGACTCCATCAAATCGTCCGCCTCATAAATACGCTTTTCATTCAAATAAAATGGAAAAGGCTTCAACCCTTCCTCGCTGATCCACGCTTCTACTGGTGAACCTCCGACACTGGAATTTATGATTCCTACCGGAACTTTTGTTTTCTGATAGATATCTTTAGCGAAAAAATAGACCAAAGCAGAGAAAGGCATCACATTTTCAGGAGTCATTGCCTGCCAGGAAATTCCCGGAATATCTGCCTGCGGGGCATGAAAATTATAGAGGAGAGGTGTTTTTATATAGCGCACCATCGGATAGTTACTTTCCGTAGATATTTCATCGCGAAAACGATCTGTAACCCGTGAAACAGGCAATTCCATATTCGACTGTCCCGAACATACCCAAACATCACCAATAAGAATATCTTTTAATTCGATATCATTAATGGTCATCGTATAAGGTCCGCCGGCTTTCAAAACAGGCAAAGTCACTTTCCAGTTACCTTGTACATCGGCAACAGTCTTATATTTCTTTTTCAGGAAAGTTATATCAACGGTTTCATCAGGATCAGCCGTTCCCCAGATATTGACAGGTTCCCCACGCTGAAGTACCATTCCGTCGGAAACAAGAGCCGGAAGTTTAACCTTTGCTCCGCCCAACAAGGCGAAGCAAAGGAACACAACTACTAACCCTACCTTATAAAACCAATACTTATTCATTCTGTCTTTTCTTTTATATGTCTTTATTTCATGATAATTTAGCAAGAGAAGAAATCCATCGGGATTCCACTTTGCAAACTTAGGAAGTTTCTTCCCACTTACCCAGAAATTCTGATTCAAATCATTACTCGCTTGTTACATCATCGTTTACGTATGTTACAAAAACTTGTTGCGATGTTACATCCAAGCTGAAACCACCAATGAACAGGAGGAAAAAGAAAGATTTAACAAGAACGGATTACAGCAGTTATTGTTATTCATTCAATCCGTTTTCATGAATAATCATTAAGAATTGCCCCGCTAAATATTCATAAAGCAGGTAGATTTACCGAAATTGTTATTGAAATGTATACCGGAAAGATTCTCTGTCTTCAAACAAAAGTTACTTATACATAATCAATGCAGACTGTCCGGGAATAATCACTTCCGGCCCGGTTTGCGTACCTAATCCACGCACATCTATCACGCCGTCTTTGCATACCACTGTATATTTACCAACAGGCACTTCCAAACGCGCAGGAGTCATACGGGAATTAAAAGCCACGATAATATCTTCCCAACTATCTCCGTTCGCATGATCCTTCAGGCGGAATGCAATCAGGTTTTGTCCTTCCACCGGAAGAAACTCCAGATGCTTCCGGACCTTTTCCGCATCTCCCATACGGAAAGCGGGATGGGACTTACGCAAATCTATGAGTCGTTTATAATACATGAAAACATCTCCGTTCGTCGTTTTACGTCGCCAATCGATAGCATTGACTGCATCCGGACTCTTATAACTATTGTCCACTCCTTGTTTATCGCGCATCACCTCTTCTCCTGCATAGATAAAAGGAATACCTTGCGAAGTGAAGACTACCGTTTGCGCAAGCTTATCAAGCCGGACCAGTTGTTCGGGAGTAGCTCCCGGCATACTTGCTTTCAAGCGATCAACAAGGCACAAACCGTCATGACAGGAAACATAGCTAATCATCTGGGTAGGCTGTTCCGCCCACGGTTTCTGACTGTAATTAACAGAATCACACCGTACTTGCGGATGCTCAATAGCACCCACAATACCGAATTTAACACTCATTTCTGCTCCGGGAACTCCGGCAAGGAAAGCACCTTTCTCTTTTTTCCATACAGGTCCGCAAAGCCCGTCACGCAATTCATCCGAGAATACGGCAATTCCGGGCATATGGGAAACATTCCCTTTCATAGCCAACGAATCTGCCGGATATTGGGGAGTGTCGGCTGCCCAACCTTCTCCATAAATACAGATGGTAGGATCAACCTTGTTCACAGCTTTCCGGATCTCATTCATGGTTTCAATATCATGCACTCCCATCAAGTCAAAGCGGAAACCGTCAATATGATATTCTTTTATCCAGTAAAGAACGGACTCTATCATGAACTTGCGCATCATAGGGCGTTCACTTGCCGTCTCATTACCACATCCGGAACCATTTGCCAATGTCCCGTCTTCTTTCTGACGATAAAAATAACCGGGAACAGTACGTTCGAAGTTACTTTCAACAGTATTAAAAGTATGATTGTAAACCATATCCATTATCACACGGATACCAGCTCTATGCAGTGCTTGTACCATCTGTTTGAACTCTTTCACACGAGTGGCAGGTTGATAAGGATCAGTTGAATAAGAGCCATCCGGCACATTATAATTCGCCGGATCATATCCCCAGTTATAGTGGTTTTCTTCCAGTTTTGTTTCGTCGATAGAAGCATAGTCAGAGGAAGGAAGAAGATGTACATGTGTCACTCCCAGTTCTATCAAGTGATCGATACCGGTCAGTAACCGATCCGAATTCATGGTCCCGTGTTCAGTCAATGCGAGGTATTTACCTTTATTCTTAATTCCCGAAGTAGAATCAACCGAGAAGTCACGATGATGCATTTCATAGATAATCATATCAGCAGGAGATTTCAGAGAAGGACGTCTGTCACTCTCCCATCCCTCGGGATTTGTAGTCTTCCAGTCAATAATGGCGGCACGTTTCCCATTCACTCCGACAGCATGTGCATTGATTCCCGGCGTGTCTCCCTGCCATTTATCATTGATTTTTACATTGAAGGCATAGAATTTACCAAGCAGGTTCTTATCTACTGAAGTTGTCCAGGTTCCATCTTCTGTGGGCTCCATCTTTACTGTTTCATAAGCATGTCCGCCTTCACCGGCATCATATAGCATCAGGCGTACTTCTTCTGCAGTTGGTGACCAAAGATAGAATTTGGTTGCCAACGGCGTATATTCCATTTCCATAAGACTTCCCGTACGAACCGGATACAGCTCAAAAGAAGCATATTCCTTTTTCGCAGGGGAGCAGCTCATTACTGTTGTCACTGTAGTCACCCCTAATATTGCTAAATAATTACTTCCCAACTTCATTTAAACCTCCCCTAGATATTTCCTTTATATCTATCCCTATAATCAGTCGCTTTACTTCACCTTATCCGGATTCTTCGCTATAAAATCCTTCCAGCTATTATAACCTTTTTCCATTGTCGGCCGCCCCATTTGCAGAAAATGACAATAGGCTGCTGCCAGTCCGTCCGTTGCATCCATAAAAGTAGGCATATCCTCTTTGGGAAAGCGCAACATCCGCTGTAACATATCCGCCACCTGTTCCTTTGATGCCTGACCGTTTCCGGTGATAGCCATCTTTATCTTCAAAGGAGCATATTCCGTAATCGGAATGTCCCGGCTCAATGCTACTGCCATCGCTACCCCCTGTGCACGGCCCAACTTCAACATCGATTGTACATTTTTACCGAAGAAAGGAGCTTCAATAGCCAGCTCATCAGGCAGATAACTTTCAATAATGCTCAATACCCGTTCATGGATATGGCGAAGTTTCAGATAGTGGTTGGCAAATTTACGCAAGTCGATAATCCCCATCGCAATCATTTCAGGCTTGGTTCCTTTCACTCTTAGAACACCATATCCCATGATTGTCGTACCGGGGTCAATCCCCAGGA
>UMCY01016649.1_pt1 | contig 17585 bp, 16 predicted proteins | sample 1964351 | NCBI WGS metagenome assembly UMCY01 (sample SAMEA4835980, study PRJEB28245) | human gut metagenome | biome: gut microbiome; material: fecal sample | place: Denmark | collected 2008 | reverse complement strand
TGAATGATTCTGATATTTCATTAAATGTGATGAAGGACACTATTGGAAGTAATGTAATTTGTACTTCAATGGCAGCAGGATTAGCGATGGTGGTTAGTGATGTTGGATCTATACGAGACTATTGCGATGAGACCAACGCATGTTTCTGTTCTTCTCCCGATGATTTTATAAAGAGTCTTATGATCTTAGCAAATGATCGAGAGTTGCTCAATTCGTTAAAAAAAATGTCTTTGAGAAAAGCGCAGCAGTTTTCTATCGATAATTATTGTGTTAGCTTGTCATCTCTATTGGAATAATTGAAGAGTATAGTCATTTATAGTTGTTGTAGTAAAATTCTTAAAGGACATTGTTAGTAAGGGTATTCTTTAAATTCGAAAATATAAGGCAACTTATTAATTGCTAGCTAATTGCCTTTTTGTTTTCTTCCAAACATGATGAACTAAAACTTGCAAAGACACATTTAGTGTGAGTTTTTTTAGAGCATTGCATAAAAGTAAAAGGTCGTGTAAGCTAAAGTCGTTCTTTAGCGAATGCTGTAAGAATTTATATATATAACGTTTGATTGCTTTTTTGAATTTTCTTTCGTTAAGGTGAGAATGGTAGTTTATACCAATCCATTCTATGAAAAGTATTGTTGCTCTAATCTTTTCTTTGTTGAAATGAGTGGAGTTTGATATATTCTCTCCTTCAGCATTTCTCCAACTGACGGGATTACCTGGTAAAGATATGATTCCTCCTGTAAATTCTGCAAATTTAGCCCATGTTGCATCATCGGTGCACCAAGCCAGAGGGAACTTAATAAATCCTCCTGTTTGTTCCCATACTGTTCGGCTAAATACATACTCACAGGCGGCAGAACTAATTTTTCCAGATAATTTATCTAATAAAAATTCATATCCAGAAGTTAAATCGGTTTTAAAAGGAGGGTTTTTATATTTTAGTTTACCATACTCGTCAACGACTTCTAAAGGGAAACGGAATATATATTTTCCATCAGAATGTTTTTGTGAGGCTTGAATTACACGTGCTACTCCATCAAAGGGCATTAAGTCGTCATCTGAAAAAAGCCATATAAGTTCTTCTTCTGACAATAATATGCATCGTTCCCAATGACCGGGTAGGTCTTTTTTACCCATATTTTGTTCAAAACGATGATATATAATGTCAAATTTGTTCTTGTAACAATCTACTATGGTCTCTAATGGGTAGGGACTTGCATCATCACCAATATATACGGTAAATTCGTGATTGTTTTGTTTAGCGATAGAATCAAGTGTTTCTTGCAAAAAACGTGGTTTATAAGCTGGTATGATAATTGCTAATTTTTTCATTTTTATTGCTATCAATTAGGTTTTGCAAATATACACATTCAGTTTGTTTAAATATTGTATTTGCAAACTTTTGTAATGGAAAACTATACTAGTAACTTGCTGATTGCAAAATAACCCATTGTATTTTCTCTTTTGTCTTTTCAGATATATGTATGTATTATTAATAATGGTTAATTGTAGGCGTGAAATTCTGCTCTATTTGTAAACAATCTCTTTTTAGATACTTCCTATGGATATTATTCCTTACTTTTGCAAGTAGAAAATGAATATTCAAATATGGAATCTCAATACTCGGTAAGCGTTATCATCCCTGTTCATAATACAGCTCCGTATTTGCGACGTTGTATAGAGTCTGTACGTAATCAGTCGTTGAAAGATATAGAAATTATATTAGTGGATAATTTGTCGACTGATGATTCTCCTTCTATTTGTGATGAATATGCTAATATTGATTCTAGAGTAAAAGTGTTACATCTTGATGAGGCAGGTTTGTCCATAGCTCGTAATGCAGGAATTGAAATAGCGACTGCTCCATATATTGGGTTTATAGATAGCGATGATTATATTGAACCGACAATGTATGAAAACATGTTGTCAGTCATGGTACAGAACAAAGTTTATATGGTATATTGTAACTTTTGCTTTGAGTATGAAGATGGCCGTATAGAACAAATGTATCCTAATACAGGTAATATGTATGTACGTACTAGTCAAGATGTTCAGCGAGATATTATTTTTGAGATAGTAAGTAGTTCAGCTTGTACCAAACTTTTTGATAAGATTTTTTTTGATTCTTATCGTTTTCCTGTAGGTATGTTTTTTGAGGATCATGCGACTATTTATCGCTGGATAAGTATTTGCGATAAAATAGTTTGGATTGATGCTGCTTATTATCACTATATACAGAGAAGTGATAGTATTTGCCATACAATCAATTCTATAAAACGTTATCATTATTTCTTGGCTGAATATCCAAGATTGGAGTTTGCAAAGGAGCGGCGGTTATTTGAAGGCAGAGATTGGTTTGATGCTGTCAATATGATTGTAGAAAATTGTTTTAATCATTTTCAAGATTTTATGAAGGATCCTAATCATCGATTGTATCCTGTTGAAATAAAAGATATGAGGAATAAGTTGAGTAGATGGCGTTTTTTATCAAGAAAAGAATTGTCTTCTAAATATTATAAACGATTACGTAAGATAACTTATTTTTGGCCGATTTATTATTGGACTCACTTTGCCAAGAAAAAGAATTAAAAAATGATATAATGGAAAAAGAATACCCTTTAGTTTCGGTTATTATTCCTGTTTATAATGCGCATAATTCGATAGCTAAAACGTTGCAGAGTGTTATTAATCAAACGTATAATAATCTTGAAATTGTTGTAGTGGATGATGGAAGTACAGATGATAGTTTAGATATAATAAAGACGTATGTGGCTGAAGATCCCCGGATTGTTGTATTTAATAAACAAAACGAGGGATTAGTGCAGGCGCGTAAATCGGGTATAGATATTGCTACTGGCAAATATATCCAATATTTAGATAGTGATGATATTATGCATGTGGATGCAATAAATAGGCTGGTTACTAAAGCAGAGGAAACGCAAGCGGATATGGTAGTGGCCCCTTTTATGTTTTGCTATGATGGAGAGTTGCATAAATCAACTTTTTTTGATTTTGTAGAGTTGTCAGGTGTGGAGTTTTTGAAAAATATTCTTTTAAAAAAGGCTTATTGGTGTGTATGGTCAAAATTTCATCTTCGATCATTATATCAGAATGAGATAGAAAGACCAGATATATCATTTGGTGAAGATGTTGTTCTTTCCACACAATTATTGCTATACTTACAAAAAGTCGTTTCAGTTGATTATATAATCATTGACTATAATTTTACCAATACGTCAATGTCACATCCTGCGAATTTTGATGATAAAAAGTATAGAGACTTCGTGAATTATACAATATGGATTGAGAATTATATTGATAAAAAGGGGTTGAGGGAAGAGATGAAGGAAGCACTTGCTCATTTTCATCTTGAAAATGCTTTTAGAAGAATTTATTGGAAACGTTTTGCCAATATTAGGAAGGAAATGAAACGGCTTGTTAATGAAATAGAATCCTATCCTTGTTTAATAAATAACTTGTCAAAAAGAGAACGTAAGATTGTGAATGCTTATAGAGTATCAGGTTTCTGGGGAGATTTGAAACTTAGATATTATAATATGCGCCATAAACTGTAATGTGTTCAAATAAATTGAGACGTTGAGAAATGAAGCATATATTGTTTATCGCTTATAATCTAGCTGGTTGGGGTATTTGAATTTGTTGCGGTATAGTTGGTAAAATAAGATATAAAGAAATGAGTATTATTAGAAAGTGGCAAAGAAGTTGTTACAAAAGAATGTTGAAGGCTCACTTAGTTACTCCTAAGGTTGTAGTGTTGATGGATGGTGGTATTTGTTCTCAAATGCTCCAATATTTGTTGGGAGAATTTTTTAGAAAGCGTGGATGTAAGGTTGTCTATGATCTATCCTTTTATAAGGAATGGGGAAGTGACATGGATTATAAATTTGCTCGCAATTTTGATTTGTTGAAAGTGTTTCCTTATTTGGGGCTAACAATTGCAACAGAGTTCGAAATTTCCTATTATAAGAGACATTTTTATTATGTTGGGAATAATACATCGGAATGGATAGATGATTTTTCATTTTTGGAGAAAAATCCTCCTATTTATCTAGGTGGATATTATCATTTGCCGATAAATATTTGGGTACCCGCATTTAGGTCTACTTATAGGATCTCATCTGATATATTTGATGAGGGTAGCAAAATGTTAATGTCAGAAATAAAACAGAATATCAATCCTGTAGCAGTGCATGTTCGACGGGGTGATTTAAGTGTTGAAGTTCGAGCGTATGGGAAGCCTGCCTCTGTGAGCTATTTTAAAAGGGCTGTTGATTATATGGAAAAAGAGACTGTTACGCCTTTTTTTTACTTCTTCTCAGATGAGCCGGAATGGGTGGCATCAGAACTTATTCCCTATCTTGAATTTGCAAATGAGAATTATAAGGTGGTGGATATAAATGGTTCAGATAAGGGGTATATGGATTTGTTTTTGATAGCTTATTGCAAGCATCAGATAACAAGTAAAGGTACTTTGGGAAAGTATGGTGCTTTATTGAGAGATAGTTCAGATAAAATAGTGATTCTTTGTGACGATAAAGTTGAATATCAGTGGAAAGGAGTTTTCCATAATTCTATATTTTTATAATAGAGAAAAATTGGATAACTAATCAGCCGATTTAAATTTTTGGCAGATTAGCTTAATTCTTTCCCATAAAGAGTTTTTTCTTCGCAATAATTCATGTCCGCCATATTGGGGGGTATTTTTGTCTCGAATGAGAATTATTGGTTCAAAAGGAAGGAGCCAACCTTCTGGATATAGATATGCAGGAGGCAATGTAATAGCTGGTGGATTATCTAAAAAGTATTTATTGATTAGCGATTCGTCGTGCCAAATTGGTATTATATGGTTTGTGGCATCTCTGTCAACCCATGAGCAAATTGTTGTGCAGAGTTTCAAGTAGGCCTTTGTACATCCACCTGAAAGCCCTCCAGCGTAATAATATAGGCCTTCTCCCTCTGGAATATAGGCAGTAGAAGCACCTCTTCGCTCGTATGTAAATTCGGAGTTCGGTTTATTGTAGAATCCAGGGTGCATAGTTCCTAGTAATCCGTTACTATCTGATGGTGGTAGAATTTCTTTGCCAATGGGACTGGTGAATAAGAGATTGGCATTGAAGAAAAATAGATAGTCGGTTTCTTGCTCTAACTGTTCCTTGATACGAAGGAATATGTGGAAACGTTTTAATGTGTTGTCAGGCCATCCTAAATTCTTTTGTTTGATCCGGTGAATATGTTTGTTGTTTTCTTCGTCATATAGTTTAGAGGTATCGGTAAATACATAATACTCAATGATAAAGGATTGGTTTTGCATAAAATAACGTTCTGCACTTAGGTAAAAATCTTTCCAAAAAATATCATATTTGCCGGTACAGATATATAATATCCCAATTCTCATTTTATTTATTATTTTGATTTATATTATTGGCAAATATATAAAGATTTATTTTATAATATTTGTCTGAGGTGCTTTTATTTTCTATGAACCATTGGCAACAGGACTCTTTTTTGCAGATTCTATTTAGTCTTGTTTAGGGAGATCTTGTAAATAAGTAATTTGTGTATTCTTAAAAAACACAATTTTATTTGTCTTTTTCTCTGCTTAGTCGTACCTTTGCATGCCTAATCAAAACTTAACTATGGGATATTTATATGTGTTTTTAACCATTCTATTTACCGTGTATGGTCAAGTCATTCTAAAGTGGCGAATATCTGATCTAAATTGGTCATTGAACACGACTGGAGGAATAGGACAAATGATTATTTCTTATATGAAATTTTTGTTTGATCCATTGATTTTCTCGGGGTTTGTAAGTGCATTTATTGCTTCTATTTTCTGGATGTTAGCAATGACGAAGTTTGAGCTAACCTATGCTTATCCATTTATGTCTCTTTCTCCTGCGCTAGTTTTTATAGTTGGGATTTTTGTACTTGGAGAGACGTTCACAGTGGGGAAACTATTAGGATTGCTTATTATTATGATTGGTATTATTGTTACTGTGAAATTATAGAATGGATCGAATTTATCGCTTGTTATTCCTTTTTATATCAAGAAAAAGGATAACATTTACATACTCTTTAGCACTAGGAGTTTGGATTGTCATCTTTTTATTTTTGGCTTGGGCTTTATCAATTCGTTTTGAATCGAATGATGATGTTGTTATGTTAATGATCTCTTCTGGGGCATATTCTGGTACGCCAGATTATCATTTGGTTTTTATTAATGTAATTTACGGCCTTTTATTGAAGTTCTTATATTTTATTTTACCAGGATTGGAATGGTATACTGTTTTGTTTTGCTTACTGCATATTATAAGCTTTTCTTTAATCTTTTGGATATATAGTAAGCGAATTACTACAGCTTTCGGCCAGCTATTATTGCTGTTGTTATTGCTTGTATTACAAGTTCGATTTATTGTTGGACTCCAATTTACAACAACAGCTGCTATAGTTGCTTGTGCTGGATTGGCTTTATATTTTGAGCGGGGAAAAAACTTCAAATTTATAGGATTGTTTCTTTTTCTGGTTGCTAGCCTGATTCGGTTTGAGGCTGCGATGCTTTGTTTTGGAGTTTACGCTCCAGTAATGTTGTTCCCATTGAGTGGACGTATACGAAGTAAACGTCAGCTTTTAAATACAGGTCTAATTTTATCTGCTATTCTTGTTTTGCCCGTGTTGGCTAGAGTTGTAGATGCCCAAGTATATAAACATAATTCTGAATGGAGGTATTATGTAGATTACAACCGAGTTCGTGGGGCATTGAATGATAATCCTAATTTTGCGAAATTGCTTAATGATAATCCTATCTGCTCCGTTGCAGATATTAATGATTTACGGAATTTAGGTAATTTTATTGCAGATCCGGCGATTCTGGATTTACATGCAATTACTCACGTGAAAGAGGTATTAGATATCAAACCTTTCTTTGACAAGTCACAGAACATAAAAACATGGATATGTTTTTATGTGGATACAATTATTTGTATTTTGTTATTAATATTATTATTGATATTTGAACGGAAGGTAACCTATCGATGGGGCTTACTTTTTTCAGGATTATCATTCTTTATGTTACTTTCATGGGTATCTCTTAATGCAACGGTTAAAGAGCGTGTTTTTCTTTCTGCTATTACTCCATTAATGTTAATTATGATCCTGATGATTGTCAATTATCAAAAGAAGTGTTGGAGGATTGTAGTTTTATCTGTGCTTTATTTATTAACTTTGCACACGATTGTAAAACAGACAGTTGATATGTATGCTGTTAAAAAAGAGCAAAGCCGATTAGTTATTAAACAGTTGGATTTGATCAAAAGCTCTATTAATTGTGATTTTACTCCTTTCGGTAATAGTGTTATTTTGGAGGGGTTAAATCCATTTAGTATTACATCGAATTTTAAATCGTTGAATGCTAGGATGATAGGTAATGGTTGGATGACGGAAATACCTTTGAATCATAGGCGGATGGATTCGCATCTTGATTTTGTGGAAAAGCCCATCTTGATTTTTATTTCTAAAGGTAGTGAACCCCAGATACATAATATACAATACTGTATAAAGAAGAATTATCAGATAGATACAGTTCTGGAAGTTGTAGCTGAGGATGAATTATCTGAGATTATTATTATTAAAAAGAAAACGATATGAAAATAAGCATAGTATCTCCAATTTATAGGGCTGAGAATATCGTAGATGAACTGGTTCGACAAATTATTAAGGATGTAGAGCCTTTAACGTCCGATTTCGAAATTGTATTGGTGAATGATGCTTCGCCTGATCATTCGTGGATGAAGATACGTGAGATTTGCAGTAGAGATTTGCGAGTAAAAGGTATAAATTTGAGCCGTAATTTTGGGCAACATTATGCAATAACAGCTGGGCTAAGTTGTGCATCAGGTGAGTGGATCGTTGTGATGGACTGTGATTTGCAGGATCGTCCCGATGAGATCCCTAATTTATATGCGAAAGCTTTAGAAGGTTGGGATATTGTTTATGCCCGAAGGGTGGAGCGGCAGGATGGTTTCTGGAAGAAAATGAGTTCCCGGGCTTTTCATCGAGTTTATTCATATTTGAGTGGTAGTAAGAGTGATCGAACAATTGCGAATTTTGGGATTTATAAGAAGAGGGTTATCCAAGAATACAATAAGATGACTGAAAAAGCTCGTTCTTTTCCTTCTTTGATCGCTTATTTAGGGTTTAAAGCTACAACTATTGATGTTGCTCATTCAGAACGGTATGAAGGCAGTAGTAGTTATACTTTGTCTAAATTAATAAAGTTAACGGTGGATGTTTTAGTTTCCAATAGTACTAAGCCATTATTGTTAGCTGTTCAGTTTGGGTTTATAATTTCCTTTATTTCTGTACTTTTAGCTTTATATAATGTCATTGCTTATTTTACAGGAATAAATTTAGTACATGGCTATACAACAACAATTTTTTCGATCTGGTTTGTTGGAGGAATGACTATTTTTGTATTGGGTATTGTGGGATTATATATTGGAAAAATATTTGATGAGGTTAAGAATAGGCAACTATTTATTATTGATGAAACTATAAATCTTTGAGAAATGAAGATAATAAATGCTTCTTGGGAAGAACGAAATTTAGGAGTTACTTGTTGTGAAGTAACAATTGAGAAAGATGATTCTTTGTCATATGTAGAGGATGGGTTGTCTCGACTATCTTCTGTTCAGTATTTGGTAATAAAAGTCGATGCCCCTAATGTTGAAGCTCATCTTTTATTGGCAAAACTTGGTTACACTTTTATAGAAGCAAATATAAACATGTTTTTAGATGTTCGTAATTATAGGCTTTCTGCCTTGGAACAGCGGTTTAATTCGCAGATTCATTACCGTAAACTGTCAATAAAAAAGGAATTGGAAGGGTTTGAAGCTGAATTAGATAAGGGCCTTTTTAATACTGACCGTATCTATCTCGATCCCAACTTTACGAAAGAGCAAGCGGCTCATCGATATAAATGTTGGATAAAGGATGAAATGGAGCGAGGTGCGGAATTGTTTGAGATATCTTATAAAGAAAATGCTATTGGCTTTTTCACTCAAAAGCAATTAGATGAAAAGACTTATTATCCTTTTCTTGCAGGATTGTATCCTGGTAATCAGGAGAAAGTTGGACTAGGCTTTTCTGTATTGGCAAAACCTATAGAAGATGTGATGAAAAGAGGTGGAAGATATATTTCAACTTATGTTTCATCTAATAATCTGCCGATCGTTAAATTGCATACACAATTAGGCTTTTTACCTAATAAAATTTGCAATGTGTTTGTAAAGCATAATTTTGAAAATTGAAATTAATTATATAGTAGGAAATGACAAATTTAGAGAAGTATAATCAGGTATTTATCTCAACTTTGGAGATTACAGAGGACAAATTGCAAGGGCTGAGCTATCAATCGGTAGAGTTGTGGGATTCAGTAGGGCATATGACTTTAGTAGCTAATTTGGAAGATACATTCGATATTATGATGGAAACTGATGATATTATCGATCTATCATCTTATGAGAAGGGAATTGAGATTTTGACTGGAAAGTATGGCGTCGAATTATAGTGATTTACGTGGAAAGACGGCTTTGATTACAGGTTGTAATCGTGGTATTGGGAAAGATATTCTGACTAAGTTAGCTTCACAAGGAGTTAATATAGTAGCTTGTATCCGAACTGCTTCTGATGAGTTTTCAGCATATTTGAATACTCTTTGTGAGAACTATAATGTTAGCATAGAAGTTGTATTTGTCGATTTATCTAATCCGGAGAGTATAACTTTTGCTATGCGGGAGATTTTTCAGAAGAAAATACAGATAGATATTCTGATAAATAATGCAGGAGTGGCTTTTGGTGGTTTATTTTCAATGACTTCAATGGCAAAACTTCGGGAAGTTTTTGAAATTAATTTCTTTTCTCAGGTTCAAATAACACAGTATGTGGTGAAATGGATGAGGAAAAGAGGCTGCGGAGTAATTATTAATATGGCATCAATAGCTGGTATTGATGGTATGGAAGGATTTACAGCATATGGGTCAAGTAAAGCGGCTATGATTTATTTGACTAAAATGTTATCTAAAGAATTGGCAGCAAGCGGAATTCGGGTTAATGCTGTGGCGCCCGGATTAATTAATACAGAATTAGTTAAACAGTTAGACAATAAAGCTGTAGATAAGATGGTTGGGCAGAGTAGCCTGAGGCGTTTGGGAACACCGGATGAAATAGCGGAATTAGTTGTTTTTCTATCGTCTGATTCATCTCGCTTTATTGATGGCCAAGTAATACGTATAGATGGAGGAATGTAAGTGGAAAACTGTATAATATCTTTGGTCTGATGATTTCAATAAAAGATATACTCCAAAATTATAAGTTGTCAGTTCTTGCCGTTGACGAGGATGGGAACTCATATAGCTATTCTCAAGCTTTGTCTTTTGCAAGAAATATAGGGCAGGTGTATCGTGAGCGCCCCTTAGTCTTTTGTTTAGCGGAAAATAGTATCGGTTCGTTGATGGGATATCTTTCTTTTATGCAGAACCGATGGGTAGTTTTGATGTTGGATGCTAAGTTGGATTCTGAATTATTACAGGGGTTGGTCGGAAAGTATCAGCCGAATCTTATCTGGATGCCTGATTCCAGAGTGCAGGAGTTTACAAATGCAAAGCTGATATATCAGGATTATGGCTACTCATTAATTGAATTGAATTCCAATCAAATCCATTTACATACAGATTTAGGGCTGCTTCTAACCACATCAGGAAGTACCGGGAGCCCTAAATTAGTGCGTCTATCCTATCAGAATCTTTCAGCAAACGCTTCTTCCATAGCCGAATATTTAGATATTACAGCAGAAGAACGACCGATAACGTCGTTACCTATGTATTATTCTTTTGGGTTATCTGTTATCAATAGCCATATAATAAAAGGAGCAACTTTGCTTTTATCTAAACGTGGATTGATGGAGAAGGAGTTTTGGAATATGCTTAAAGAGCAGAAGGCCACTTCTATGTCAGGTGTTCCTTATACTTTCGAAATGCTTCACCGTTTGAGATTTCAACGGATGAATCTTCCGGATTTACGGACGATAACACAGGCTGGGGGTAAATTGAATGATAATTTGATTGAGTTTTTTGCATTACATGCGCAAAAGACGGGACAACGCTTCTTTGTAATGTATGGACAGACAGAAGCAACAGCACGGATGAGTTATTTGCCATATCAACAGACCTTAAATAAAATTGGAAGTATCGGAATACCCATTCCGGGAGGACGTTTTATATTGATGGATGATTTAGGAAATGAGATCAGTGAGGCCGGAAAAAGTGGAGAATTAGTCTATTTTGGAGAAAATGTATCTTTAGGATATGCCGAGTCGCGGGACGATCTGTTGCTAGGGGATGAAAATGAAGGATGTTTAGCGACGGGTGATATTGCTCAAGTGGATAGTGATGGCTATTATTATATTGTGGGGCGTAAAAAGAGATTTATTAAGATATTCGGGAACCGAGTTAATTTAGATGCCTCTGAACAGCTCCTGAAAGCATTTTGTCCGGATACTGTATGTACTGGTAGGGACGATAGGATGTATATTTATACTCTTCAATCCGGAAAGGAGGATGAAATCCGGTCGTTTATAGCTCATAAGTTAGGTATTCATATTTCGGCTTTTGTGGTAAGGCAGATTGATGAAATACCTAAAAATAATTCAGGGAAAGTATTATATGCTCATCTAAGTATAGAATAAATGATTGATATTAACGCAATATTAGAACAAAGCCCTTATTCTTTGAACAGAGAAGAAAAGGGCGTATTGATGAATCAGGTTATTCAGGAATTAACGAAGTATCATGCGGAACATTGCGAGCCATATCGTAAGATTCTTCAGGCTTTGAATTTGGACTTAAATAATTTACCTTACTATACGGACTTACCTTTTTTACCTGTTCGTTTATTTAAAGAGTTCGACTTAGTGAGTGTTTCTCGAAATGAGGTTGTTAAAACGATGACTTCTTCCGGGACGACAGGACAAGCTGTTTCTAAGATCTATTTAGATCGCGAAACAGCTGGTTTGCAAACGAAAGTCTTGGCTAAAATTGTTTCGTCATTTATTGGTAACCAACGAGTTCCGATGTTAATTCTGGATAGTTCGGAAGTAATCAAGAATCGGGCTATGTTTTCAGCACGGGGAGCGGGTATATTGGGGTTTTCAATGTTTGGATCCAAGCGCTATTATGCTCTTGATTCTGATATGAAACTTGATGTCGAAGGAGTACGCTCTTTCCTGGAGCAGCATCAGGGTCAGCCGATATTCTTGTTTGGTTTCACTTTTATGATTTGGCAGCATTTTTACAAGCAGTTGAAGGAGTTGAATGTTCATCTGGATCTAAGCAACGGATTGCTGATACATGGAGGAGGCTGGAAGAAATTGATTTCGGAGAAAGTAAGTCCGGAAGAGTTTAAACAGCGATTATCTGAAGTTTGTGGACTGTCAAAAGTGTGCGACTATTATGGAATGGTCGAGCAGACAGGAACGATTTATATGGAGTGTGAGTGCGGGCATCTGCATGCTCCTCTTTTCTCTGATGTATTGATTCGTAGAACGGATGACTTTAGTCTTGCAGAAAAAAATGAGAGAGGACTGATACAGGTTGTTTCCATGTTGCCAAGAAGCTACCCCGGGCACTCTTTGCTGACTGAAGATGAAGGTGTATTGTTGGGCGAAGATGATTGTCCATGTGGTCGCAAAGGAAAATACTTTAAGATATTAGGACGGATTCAGAATGCGGAAATCCGAGGATGCAGTGATACGTATCAATTAAAACGATAATTATGGAATGGCTGTTTAATCAATATAGATCAGATGAGGAATTTCAACAATCCTATCCCTTGTCGCCTTTCTCTGATGAGGTAATTCTTTATTTGAATGAGCTTTCGTCGATATTACTCCGGATGCCTGAAGTAAGACATTATCCGGATGTTGTGACATTTGCCTTTTTCTGTAGAAAGGCAAATCTGTTACATCTTCAGAAAGAGCATGCAACTAATTCTTTGCGTTTGGGTCGGGGGCTTGTTTTTCATATTGCTCCTTCCAATGTTCCGGTCAATTTTGCCTATTCTCTGATTTGTGGATTATTGGCGGGGAATAATAATATAGTGCGGCTTCCGGGAAAGCAGTTTCGTCAAGTAGATTTAATAGTTGAAGCACTCCGAACACTTTCAGCCGATGAGCGGTTTGATATGGTTTCCCGAATGGTTCATTTGATTAAATATGATCGTGGTGGGATAGAAACTACTACCTATTCGGCTTTAGCAGATGTTAGGGTTATTTGGGGAGGTGATGAAACTATTCGTACCATCCGTCAATCACCACTTCCTCCGAGAAGTTATGATATCGCATTTGCCGACCGTTATTCTGTTTGTGTGCTCAATGCAATATCTATACTTGAAGAGTCTTCTTTAGATAAGATTGTTGAGGGCTTCTATAATGATACTTATCTGTTTGATCAAAATGCTTGTTCAGCACCGCAACTAATGGTATGGGTAGGTACAGAGAACAAGATAGAAAAAGCTAAGGAATACTTTTGGACTGCTTTGCAGCAGTATGTCGACCGGAAATATAAGTTAGAACCTATTTTAGCTGTTGATAAATTGTCTGCATTTTATAGACAGGCCATTTTGTCGGATGTGGTAAAGGAGGAAAATAAGAACAATAACTTATGGCGTGTCAGGTTAAGAGAGTTATCTGCTGATATTCCTCAATATAGGTGCGCAGGTGGATATTTCTCAGAATATTCAACCACCGATTTTAATGACCTGGCATCTATTGTTACTACAAAATATCAAACGTTGGCCTACTTCGGATTCTCGAAGGATGAGTTGCAACAGTTTGTTTTAAATAATCATATCAAAGGAATAGATCGTATAGTGCCAATTGGCAAAACGACAGATTTCTCTTTGATTTGGGATGGCTATGACTTAATAACAATGTTATCACGTGAAATTTCAATCTTATGATACCTTTTAATAAACCCTATTTAACAGGAAAAGAGGCACATTATATGTACCAGGCAGTGTATGGTGGCAAACTTTCAGGTAATGGGATGTTTACCAAGAAATGTCAGGAGTATTTCGAGAAACAGTATGGTTTTAAGAAATCTCTATTGACGACCTCTTGCACTGATGCTTTGGAAATGTGTGCTATACTGGCTGATATTCAGCCGGGTGATGAAGTAATAGTTCCTTCATATACCTTTGTTTCAACAGCATTGGCTTTTGTCCGTCAGGGAGCGAAGATTGTATTTGCTGACAGTTGTCCTGATAATCCGAATATTGATGTTACCCGCATTGAAGAACTGATAACTTCTAATACAAAGGCAATTGTTCCTGTTCATTATGCAGGAGTGGCTTGTGATATGGATCCTATTATGGACTTGGCCCGAAAATACAATCTTTTAGTAATTGAGGATGCTGCTCAGGCGATTGATTCTTATTATAAAGGGAAACCTTTAGGGAGTATCGGACATTTGGCAGCTTTTTCATTTCACGAAACCAAAAATATAATTTCTGGGGAAGGTGGAATGTTGGCTATCAATGATGAACGATTTATCCGTCGTGCAGAAATTATTTGGGAGAAAGGTACTAACCGTGCCGAATTCTTCCGTGGGGAAGTAAACAAATACGGTTGGGTTGATACTGGGAGTTCTTTCCTGCCTTCGGAAGTTATTGCTGCGTTTCTGTGGGCACAGTTAGAAAATTTAGAGAATATCCAGCAACGTAGAAAAGAACTGTGGAACCGGTATAATGATGCCTTATTAAAGGTCGCTTTGCCGAATATTACCCTGCCTAATATTCCAGATTATGCAACTAACAATGCACATATGTATTATCTGGTTTGCCAGTCATTGGAACAGCGTACTGAATTAATCAAGAAGCTAAAGGAGAATGGGGTACTGGCAGTATTTCACTATTTGTCACTGCACAGCAGTGAATATTATCATAATAAACATGATGGAAGAGTATTGGCTAATACAGATCATTTTGCGGATTGCTTAATACGTTTACCTATGTTTTATGAGTTGACAGATGCAGAGGTGGATGAGATAGTCCGCATTGTTTGTAGCTAATTTAAGATTTGAGGTTAACGCTTTCTTTTATTGATATAGTGAGAGACTGTTTCCTTTTTGTGTAAGAAAAAACAGGTGTATATGATAAAAAATAATAGGGTGATATTCAGCAAATATGGTTACATACTATTTGTTTTCATTTTAATTTGCAGTTATATTTATAGCTTGACAATAGCTCCGGTTAATGCTGACTATGGATATTATGTAGGAGCGGCAAAGAGTATGGCACAAGGATTGGTCCCATATCGTGACATCAGTTTGGGGTATCCTCCTTTTGTTTTTTATCTTTTAAGTATTCCTTATGTACTTTGTGGAACAGATATTTCTCCATTAGTACCAATGTATATTGCCTTTCTTTTTAATTTGGCAAATGGGTATCTGATATGGTTGATATTAAAGAATTTCGGGGTTAGTAAGTTCATAAGACAATATACTATCGTTTTGTATATAATATATCTTTATTCAGTAGAATCTATTTTTTTGGGGTTGGAACCTTTTGCTACTTTCTGGGGATTATTGGGAACTTATATTTTATTGAAGAACAAAAGGTGTTTAGGGGTAGCAGGACTTTGTTTAACGTTGGCTTTCTTGTGCAAACAATACGCACTGTTGTATGCACCAGTTTATGCTTTGTTGATTTTATTGTTGCGAGTAGATAAAACGATAAAAGAAAGAATGCTGACTGTTTTGCAGGTTGCTTTATGGTCACTGATTTCTGTGTTAATTGTTCATTTATTATTTGTTTTTTTGACAGGGGAGGGGGATTATTTTACCCTTTTACTGGGAACAGGATATGGGAGAAGGAGTTTTTCTGGAGTTGTAGAAGTGCTTCGGAAACGTTTTTTTCATATGTTTTTTATTGTACTGTTAATTCCGATTGTTTGGAATAGATTGAGTAGATTGGAAATAAAAAGAGTGATATTTCTATTTGTTTCTATTTTTCTTTTATTGTTGCAGAATTATTATGATACATCGCCTCACTACTTAATTTTTATAGTTCCTTATGTTGTGGTGTTGGTAGCAATTATTCTCAATAATATTTCGTTTGTTTGGGTTCGGGTAGCATCTTGTTTGGTTGTTCTATCATTTGCAGTCTTTTTTCTGGTAAAGGCGACCGAAAACTATCAGATTACAAGAAGAGATGAAAATAACCATTGTACAATAACTAGGAATCAGCAGCTTGAGGTTGTCCGTTTTTTGCAAAAAGTAGTTCCACCTAAATCAAAAACGGTTGTGGCACGTCAATGGAACTATCTTGTAACTCCTCATCTTTATGGTTTGGTCGATATTGCTCCAACCAACTATCAGAACACGCGTTTTGGGTTTGAAGAGGATCCACAATTGTTAGATCAGGTAAAGGATGCTGAGGTCTTAATTATAGAAACTTCTCATCCTTTGTATGCGGATTTTCTTCAATGGTTTGGATCCTTTAATCAATGTTATGTATATAAAGGAGTAAAAGTATTCTTGAGATAATGTTAGTCTTCTAAACTTGTCTATTTGATATTATTGGTTAATATGTAATAGGGACGCTTTTTATGTGTTAGAATCTTGCATATTCCATTATCTTATGTATCTTTGTTTGCGATGTATAAATACTTTTTTGTAAGCATCCGATAAAGTACATTATTATAGATGGCTATATTTTCCGTTTCAAGTATGCAGCCATCTATCATTTGTATCCCCATCATTCATTGTGTGTTTCCTTCCATTTATGTGGTAGCATTTGCAACAGCTCCTCATAAGTTACCTTCTGCATATATGGCATCATGCAAAGCATCTCAAGTTAATCCCAGAGAATGGCTTACCGATATAATTGCCCGGTTGCCGTATTATACAAGAGATAAGAAAAAGACCTAAAAGAGTTACTACCCAATTGCTGGAAACAGAGAAACTCTAAAGAACTCTAACAATACTCTAATGAAAAGCATATTATAAACAGAGAATTACTATAAATTGATTAGAGTTATATAGCGATTCTAGAATTTATACGGGGATTTAATCGGGGCTTACGATAATCGCTACTATTTCTTTTTTGCATATACTATTCCAATTCTGATAAGAAATAGCTGCATCATATAAATATCCAAATCGCTCATTTTCCTTCTGTTGTCATTTCTGGAGGTAAAAGCGCATAAAAAAGCTTCCATATCCTTCAAATGGCCATTGAGTCTGATTGAAAAACAGCTTCTATCCATATTCTTTGCGATCACTTTCATATACAAATCCCGTGGTTGGGTCTTCTTGTTGATTCTAAAGTCAAAATCATAACTGTCGTATTTTTCCAGCTCATCTTCCATGTCGATGACAGACCAGAAGTAGTCGTTACCGATATTAAACAAATCCAAAGGAAACCATCTTTTTTGAAAGTTCTCATCTAAGGAAGCGATTGGCGTTTTTTTAGTAAATATCTGTTTAGTCTATAGTATTTACTAAATGTATTTAG
>UMCY01024838.1_pt1 | contig 17977 bp, 14 predicted proteins | sample 1964351 | NCBI WGS metagenome assembly UMCY01 (sample SAMEA4835980, study PRJEB28245) | human gut metagenome | biome: gut microbiome; material: fecal sample | place: Denmark | collected 2008 | reverse complement strand
GAAGAGCACATAGCCTAACCCGATGTTGACATACAGTCCCCGGTTGCCCTCCAGATACAGTCCTCTGTGTTCCGGATAGATAAACTTGGACACTGAGAAGCCGAACAGACTGATTTGCATGTCGTGGGTATGACCTGACAGGGTAAGCTGTACCGAGGTGTCCGGAAGCACTTTCCGGCGCCAGTGTGTCGGGTCGTGACTTAGCAACACCTTGAACATGCCGTCTGTGCCTTGCAAAGCCTTGGGCAAGTTGCCTCTGTCGGGGAAAGGCGGTTTCCCGCTGTTTTCCACGCCGACTATAGCAATGGAATCCGTACCTTTATATATAATACGATGGTCATTTTGCAACATGTACCATCTCATACGGTTTTCGCGTGCAATCAGGCTGTCTACGTTAGCCAGACGGGCCTGCTCGTTTCCCCATTTTACATAGGAGCCATAGTCGTGATTCCCCAGGACGGAATACACCCCATCGCGGGCTTTTAGTTGTGAGAACACGTGCATAAATTCCAGCAGTTCGTCAGCGCGGCTGTTCACAAGGTCGCCGGTGAATACAGCCAAATCGGCATTTTGCCGGTTGCAGAGGTCGATGGCTTCCTGAAGTGCCTTTCCGTTTCCTTTCCAGCTTCCGGAATGAATGTCCGACAATTGCAGGATGCGGTATCCGTCGAATGCGTCCGGAAGGTCGGGCGAATAGAAGGTGACTTCTTTCACCTGAAAGTTTTCCTTTCCCTTGATGGCTCCGAACAATACATACCCAAAGGTGAGTAATGCAGGTGCTAAGGCTATCCATCCGTGAGGAACAGGACGTTTCACCAGCCTTCTGAAGAGTTTCAGCAAGATGCTGGTCAGCATGAATACCGTTTTAGGTATGGTTACGCACAGGGCTACAATCAGGTAAGTACCGAAATATTCATGTAAGGTGTCGTGACCAATCAGGAAGATGACCAGAATAAGCAACAGCAAAACAGTAGGCAGCCAGTAAGCCCGTTTCCACCTCCTGTGGTGCAGGTTGGTCAGATACGTCTTGTATATGTACCAGTCGGGTAGCAGAAACAAGACTAAGAATATCAGTGACACGCGTAGTAGAATCATATTTGTGTACTCATTTTAGGGTTGTAGATTGGCTGCGAGGTATTTTCGCAGTACGTCGGCATCTATCTTCCGGCGGGAAGCATAATCCATGAGTTGTTCCTCATCGATTTTTCCTACCGAGAAGTAGCGTGAAGCCGGATGAGCAAACATCAGTCCGCATACCGAGGCATGAGGCTGCATCATTCCGTTCTCTGTCAGATGTATCCCGATGCGTTTCATGTCAATAAGCTTGTCGAGCAGAAAGCTGACCGATATGTCGGGAAGGGAAGGATACCCCACGGCAGGACGTATGCCCTGATAGTCTTCGTTGAGCAACTGTTTCATGGTCAGCTTTTCGTCCTTGGCATATCCCCATACCTCTTTGCGTAGGGTTTCGTGTATCTTTTCAGCTGCGGCTTCCGCCAGACGTTCACCTAATGTCTTGATGAGCAAGGACTGGTAGTCGTCATGGCTGAATTCTTCTTCCATGGCCGGATCGATGGTCGTGGCGAATCCTCCTACCGTATCCTTGATGCTGGAAGAAAGGGGACGCACAAAGTCACTCAGGCAGAGAAACGGGTCGTCGGGGCGGATGCGGGTCTGCTGACGGAGCAGAGGAAATAAAGTGCCCTCTAACCACAGGTTGTCGCCTTCGGCATTGGCTTCCATCAGACGATAAATGGCATAGACCTTGTATTTCCCGTCAATCTTGTTCAGCATGCGTACCGCTTCTTTGTGCAGTTGCATGGCTTCGGCAGCCTTGGCACGTTCAGCTTCAGGAAATGAGGCCAGCCACCCGGCGCGGCAGGCATCACACCCATGAATGTCGGCAATGGCTGCGTAACGAGGTTGAAAACCCCATGCGTGGAAAAAATAAATCCAGTTGATGTATTCAGCCAGGTCGTGTATGTCGTAACGGACGGTCGTGATGTCTGTTTTCATTTGATTTCTTTTAGCGTTCAAACCGAAGGGCTTGTCCACGGTGTGCTTTGTTTACTTTTCCATTCTCGTAAACTGCCGTACCGTTGACAAATGTCTTTTCTACCTGTGCATGGAAAGTGCGGCCTTCCATCGGACTCCATCCGCACTTGCTTTCAATGCAGTCGGTGGTTACGGTCCATTCCTTATGCGGATTCAGCAGAACCAGGTCGGCCTGATAGCCCGGTCGGATAAATCCTCTTTGGCTAATCTGGTAAAGCTGGGCCGGTGCATGACACATTTTCTGTACCAGCTGTTCGATAGACAGGATACCTTCGTGTACCAGTTCGTAGATGCTGACCAGTGAGAACTGCAGGGTCGGCATGCCCGATACGGCTTTCAGTGCTCCTCCTTCTTTTTCACTCAACAAGTGAGGCGCATGGTCAGTAGCAATGACGTCAATCAGGTTGGTGGTCAGAGCCTTTCTCAGCGCATCACGGTCGGCCTTTGTCTTGATGCTGGGATTACACTTGATGCGTGCCCCGAATTGCGCATAGTCTTCATCACAGAACATAAGGTGCGATACGCAGGCTTCTGCCGTAATTTTCTTTTCGTGGAGCGGGCGGTCTTCTAGCAGACCTAACTCGCGTGCCGTACTGATATGAAGGATGTGCAGACGGGCACCCGTTTCCTTCGCCAATTGTACGGCCAGTGCTGAAGAATGGTAACAGGCTTCCTCACTACGTATCAGCGGATGGAAAGAAATGTCCAGGTCTTCGCCATACTGCTGCTTGAAGCGTTCGGTATTTTCGCGGATAATCTGCTGGTCCTCACAATGGGTAGCAATCAGCATGCCCGCTTCTGAGAATATTTTTTTCAAGGCTTCCATGCGGTCTACCAGCATGTTTCCGGTGCTGGCCCCCATGAACAGTTTCACGCCGCATACGTGTGTCTTGTCCAGTGCCTTCAGCTGGTCGGCATTGTTGTTTGTGGCTCCGAAATAGAAAGAATAATTGACAATACATTTGGTAGCCGCATCCTTAAACTTGTTTTCCAATGCCTCCAGGGTTGTGGTCTGCGGGTTACAATTGGGCATGTCCATGAACGAGGTCACTCCTCCTGCCGCAGCCGCAGCCGTTTCGGTAGCCATGTCTGCCTTATGCGTAAGGCCCGGATCGCGGAAATGCACATGGTCGTCTATCACTCCCGGCAGCAGGAAGCATCCTTGCGCATCAATCTGTTCATCACATACGGCAGCGGGAGCACCGTCGCCTTCAATGACTTCCTGTATTTTTTCTCCTTCAATCACTACGGAGCCGGCAAAACGGCGTCCTTCATTCACGATGATTGCATGATGTATCCATGTACGTTTCATAACCCTTTTCAATTAGTGTGTTTAGGATATTTTTTGAACCAGCTGTCCCATTTCAGTTGGATGACACCGAATACGGCTTCTCCAAAGATACTGCTGTTCATCTTGGAAGTACCTAATTCGCGGTTGATAAAGATGACCGGTACTTCTGTGATATGGAATCCGCATTTAAAGGCGGTGAATTTCATTTCAATCTGGAAAGCATATCCTTTGAAACGGATGTGGTCCAGATGGATGGTTTCAAGCACTTTCCGGCGGTAGCATACAAAGCCGGCAGTAGTGTCATGAATGGGCAGTCCGGTAATGAACCGCACATATTTGGAGGCAAAGTAGGACATCAGTACTCTTCCCATAGGCCAGTTCACCACATTGACTCCGCTTACATAGCGTGAACCGATGGATACATCGGCCCCTTCTTCATGACAAGCCTTATAAAGTCTTGGCAGGTCATTGGGGTTATGGCTGAAGTCGGCATCCATTTCAAAGATGTAGTCGTATCCCTTTTCGATAGACCATTTGAAGCCGGTGATGTAAGCTGTTCCCAGTCCGAGTTTGCCTTTTCGTTCAATCATGAACAAACGTTCGGGGAATTCCTTTTGCAGACGGCGTACGATGTCGGCCGTTCCGTCGGGAGAGTTGTCTTCGATGACCAGAATATGGAATGTCTTTTTCAGTCCGAATACTGCCCGGATTATATTCTCGATGTTTTCCTTCTCATTGTAAGTAGGAATAATCACGATACTGTCACTTGTTTGCATGGCGTTTCAATTATATCTGTGCAAAGATAGAAATAAAAATGTGATTCTTTTTAGTGGCAGGTTTATTTCTTTGTAATGCGTGTGAGATGAAATAAAAACGCTTATACAAAAATACCTCGACACGTAGCTGTCAAGGTCTCGACACGAACGTGACGAGATATCAGCACGAACGTGTCAAGACCTCGTCACGTACGTGTCGAGGTAAATTTAACTATGATTTTAGAGAAGTGTAAAAAAACGTTTTGAAAAAACGGGCTTTATATTGAGCTCCTATCGTTTTACTTGTGAAGTATTTGTTGCGATGCTTTTCTGAATTTTAGTCTCATCGTTTGGTCATGGAAGATAAAATGCCTATCTTGTGACAGAATCAGTTAAATGAAAAGGACTATGGAAGTAAAACATGATGCATCCCGACAGGAGTTCTATGTGGAACTGGAGGGACATAGAGCCCACGTGGCTTATCAGATTCATGACGAAGGATTGGATATTCGGCACACGATTGTGCCGGAAGCCATTGGAGGAAAAGGTATTGCTTCTGCTTTGGTGAAGGCGGCCTACGATTACGGGCGCTGCAAAGGACTGAAGGCGATAGCTACCTGCTCTTATGCCGTGGTCTGGCTACAGCGGCATCCTGAATACCAGGGAGAAGTAAGCAGTGATTATATAGGAAAAGGAAGCTGTGTCCTGTGAGGGCGCAACTTCCTTTTTTCTTATTTAGTTGCGATAGACTTTCTTTTTCTTGATGAAGAACAGCCAGCGCAGGAAAGAAGCGGTGAAGGTGTGGCTGAAGGAATTGATTTCGTCGGTACGTTCGTCAATGTCGTCCAGCAGCCTTTCTGCATCTTTCTCGGAAAGCATACCGTTGTTGATGAGCTGTTTCACGGTGCGGCGTTCATTGCTCAGCAGCATGCGGATGGACTTGATGGTCAGTGCATGACCGTATGCTTTTGGGAAATTATCGGCCAGGTTATTGATAAAGGTACTCATGCGATTGATGTTGTCATTTATCTCTTCCCGTAATGTGTCTAACACGGAGTCCTGTTCGCCGGTCACCCATTCTGAGGCACGCAGGTCGTCCAGCAGTTTCAGGCTTCCTTTCTGAAGAATGATGAATCCACGTCCTAAATCGTACACCACCGTGATGCGTTCGCGGAAATAGAAGGTCATCCAGTTCTGCAGATAAGGAATGTTCCGCAGTGTGTTCAGCAGGTCTGTACGCTGGCAGAACTTGAAAATGGAGGTGCGGACGTTCAGCGGGTAGTTCCCGTCGTGGTCATACAATTCATCCAGCGAGTTCATGAGCCGGAGGAATACGGGCTTGGAGATGACTCCTTCTTCATAGATTTCCCGGCAGATGGCTTTTTCCTTATCCAATACACGCAGACGGATTTCCGGCAGCATGGCTTTGTTTTGTGGATTCTTGGCCGGCTCCTGCGGTTGTGCGGTCATGTAACTTTCCACCTTGTGCCAGTTGGCTCCTTCTAAGGCGTCTCTTTTTTTCAATCCTTCCAGGTATTTTTCAGAATTGTCGCGTATTGACTTCTCAATGCGGTAGGCCAGCATGGTACGTGCAGAAGGCACGTGAGTCAGTCCCAGGCGGTTCAGCAGTGCGCGCATGGTGGTGGCATTGATGCAGAGTGTCAGGGTAACGATGCCGGCCGTGAAGAACAATACCTGGCTGCGGATGTCCTCCGGAATAGCCGGGGTATAAGATACCATCAGGGCCAAGGTCATGGCCAATGCACCGCGCAACCCTCCCCAGGTAAGGATGACCGATTCGCGTCGGGTCAGTCCGTATCCCAAGCGTTTCATCACAGGGTAGAGCAGCATAATCATGGCAAAGCGGATAAGGTTAAGGGCGATGTAGATAAGTATCAGCACGCCTAATGCTCCCCAGGAGAAATCCACTTTTTCGGCAATGACTACTCCCACTAAGATAAAAATCAGGGTATTGGCTATGTAGGTCAGCAATTCCCAGAAATGCTCCATGAACGTATTCACCTGCGGTTTCAACCGGGGTTTTCCTACGTAAGTGACGGTCAGTCCGAAAGCCACGAGGGCAATCACTCCCGATACGCCAAGATAATATTGAGAGAGAATGAAGGTGAGGTAAGCTGCTAAGATGATGACACTGTTTTGTACCATCTCTTCCGAGTTGATGCGCGTGATGAACCAGATGACAATCCGTGCCAACAGAAATCCTAAAAGGGTACTGAGGCCCACTTCACGGATAAACGTAATGACTGGGGAGGCGTGAGTGGCTTCTCCGGCGGCGTATGCTCCGAAGAAAAGCATGAAGCAGACGATGCCTGTACCATCGTTCAGCAGGGATTCCGCATCGACAAGGGTAGAGAAGCGTTTGCTGGTTTTTAACTCGTGCAGCAGGGCTACTACGGCTACCGGGTCGGTGGCACTGATTAAGGCTCCGAACATCAGTGCAAATGCCCAGGTCCACGATTCAAAACCGGGGATGAAGGTCGCTACTCCCATCATGAGGGCGCCCGTGAGCAACATGCAGATGATGAGTCCTGGTGCCGCCAACAGGGTGGCGTTGGCCAATGTCTTCTTGAAAATGTGCAGGTTGAGTTCGTAGGCTGCATCGAATATCAGGATAGGCAGGAAAAGATAAAGAATCAGGTCGGGATTGATGTTGGCGACGGAACTGACTGCATCATGCAGTTCCGGCAGCGATTGAAAGACGCCCGTACGGTTCATGACTCCTAAAATGATTCCAATGGCAAACAGCCCCACTGTGTAGGGCAGGCGGCTGTGTTTGAGCAATGATTTCAGTATTGCTCCGATAATGAGTCCCCCGATAGTGAGCAGCAAGGGGGCGAGGAAAGTGTATTCTTCCATAGTTTTGATGTCAGTTAAAAAAATGAGCATTTGAATTTTAAACAAAGTTAAAGAATCAAATGCTCATATACAAGGGGATTTTTACTTATTTCTTTTTCGTTCTTGCGATTTCTTGGGCCACTTTCCGTGCGGTGGCGCGGTCGGGTTTTCCGGTTTCGGTTTGTGGAAGATGACGGACGAAGAAGGTCTGTTTCGGCCGCCAGTAAGTCGGAAGCTGGTCGTAAGCCTGTGCTAACAGAGGGGATATATCGGTATTTTCTTCGCTTTCCAGCAGCAGAACGATGCATTCTCCAAATTTTGGGTCGGGCACGGCAGTCACCATGAAAGGAACCGGCAGCGCAGTTTTCAGTGCATTTTCCACCTGCTCAATCTGTATCTTCACCCCTCCGGTGTTGATGGTATTGTCTTTCCGTCCTAAGATATGAAACTGTCCCTGGGCATTGAACTCACAGATGTCGTTTGTGGTCAGTTTCTCCGCACAAACGGCTGGTGCTTCAATGGTCAGGGTGTTTTCCGGAGAGAGTGAGACCTTGACTCCCTGGAAGGGGGTGTACCAGTCGGAGGCATCCGGTCCGTTCAGTCGTCGCAGGGCGATGTGTGAAAGGGTTTCGGTCATTCCGTAGGTGCTCCATACGGCATGAGGAAATGACGCTAATTCCGTGGCTAATGTGCTGTCTATTGCTCCGCCGCCGATAATGAGATGACGTACTTGTTGCAGGCATTCCTTCTCGGCTGGTACTTGTAGCGAGTTGTACACCTGCATGGGTATCATGGCAGCAAACTTAGGAGTGGCATTTATCTCTGCCAGCGGATGTCCGCAAGGAGTAATAGGTAGCAGGTTCAGGCCGGCTACCAACGCACGGACGACCACCATTTTTCCGGCAATGTATTTCAGGGGCATGCAAAGCAAGGCAGTGTCTCCTTGTTTCAGACCTAAAAAACGGACTGTCAGCATGGCACTCTGTATCATGCGCTGTTTCTCTACCCGGAGCGGTTTGGACGTTCCGGTAGAGCCGGAGGTATGCACCAGTACGGTGGTGCTGTCGTCAAACCATTCTGCTAAGAAATCGGCAAGTGAGGCCTGAAAGCTGTCTGCTCCATATTCCGCATAGAATAGCTTTTGCAGCAGACTTTGTGATTCGCCTTCAGGTATCCGGACTTCATGAGCAGTGTAGCATTTCCCGTCAATCAAGATGGACTGACGGGCTATTTCTGTAATAAATGGAGTGGCACTCATATCAGATGGTTTGCAGATAAGTCGGGAAATCGGGTGTCTTTTCTTCAGGATGGAACCACAGACAGTCGCCTTCAATGTGCAGCGGGTAGTCAATGTTGTCGGTGAAAAGCATACCGGTGCCCAGCCCCTGAGGCATTTTAGGCTGGAGAGTGGCACACCACTGTGCGATGGCATTGAGTCCGATATTGGATTCTAAGGCGGAGGTTACCCAATAGCCTATGCCTCTTTCCTGAGCCAATGTAATCCATTCCTTGCTTCCCTGGATACCTCCGTGCAAGGACGGCTTTAAGATGATGTATTGTGGGCGGATGGTATCCAGCAGCTGGATTTTCCGTTCCGTTTCATTTACTCCAATCAGTTCTTCATCCAGTGCGATGGGGAAGGGCGAAGTGGCACACAGTTCTTTCATGACCTCCCATTGTCCGGCGCGTACGGGCTGTTCGATGGAGTGGAGCTGAAATTCGTTCAGCTGTGTCAGTTTCCGTAAGGCATCTTCAGGACTGAAGGCTCCGTTGGCATCTACCCGGAGTTCGATGTCGGCAGCTGAGAAATGGCGACGGATGTGAGCTAACAGTTCCAGTTCACGTTCAAATTCAATCGCTCCGATTTTTACCTTGATGCACCGGAATCCGGCTTTCATCTTTTCTTCTATGCGGCGGTACATTTCATCGAAATTACCCATCCAGATGAGTCCGTTGATAGGAATACCTTGTTCACCGCGACTGAAAGGGGTATCCCAAAACTGCAGACTGTTGGCCTGCAGATGGGCAAATGCGGTTTCCAGTCCGAATAGTATAGAGGGGTAAGGGCGAAGTCCTTCATAATCAATGTAGCCATTGGCGGCTGTTTTCTCACAGATTTCAGCTAGCAGGCGAGGATAATCGGGCAGGTCGTCGCAGCTTAACGCGGGCAGCGGAGCACATTCACCTACGCCATATTGTCCGGTTTCGGTGTCAGTAAGTAGCAGATACCATACCTGCCGGGTGTGATATACTCCGCGTGAAGTACCGGCCGGTTGTTTGAAATGAAGTGTGCGCGGAATGATTTTCAGTGTGTACATATTGGTCTGTTGTGAAGGGAATAAAAGCGGACAGAAAGCGGAAATGGTTTCTGCTTTCTGTCCGATAAAAAATGAGATGAGAGAATAATCAGGGGAATTTAGGGTATTTGCTCCAGTCGGGTTTCCGCTTTTCGAGGAAAGCTTTCCCACCTTCCTGTGCTTCTTCCGTCATGTAGTAAAGCATGGTTGCGTCACCGGCGAGTTCCTGAATACCAGCCTGTCCGTCAAGTTCTGCATTAAGTCCGGCTTTAATCATTCGCAGAGCGAGCGGACTGTGCTGCATCATGGTTTCAGCCCATTCTACCACTTCATCTTCCAGCTGGTCGAACGGTACGACTTTGTTGACCAGTCCCATATCCAGTGCTTCCTGGGCAGAATACTGGCGGCAGAGGAACCAGATTTCACGGGCTTTCTTCTGGCCTACGATACGAGCCAGATAAGAAGAACCAAATCCGGCATCGAAGCTGCCCACGCGAGGCCCTGTCTGACCGAAGATGGCGTTTTCAGACGCAATGGTCAGGTCGCAGACTACGTGAAGCACATGTCCGCCACCGATGGCATATCCGTTGACCATGGCAATCACCGGTTTCGGGATGGAACGAATCTGTTTCTGTACGTCGAGCACATTCAGACGGGGAACGCCGTCAGTACCTACGTATCCGCCGTGGCCTTTCACGTGCATGTCGCCTCCGGAGCAGAAAGCCTTGTCGCCAGCTCCTGTCAGTACGATGACATTGATGTCCTGACACTCACGGCAGTAATACAATGCGTCACTGATTTCAGTAGTGGTGGTTGGAGTGAACGCATTGTGGTATCTCGGGCGGTTGATGGTAATCTTGGCGATTCCATTATAAAACTCAAAAAGAATATCCTGGTATTCCTTGATGGTTTTCCATTCTCTGGGTTGTGACATATTGCTATTTTTTTAGGTTGTGATAATACGTTTTTAGGTGTTCGATGTCCTTGTCCTTTTCTGTAAAGACCTCCATCAGCATGGGCTGTGAGGTAATGGATGGCTGGGTGAATACCTCTACCGCCTGGTCAAGTTCTTCTTCATTGTGGGCAGAAAGATACTGGAATCCCCGGTCTTCGGCCCATGCTTTGGCGGAAGTGCGGTGAGTGGCCGTAATGAAGCGTCGGCTGCTGTCTGCCATTTCCAGTCCCGGAAGCGCATGGAATATTTCTCCCCCTTCGTTATTGAGGAGCAGGATGCGTACATTGCTTCCGTAGTTGGCATTCCAGAGGGCGTTCATGTCGTAGAAGAAACTCAGGTCGCCGATGAAGATGAAATTGAGTTTGTCGGACGCCGTAGCGTAGCCGATGGCAGTAGACAAAGAACCTTCTATACCGTTAGTTCCTCGGTTGGATAAAACCTCCACGTCGTTCGGGAGAGGGAAAAGTTGGGCGTAGCGCACAGTGGAGCTGTTGGCCAGGTGAAGGGAACAAGAAGTCGGCAGGTGATTGATGACTTTCCCGATGGCGCTCATTTCGGAGTAGGGGAATACGGCTTGCGGAATATTCTTCGACAGAGCTTCCCATGTGCGGGGGTATTCCGGTGTGCGGCTGTCCATCATCGGGGCAATCTTTTCTAAGAACTCAAACGGGTCCATCTCAATCACGGTGGTCAGTGAGCCGAAAAGGTCGGCCACCTGTCCGTCACTAGCCACGTGCCAGTGTTCTACCGGCGGATGACGGCGAAGGAATTTCTTCAATCGTTTGGAGATGATATGACCTCCGTAAGTAATCAGTAACTCCGGACGCATCTTCTGCTGGGCTTCGAAGTCCATGGAGCAGAGCAGTGGCTCGATGTTGCGGATAGGCATGCCCGGAATCGTCTGGTTGCTGATGTTTTCGGTAAACCAGGCAAAATGCTTGTAGAGCATCTTGGTGTATTTCTTGTCGAACAAATAAATCAGGTTCATTTGTCCCACTACGACCATCCGTCGCTGGTAGCGGTTCAAGCGGTCGATGAGTGGCTGGTAATCCTTGTTGTACACGTTCAGTCCCTGATAGCGGGTAATGACGCGTGCTTCGGGAAGCTCCGTGACCGGTAGCTTGAAAAACGGTTCGCTGATAGGTACATTGATGTGTACAGGTCCTTTCCCGTGATGGTCAAGTTCCATGAGTGCCTCATTGATGAGGCGGTTGCAGTACCATTCGTCTTCTTCACTCTGCACTTCCGGCAGGTTGACAGATTTTTTCACCAGGCTTCCGAATACACCAGGCTGAGGGAGTGTCTGCCCGTCCATCTGTCCGATCCATGCGGCAGGGCGGTCGGCCGAAATGACGACAAGCGGCACCTGCTGGTAGAATGCTTCGGCTACGGCTGGGTGGATATTGAGCAAGGCTGTACCTGATGTGCAGCAGATGGCAGCCGGGCTACCTCCGTTCAGTGCCAGTCCCAAGGCAAAAAATCCTGCACTTCGTTCGTCTGTCACGGGATAGCAGGTAAATTCCGGAATATTGACCAGCGTTTGTACGATAGGAATGTTTCGGCTTCCGGGGCAGAGCACAATTTTTTGTATCCGGTGCGCTTTTAGTAAAGCTACAAGCTGAAGTATATTTTTTTTGTCAGTATACATGATTTCTAAATATGTTAGATTTACAGGATATTTCGCATGGTATTCATTTTTTGCTGCGTTTCTTCCCATTCAGTATCAGCTGTGGATTCTGGAAGGATACCTCCTCCGGCATACAACGTAGCGGTTTTCCCCTCAATATGCATGCACCGCAGGTTGACATAGAGGGTAGTGTCTCCTTCCGGAACTATCCATCCGATGACGCCGGAATAGAAAAGGCGGTTGTGAGGTTCCGTCTGTAGGATGAACTGGTAGGCTTCCTCTTTGGGTAAGCCGCACACTGCCGGGGTGGGATGTAATTCTTGCAGTACATCGCCTAAATGGGCCGTATCTTTCAGGCAGAAATGGAAATCGGTTTTCAGGTGAACCAACTGGCCGGCACGGGCTGTATATGGTCCCTTTTCCGTGATTTTGCTGCCGAATTTCTTGATGGCTTTGCGGATGTAATCTCCTACAAAAGCTTGTTCCTCTTTGTTCTTTTTGCTCCATTCGGTGGGCATAACTTCTCCTTGCATGGGCATGGTTCCTGCCAGTGCCACTGTGTGCCAGTCCTTTTCGTGTCCGCTGAGGATAATTTCAGGTGTACTGCCTATCCACGTACCGGTGGAAGGGGTGTGACATAGAGAAATCATCATGCGAGGATAGCTGTTGCAGGCCTGTATGAAAGCCGATAGCGGAGAAAACTGCTCATTCAGCGTGTGAGTTGTACTGCGGGACAGTACAAGTTTACGGAACTGCTTTTCCTTGAGTGGCAGGATGAAGCGGCTGAATGTTTCAGTGTACAAGTTTTTTTCTTCTTTTTCGGAAGTAATATGCGAATCTGTGGATGCATCTATAGAATGAGACGGAGCGGCTTGCTGTGGGTGGCGTGTCATCCATCTTTGCAAGGCAGATTTAATATCTTCCCAGTCGTGTGCCTGTATGTCCGGGCGGATGAGTACGGCCGGATGCGCTGGAGTAAACTGAAACGGAGAAAGAAGAAATCCTTTTTTCTGGTTCAGCTCATTCAGACTGTGGATATATTCAGGCTCTCCTTCTTCCTGCATGATGAGAATAGGTTCGTCTGTCCAGGGAAGACGGTATAATGCAAAGCAGACATGGCTGCTGGTAAATGAATCAAGGAGCTGATGATATATGGTTTCCGGTGTATTCATGGCCGTTTTTTGACTATTTGATTGACAATGCGTGCGGTGGAAATTAACTTTCCTTCCTGATTGGTGATATCTACATTCCACAGGTGAGATGTGCGTCCGCGGTGGATGAGGCGTCCGGTGGCAATTACAAATTCTCCTTTCGGAACCATCTGGAGGTGGTTGGCACTTACCTGGATGCCGCAAGGCATTTCATTTGCACTGCACAATGGAATGGAGCCATGTCCGGCTACGATTTCTGCAAGAGCCAGAGACGCTCCTCCGTTAAGTATGCCAAATGGCTGGCAAGTTCTTTCATCTACCGGCATTTGTGCTTTCACATATCCCTCTTCCATTTCGAGGAACTGAATGCCTAAATGTGCTCCCATGGAGCAGGATAAGTCTGGCAATTCGTAAGAGGATTTACCGTTCATTTGCGTATAATAGTTCTTGATTCTACTGCAAATGTACATATTTCTCTGCAAACGTGGGGGAATTCAGGTAAGAATTAAGTAATTTATCGGACATTTGTCATAGATTAATTGGAATAAAAAACGTATATTTATGTCGATGTTTTGTCTATCCGTAAAACTCTTTTTGAGGCTTCAATGAAAAAAATGAGTTTTTTGCTCTCATAAATTGTTTTGCGTATTTTTGTTTTTATGAAATAAGGGTTGGAGGTATGAGTTTAAAAATGAGATATTACTATATAGTGGGTATATGGAGTTTTTTGCTTTGTGTTACCCATTATGATGGGTTGTATGCGCGAGGAGAAAAAGAGCTCGAAAGACTCTTTTGAGATGCTTTATCAGCAAATGGAGCAAGCTTCCGTTGAATCTCCGGAACTAGTTTCCCAGATGGTAGATAGTGCGCTTCCATCGTTAAAAGACAGTATGATGTATTATCGCTTGCTTTTTTTGAAAGTAAGAGGGTACTTTTTGTCTTTTAAGCTTGATTCTGCATCTTATTTGCTTGACAAGGTTACTGCTTTTTGTGACAGAACAGAGAAAAATAAAGATGTTTATCAGTTGTATGCATTGATTTATAATGCCCGGGGAAATTTGTATGTCCGTACTTCACAGATAGATTCTGCCAGTTCCTGTTTTCAGAAAGCTTTTGAATATGCCAGTCGGGGAGGAAAAAGAGAATCTCTTCCGGACATTTGTCTGAATCTGGCAGATGTGTTTGTGAAGCAAGGACGTTATGATTTGGGCTCTTTCTGGTATAACCGTTCCTTGTCAATTTCGGATTCTCTGAGCATGCCCGATGAGCAAAGATTTCCTGCTTATTATGGCTTGGCTCAAGTGAATATGGAATTAAGAGATTTTGCGCTGTGCGATTATTATGATTTGGCATCGCACTATTATGATAAAATGCATCCTTTTGAGAAACATATTTATTTGAACAACAGGGGAAACTCTTATTATTACCGACAGGACTATGAAACAGCGTTAGGGTATTTCCGCCGCTCGCTCGAAGTGGTAAACCAGTATCCGGATATGACTTTTGAGAGAAATCTGACCATGATAAATCTGGGAGAAATTTTCCTGATGCTGGATTGCACGGATTCGGCTTCTTACTATTTGCGGGAATGTCGGGGATTCTTTGATTCTATTCATCATGCCACAGCCTTGTACTGTATTGATACACAGCTTATGGAACTGGCATTGAAGCAGGGAAATGTGGCATTGGCCAGAGAGCGTTTGAAACATGCTGTAAAATATGATAATGTAGAACCTAATATGATTCACGTGCGTAATCGTTATTTGCAGCGTTATTTCGAGAAGGTGGGAGATTATGAACGTGCATATCACTATTTGAAAGAAAATCATCATATAGATGATTCTATTCGTAATGAAAGAGTGAAGATGCGGGCAGCAGAAATTAAATTGAAGTATACACAGGATAGCACCTTGATGAAGAAGGAGATTTCTATTCGGGAAAAGGAGAATCAGGTACTTCAGCTCTATCAATGGCTGTATATGATTGTGGGCGGAGGTTTCCTGTTGGTAGCTGTCGTTTCTGTCATCGTGTTGTATAGGAAGCGGTTGCGTGACAGGGAACAGTGGCGTATGCAAAATGCCATAACTTCCTTGCGACTGGAGAATGTACGAAACCGGATTTCTCCCCATTTCATTTTTAATGTGCTGAATCGTGAAATGAATCTTCATAAAGGAGAGGAGGAAAGCCAAAATCTGATTGGATTGACCAAACTGATACGCCGGAATCTGGAACTGACCGATTGTCTGGCTGTATCGTTGGCAGATGAATTGGAGTTTGTGGATACGTATGTGGGACTGGAAAAGGAATCCTTGGGAAAAGATTTTGACTACCAGTTGGATTTGGACTGCAAGATAGATTTGAAGGCGGTGAAAGTTCCATCCATGTTGCTGCAGATTCCTGTAGAGAATGCCATAAAGCATGGACTGAGATTAAAAGAAGGAAAACGATTGTTGCGTATACAAGTATGTCTGCTACTTGATAATCAGGTTGAAATTGTGGTATCTGATAATGGAGGAGGGTACCGGAAAGTAAGCGTAAACCATGGAACTGGCACTGGAATGAAAGTCATCACACAGACTATTCAATTATTAAACATATATAACTGCACGTCCTATTCAGATGAAAATCAATAACGTGTTTGTCGGAGAAGAAAAGGAAACGGGGTGTGAAGTGCGTTTTGTTATTCCTTTGGATTATTCGTATCAATTAAAGAAAACTAGAAAAACATGAACAATAAAATGAGAGCGGTCATTATAGATGACGAGGAAACTGCTATTGATAATCTTTGTTTTGAACTGAAAAAATATCAATGGATTTCTGTAGAGGGAATAGCTTGTAATGGAAAAGCAGGAATTCGTTTGATTGAAAAAGAACGTCCTGATTTATTGTTCCTGGATGTGGAACTTCCGGATATGCTGGGGATGGATTTGGCTGTCAAGGTGCATGAACAGCAGAACTGGGATATGCATATCGTGTTTTACACTGCATACAACAAGTATCTGATAGATGCTTTGCGTAGTTATGCTTTTGATTTTCTGTTGAAGCCTGTTGATTCAGAAGAGCTTTCTGTTGTGTTGGGACGTTTACGTGGTGAAGGCAATATGAAAAATTCAACCACTTTTCTGGCAGATACAGGTCATGGAGCTGAGAAATCATTTATGGTAGTCACTCCGGTCGGAGATTTGCGCGTATTGCGTGTATCTGATATAGGATATTTCCGTTATATTTCCGATCGTAAAATTTGGGAGGTAGCTTTGGCAAATGGTACTTTTATTCCTTTAAAGCGAAATACTAGGGCCGAGAATTTGTGCGCTTATGATGCTGCTTTTGTGCAAATTCATCAGTCATATATTATCAATATGAATTATTTGCTGATGGTACAGGGGTGTCAGTGCGTGATGTATCCTCCGTTTAACAATGTGGATGAGCTTCAGGTTTCCAAAAAGTATCGTAAGGAAATGATGGAACGTTTTTGCCAATTGTAATAAAATGTTTTTTGACCACATAGTAGCAAAAAATGATGGTTTGGTGCTAAATAAGAAAGATTTAGTTGATGGAGGATACTTCTAGGTTTCTTCTTTATTATAGATAATTTTATTTTTGCATTAAAATTTACTAAATAAAATTCATTATGGGAAAATTGGGATATAAAGGTTTGCTTCTTTTGGGGGGCATGATGATGTTGGGGGGAGCGGCACAAGCTCAGTATTTACGTTCTTCCTATTTTATGGAGGGAACGAGTGCCCGTTTGCAGTTGAATCCGGGATTGCAGCCTACCAAAGGATATTTTAATATGCCGATTATTGGCTCATTTAATATGTCTGCTTCTTCTAATGTGTTGGGAACAAGTGACATTATTGACCTTATGGATTCTGGAAGTGACTTATATTCAAACGACAAGTTGTTTGACCGTTTAAAGGCTGATAACCGTTTGAATGTAAACTTGAACACAGACATTCTTTCTTTTGGCTGGTATAGAGGTAAAGGATTCTGGAGTTTCAACGTGGGCTTGCGTGCTGATTTCGGTGCGGCATTGGCAAAGGACATGTTCTCTATGATGCGTACGATGAATGGTTTTGCATTGGAAGATGTAGCAGGAACCAATCAAAGCTATAGCTTGTCAAATCAGACACTGAACATGAAGGCATACGCTGAAATAGGTTTGGGATACTCTCGCCGTATTACAGAAAAATTGACAGTAGGTGGACGCGTGAAGGTCTTGTTAGGTTTGGCCCGTGCAGAAATGAACATCAATCAGTTTGATTTGAATTTGGATGTTCCGAATCCTCAATATACAAATTATGCAGATTATGAGTCTCGTGGCGAGCTTTCTCCTTCTGATTGGTATGGAGCACATTACGATTATTCTGCGAATGGTAACGTAATTACTACGCTGAAAGGTGGGGGTATGACTTTTGATAATAATGGAATGATTGATAACTTCGACTTGGATGCAGGCGACTTAGGTATTGCAGGTTCAGGTTTTGGTATTGATTTAGGAGCAAGTTATAAAGTATGGGATAACTTGACCGTATCAGCTTCTATTCTTGATTTAGGTTTCCTGAAATGGAAGGAAAGCGAAACAACTGTGGCTACGGTAAGTGGAGAAGCTCATGAAACGATTGATGCAAGTAACTACGATCGTTACATCGGAGGTGATTTCTTGTCATTTGAACGTTTTGATTTTGAAGAAGGTTCACCTGAAAAGGTAAAGACAAAAACCCGTTTGTATTCTACACTGTTATTGGCTGGAGAATATGGATTGTTGAATAATAAGTTGAGTGTAGGTGCTATGTACACCGCTCGTTTTGCTGAACCTAAAACATTGAATGAATTGACATTCCTGGCTACATTCCGTCCGAAGAACTGGTTGAATGCAGCTATTAGTTACTCTCCGATTCAGGCAAGTGGTAAGTCAATAGGTCTTGCGGTGAAGTTGGGTCCGTTGTTTGTAGGAACTGACTATATGTTCTTTGGAGGTAATTCTAAA
>UMCY01018852.1_pt1 | contig 18391 bp, 21 predicted proteins | sample 1964351 | NCBI WGS metagenome assembly UMCY01 (sample SAMEA4835980, study PRJEB28245) | human gut metagenome | biome: gut microbiome; material: fecal sample | place: Denmark | collected 2008 | reverse complement strand
CTTCTCTTAAATTAACCAATTCTTTTGAATGTTCATCCAATACGTTATTTATGTTTTTCACATTTTTAGACATTTCGATTAAAAGACTATCTCTTTGTTCCTCAGTCATAGTTATCTCCTCCTTTCATATTTAATTTTTCAAATTTACATTTATAAAAAATTCATAGAGATGATAAAAATAATTTCTGAAACAAAATTTTCTCAAATAAATTAATTGAATAAAGAAAATTTGAAATTTACAATTCACATTATATGTCGAAATTTGTTATTTTGTCAAGCATTTTTCATCGCAATTTTCGACATTTTTCGTCAAGTAAATTTCAAACTCAAAATGATTTTATTCAATTAATTCACTACTGCCTGTTAAATAATTTATTTTTATATTTGGCTGTACATTATATGCGTATATATTAAATTTAACCTTTTCTCCCCTATCTTCGACAGATTTTGCTTCCATCTGTACCCCATTTGCTACCAAATTATTTTCTTCGAAAATCGGAGTTACCCTATAAAGTACATGTCCATTAGTCGTTTTTACATAATCTGCGACGTGATTTTCAAAAGCCAACATTCCTTCTACATTTAGATACCTTGTTCCTGTTATCAGATTTTGTTTATTTGCATTTTCAGCAGTAAGTTGATATCCGATTAAATGACATCTATTATATAAATATTTTCCCTCTACACAGTCATACTTTACAGCGTGCCAACCGGTAGGTTTTACCTTGCTTATATCTCCTCTGGCTTCTGTCGGCATGGTATCTTTTGAAACATTCGCATATGCTACTCCACATCTTCCTAAACTATCTAGCTCACTATATTTTTCGAAACTTTTTGTGTTAAAATCTTCTTCTGGAAATTCTGGTTCATTGTTATTTATAATTATATACGGATTTTTTCCATCAAATTCTGGTAAATCATTTAGATTAAATGATGAAACCTGTGTATTTGTATTTTTTTCTTCTACATTTATCCCATATTTATTTTCGTAATAACCCATTGCTAATATAATTATCAATGTAATTATAGAGATTACTAAATTATATTTACTTTTGTATCTTTTCTTGCTCATTTTTTGTACCTCTTCAAAAATTTAATGTGATTATATCATTTGATATTTTATATGTAAACATTTTTTTCTTGATTTTTTGTCTAAAATATTTTATAATTTGTTTGTATTCTCAATTCCTTGTATAGAAAGGATATATAAAATGAAATTATCAGATTTTTTAGAAAAAAATTTAATTAATTCTACTAAAGCAAATGATTTGGTTTCTGGATTTATTAAAGAACTTCAAAATCATTTGGAAAAAAACAATTTAAATATTGGAAACGGCTCAAAATTTGTTGTTTCAGATATTAATGATGACATCGTTTCTTTAATTGATATATCTAATGGAAACGAAATAAAAACTTCAAATTTTACAAAAGATGATTTAAATAACATAGACCTAGGGGCGAATATTATTTTTGAAAATAATAAATTTGTTATAACAGATGAAAAATTTGAAATAACTAATTTAGATGCTAAAGCTAAACTTGATGATTTGTATTTTAATCTTGAAGATGAAGAGGGTTCTTTGTTTTCTGTAAAAAAAATAGATGATGATAAAATATATCTAACTAATACTCAAGAAGGTGGTTATTTTAGCATCTCTAAAGAAAAATATCCTGAATTTAAAGTTGGGGATATTTTAAGAAAAGAAAACGGAAAATATAATTTAGAACAATAAAATAGAACAGGTTAATTTTTTTGATTAACCTGTTCTATTTTATTAAAATTCTTGTATATTATTTTCAATATTTTCTTCTTCTACTACACTTTCTTCTTGACTTGGCATAGAGATTTCTGCATCAAAAGAAAATACTTTTCTTTCTGTTCTTGCTTTTTCTTCAAATTTCTTTTCAAATTCAGCTTTTGTAGAATTCAAAGATTCTTGCATAGCATAAAACATTTTTTCAACATCTTCTTTTGTGAAATCATATGCGTTACTTCTTGCCATTGGTTCTAATATTTGAATGTCATGCATTACATTATTTACCCTTTTTCCCGCAAATTCCATGAATTTTTTTCTTTTTTCTTCATTTACTTCCATTTTTGTTACTCCCTTCAATTATTAAAATGTAATTACATTTTTATTTTATATCACAAAAGATTGGAAAAATCAAACATATTTTACTATTTTTTCTGTTAACTTTTTTATTTTTTTCCATTCCATTCATCATAGAATTCATTCAAAAATTCCTGCATATATATTGTTCTGGCATCTGCAATTTTTTTTGCCTCTTTCGTATGAACAATATCTTTCAATTTTAGTAATTTTTCGTAAAAATGATTGATCGCATGTCTTTTTTTATAATATCCTCATTCATTCATTATTACATCCAAAATATTAAGTTTTCAACCTTGAAATGTAACTCCATTCCATATTCTCGTATTATTAATTTTTTTCTGAAATTATTTTCAGCTTTCCATTACATTTTCCGCATCTATAATCTCTAACAAAATTTTTCTTTAGTCTTTGTCTATAAAAAATAATGCCACAATTTTTGCACCTTATTTTATAATTACACTTTATATCCTCGCTATCAAAATCTAAATTACTTTCTTTATAATCTTGCTCTCTATTTCCTAATCTTTGTATTTGGTATCCTAGCCTTTCATTAATAAAATTAGCGTAATATTTAAATTCCTTGCCATGATTATTACAATAAGGCAAACAATGTATTAATTCATGCATTATGGTATTCTTTATTATATCATCATTCAAATCTAAAACCCATTTACTTATCTCTATATCGTGTTTTAAAAAAGCATCATATACTTTAATTCTTCTATGATTTCTATATTCTATATGATAACATGTAATTACAGGCTTAGACTGCTTACAGCAACCATATCTTTTGGCTTTCCTCTTAGCTAAGTTGATATTAATCTCCCCTATTTTTTTATTGCATATAATATCAATTCCAATAGATTTTAGCTCATTTAAACATTCATTATATAATTGTATCAATTTTTCATCCATTTCGTACTGCCTCTGTTAATATTTTTTCTTTGTGTTTCATAACTTCATTATATCCGTTTTCTACTGTTTTTTCTATTTCATCCATAGACAACAAACTTGCATCTGGATTATAAATTTCAATTGCAATATCTGCTAATTTTTTTGCTTTTTCGACACCTGAATGTGAAAATATATCAAGAGCTCTAACTAATACTCCTTCTAAGCTTTTGCTTGGAGTATATTTATTTAAATCGAAACATATTGCAATTGTTTTTTGAGCTCCCATATCTTTTAAAACCTGCACAGGTAAATTGTCTACTGTTCCTCCATCTAGGAAATTATATTTTTCATAATTTGATGTTGTAAATATCGCTGGAAATGCCATACTTGAGCGTACTGCCTTTCCAACACTTATATTTGTTATGTAATTTATATTTTCGTCTTTATTTTTTATTTCATCTGATACAAATAAACATTCTTTCATGGATATTGTATCAACTGTTGCAATTGCAAGTTTTTTATTTGTGAAATCTTTAAACATGTATTTTCCTTTTTCTTTTGCTGCAATATTATAAAGTTTTCTACAAGCTCTCCATCTATTATTCCCTCCACTCTTGTTTCTTTATGCAAAAGAAAATTTATTGCCATTTTAAATAGTACTTTTTTTCTTATTTTTAGAATCTTCTTATATTTTTCTTTACATATTTTTTGTATTTCATTTGGAGTATATCCAATAGCATAAAGTGCTGCTATTGCACTTCCTGTACTTGTTCCAGATAGATATTTTATATTTACACCTAGTTCTTCTAGTGCTTTTAAAGCTCCTATGTGAGCAAATCCTTGCAATCCTCCTCCTGCAAGTGATACTCCGAATTTTATTTCTTTCATGTTGTGGTCTCCTTTGTTAAATAATAAATTGAAGTTTCTAACTATTACGTTAAAAACCTCGTTATTATATCATATATATATTTTTTGGTCTATATTTTTTTCACCTTAAGCATCCTAAGAGCATTGACTATGGCAATTATAGAAACACCTACATCTGCAAAAACAGCTTCCCACATAGTTGAAAGACCAATTGCAGTAAGAACTAAAACCAAAACTTTTATAAAAATTGCAAAGACAATATTCTCTTTTACAATCTTCATTGTTTTCCTAGATAAACCTATGCTATCAGCTATTTTAGAAGGTTCATCTGTCATAATAACAACATCAGCTGCTTCAATTGCAGCATCAGAACCTAGTGCTCCCATTGCAATTCCAATATCAGACATTGCAAGAACCGGGCTATCATTTATTCCATCTCCTACAAATACAAGTTTTCCTTTCTCTGTTTTTTCTCTCATTAAGCTTTCTACTTTTTCTACCTTTCCATCTGGCAATAATTCTGTATAAACCTCATCAAGTCCAAGTTTTTCTCCAACATCTTCTCCAACTGTTTTCTTGTCACCTGTAAGCATTACTGTTTTCTTTACACCTAAATTTCTCAAATTCTTCATTAATCCCAATGCATCTTCTTTTATTTCATCTGAAATTATAATCAAACCTTTATATTCGTTGTTTATTGCAATATATAAAATGGTTCCAACATCTTCACTTTTTGTATATTGAATTTTATTTTCTTCCATCAATTTTTCGTTACCAATTAATACATTTTTATCATCTATTGTAACACTTATTCCATGACCAGAAATTTCTTTGATATCTTTGATTCTATTGGTGTCTATTTCTTTTTTATATACATTTTTTATAGATTTCGCAATTGGATGATTAGAATAATTTTCTGCATATGCTGCAATTTCAAGTAATTCATCTTTACTTATATTATTTGTTTCAATTTTTTGAACTTCAAACACACCTTTAGTTAAAGTTCCTGTTTTATCAAATACTGCTATTTCTGTTGATGCTAAAGCCTCTAAATAGTTACTTCCTTTTATTAAAATTCCCATTTTAGATGCCCCGCCAATTCCTCCAAAAAAGCTTAAAGGTATTGATATAACTAATGCACATGGACATGATACAACTAAAAATGATAATGCTCTATAAATCCATTCAGTAAATGATGTTCCTTTAAATATAAATGGTGGCACAATTGCAAGTATTACAGCTATAATTACAACTGTTGGTGTATAGTATTTTGCAAATTTGGTAATAAAATTCTCTGATTTTGATTTTTTACTACTTGCATTTTCAACTAAATCTAAAATTTTACTTACAGTTGACTCTCCATATTCTTTTGATACTTTTACTAAAATCTTTCCACTTTCATTTATAGAACCACTTAATACTTCGTCATTTTCTTTTGCCTCTACTGGAACGGATTCCCCAGTTAAAGCTTTAGTATCAAGCATTGTTTTTCCTTCTATAATTGTTCCATCTAGTGGTATTTTTTCACCAGGTTTTACAACTATTATTTCTCCAATTTTTACTTCATCTGGGTCTACTTTTTCTTCTTTTCCATCTCTTAAAACATTTGCATAATCTGGTCTTATATCCATTAAACTTGAGATTGATTTTCTTGATTTATCAACTGCATAACTCTGAAATAATTCTCCAATTTGATAAAATAACATTACAGCAACTGCCTCCGGAAATTCTCCTACTCCGAATGCCCCAAGTGTTGCAACAGACATTAGAAAGTTTTCATCAAATACTTTTCCTCTAAAAATGTTTCTTATGGCTTTTTTTAAAATACTAAATCCTACTATTAAATAACTTATTATAAATAATGCATCTTTTATCCATATATTACCAAAGTTTCCTGCAATTGCTATTATATATATAACTAATGCTACTATTATTTTTATTGCTCTTTTTTTCATATTTTTGCTTTCCCTTCTTTAATTTACCCAAATCGAAAATATTTTCAATTTGGGTTTGTTTTTTATGCTTCTCTTATTGTACAATCTGGTTCTTCTCTTTTTATTACTTTTTGAACTTTTTTCATAACTTCTTCTTTGTTTTCTTCATCACATTCTATAACTAGTTTTTCTGTCATAAAACTTATTGATGCCTCATTTACTCCATCAATTTTTTGTATTGCTCTTTCTAATTCTGCTGCACAGTTTGCACAGTCTAATCCTTTTATTTTAAAATTATATTTCATTTTTTTTACCTCCATTTTTTTATCTTTTATGTTCGATATGTTCAATTCCTACTTCGAACACTTCTTTTACATGTTCATCATCTAAACAATAAAATACTTCTTTTCCTACTTTTCTGCATTTTACTATTCCGGAACGCCTTAATGTTCCTAATTGATGTGATATTGATGATTTGCTCATGTTTAGCACATTTGCTATGTCACATACACACATTTCGTTTTTATCTAGTGCATATAAGATTTTTGTCCTTGTTGTATCTCCTAGTATTTTGAAAAATTCTGCTAATTTATTAAATACATCCTCATCTGCCATCTGATTTATTGTATTTTCTACGATGTCTTGATGTATTACATTACAATCACATATGAATTCATTTTTTGCCATTTGTGCCCCCTTTCAATTATAATTTCTTTTGTTATGGTTGAATGTTTATTCAACTTTTTTTATATTATATGCATAATAATTTTTATTGTCAATATTTTTGAAAAATTTTTTCAAAAAGTATTGACTATTTTTTTATTCCAACATTATAATAATTACCACAATAAAAAGGAAAGGTGATTTTTAATGAATATAATAAAAAAATTTTTTAGGGATAATAATTCTCAAAATACTCAAATTCAAAAAAACGTCGAAAATGTCCAATCTGTAATAGATAAAACAGATGAAGAAAAGGAAATTGCAAGAAAAAAAGCCACCCAAGTAGCTTTAACTCAACTTCAAAAAAATTCCAATATGCCGGTTGGAGAATTTCTAAAAATGTTACAAGAAAAAACATCACTAACAGAAGATAATCTTGTAACAATTATAACTCAGTTGCCTGAAATAAGGTCAGAAAAGGCCACAATTGCAGCAGTTCAATCTACCTCTCTTCCTCCTGAGAAAATAACATCAATTGTAAAAGAAGCCGATATAAGTTTAGATACTGCTGAGAAAATTGTAAAGGAAATAGATGATAAAGATATACAAAAAGAACAACAAAAACGACTTGCAGATGAAAGAGAACAACAAATTCTAAAAGATTTATCTGATATGTATAATAATTGTGACAATATGAACTCTCAAATATTGCAAGACGCTATAAATGAATTAAGAGAGAAAAACGCATCAATTTCTACGCCAGAAATAGAGAAAAAAATAATGTCCATAGTTGCTAGACGTGCTGCTCTTGATTGTATGACATTTGGAGATGCTCGCATTTATCCTTTGACTAGAATTGTTTCATCTTTAGATATGTTGGAAAATGATTTGCCATCTATGGTTTATAATGAATATAGAACTTTAAAAGCTAATTTTGACGAACATAATCGCAAATACAAGGAATTCACTTCTGAAACAAAAAAAACATTGCATAATTCTATATTAGAAGATATTGCTAAAAAATCAGCAAAAAATTTTGATAATATTGGAGATTTTTCTATACCAGATACTGAAAAGTTTAAAAATTTAAGTAATGAAGACATGATTTTATTTATTAAGACTGTAAAAAGTACTAGTAAAGATATTGATAAATCATCTATACGTAGATTAACCAGACAACTACAACATGGTAAATCATCTGAAGAATTGTTAGATAAAACAATTTCAGAGATAGAGATAAGTATAAAAAAACTTCCTAAAGAAAGTCAATTGTCTGCAGCTCAAACAATATTAGAAATACTTAATCAGAGAAATGAGGCTAATCTATTAATGAAAAATGTTAGGCAAACGTCTTCCCGTCCTTCTACTGGTGATGAGTCAAGATAAAATTAATAAAGACACCTATTGAACTATGCCTCAATTAGTATAGTTCAATATTGGTGCCTTTTATTTTATAAATAAAACTAATAAATATGCTATATAAATAAGCAAATATATTATCCCATTAAATCTACTCATTTTATCTTTTGGTGGTATAAACGGAAATATTGCTAAAATAATAGATGATACAATTAATACACTAAAGTCAAAATTGTATGAAAAATTATATGTAATTGGGGTTATAAGTGCTGATACTCCAATTATAAACAAAATATTAAATATATTTGAACCTATAATATTCCCAATCGCTATATCACTATTTCCTTTAATTGCTGCTGTTACACTTGTAACCAATTCAGGCAAACTTGTTCCTATTGCTAAGATAGTTAAACTGATTAATTTTTCACTCCAATTAAAATGATTTGCTACATTTACTGCATTATTTACCACTAAATCTCCACCTATTTTTAATCCACAAATTCCCAATAATACAAAAATAATATTTTTTATTATATTATTTTCTTTCTCTTCTGCTTTTATTTCTACTATTTCATTTTTGCTTTCTTTTTTTCCCATATATATAGTATAACCAATAAAAGCACCAAATAGTATTAATAACCCAATTGATTCTATTTTAGATATTCCTCCATTTGTGTTACAAAAGACCATTAGAATAATTGTAACTAATAAGCACATTGGTATCTCATAAATTCTTGTTTCCTTTTGAAATACAACTGGTTTTATAACTGCTGATAGCCCTAAAATAAGTAATAAATTACTTAAATTACTTCCAATGATATTTCCAAGTGCCATATCTGAATATCCATCTAATGCTGATGTTATGCTTACAAATAGTTCTGGCATTGATGTTCCAATCGATACTATTGTAAGCCCAATTATTATTTCTGGAATATGGAATTTTTTTGCTATTCCACTTGAACCATCGACCAATATATCTGCTCCTACGATTAATAGTACAAATCCTATTATAATTAAAATTACTGATAAAAACATAAGTAATATTACCTCCCTTTGATTTTATTTAACAAGGCAATATTATACTTTATTGTAATATTTTTTTCAAGAGAAAAATGATGAATATCTGTAATTTTATTAAATATTTATACTTAATATCAAACATACTCTATTTCAGAAAAACCCCTAGAAACTAATTAAGTTTCTAGGGGTTAATAGGTTTGGTTTTACTTTTCCTTTAATGGAATTTCCACATATGAAAAACCATTACTAACATGGTAGTAACTTGATGATATTGCATCTCCATAATATATTTCGGAGCGTATACCATTTTTACACATGGATTCTAATATACTCTCTTCTAAATCCTCTGTATTATCGCCACCTTTGTAGTAATAATAATAATCACATGTCACTGTATTGGAAGGATAACTAATATCATATTCATAACCATCTTCCATATTATATATATCTTTTTCAAAGATAATATATAACTCATTTTCAATGACCCTTTTCCTTTCTAATCGTTCGTTTACATCACATTGTACTACAAGCGAATTATCTAAAAATTCATTTGCTCTCTTCGTACATGAGTTAATTTCTTCATAATTTTTAGGATATCTACCATTTATGCTGACAAGTAGAAAGTCAAAAAATATTTCACCTTCTCTTGTATTTGGGTTTGGGCAATAAATTTTATCTTTCCACTTTCCATCTAAGGTATCCTCTATCACCTTTTTAAAATTAACAGTATATTTTATATATCTTCCTGATTTAAATTCTTCAAAATACCCATTTTTTTTATAGCTTTCTTTTTTATTTTCGTTTTTTATATCAAAAGCTACAATCAAAGGTGTCCACCCAACTTTTTCATATCCAGAATCTGTAGTAGTGATTTTATCTGTTAATACTACTTCAGCGGTATTTTTATTGTTTGTGAAAACAATTTTATGAGTTTTACCAATTTTAGAGTCTTCAATCACTTTTTTGGTTTTTTCTCTAATTTTTTCTGGACAGTACGTACTAATGGTGGTTTTCTCATCATATGGTATTTTTTTCATATTATCTTGGTATACTATTATTATTGCTGAACATATACAAAGAGAAATACACCAAAAAAATATTCTTTTTTTCCACATTAACTTTCACCTTTTTTCCTTTCTGACTCTAACACTTTTATTAATGACTGTATTCCGATATTCAAATTTGCTTTATCTTGTTTATTAATACTGCTTTTAATATATTCTAGGTACTGGTTAAATTCAGTTACCAGTTCTATAAATTTAGTTTCATCATCTAAATCATTTTCTTTAGAAATATCAATAAACTTGTAAGTCACCTTTTGAAACTCCGGAAAGTACACTTTAAAAGTATGTCTAAGCGGATAATACTCATCTGGATATTTTTCTAATATATCTAAAATCCCCGACATATTTCCCGATACTTTTTTTAGTTTTTTCATAACCATTTCTGGCAATTTATTGGTATTTTTAATATATTCATCAAATTTGATATATTCCTCTCTTGCCCACTCTATTTCAGCACGATAATCTTTTTTTTGCAATAGAAGATTTTCTATCTTCTTTTTTTCAGTTTCTTTTTTATTTAATTGCTTTTCTTTTATTTTAGCAATTTTCTCAGTAACTGACCGTGCTAAATATTCAGCAATGCTACATATAATATCCATTATTACAAAAGAAACAAAAGATATTGCAATAGCATATAGTTTACTACCTTTTTTAGAATAGGTAACGCCAAATACAAATATTGGAATAAATGCTGTTGAACTAAAATATATCACACAAAGAAAATACTTAAGTACTTTTTTAACATTTTTCTTTATTTTATTTAGTATATTAGCATTCTCTTCCCATGATAAGTCACCATTATCTGATGATTTCATTTTATTCCTCCTTCTTAGCTGTTCCACTTTGCATTTCGAACGCCAATTTCTGAATGCTTTCAACAGTTTTAATTGCGTCAGCTCTTACTTTTTTTGCCTCCTCATTTACCTGACTTAAACCCTTGAATGTTTCTTCCAGGTTTTTATTGACAGTTTTAAGAGTTTCCGGGTCAATGGAAGGTCTTTCCATTTCTGTTGCTGTCTTTAACATGGTGTCTTTCAGCATTTCACTATTCTGTACCAGTAACTCATTTGTGGCATTATTTACCATTTGTTCAATAATAACAGCATTATTCAAACGATAAGTTGCAAGTGCAATAGCAAAATTACGTTTCCACGAAGGGATTACATTTATAATTGTGTCATCTATTTTTGTCACCATAAGTTCATCCCCGCCCTGTACAAGTCCAACCTGTGTTACAGATTGGAGTGTAGACGTCCTAAACAGCAGCATATTGCAATATTTTAGTTCCAATCTTTTTATTGCATTATTAATTCCTGTTATTTTATACGAATATTCAATTATATTAGAATTTTCTTTAAACAATTTCTCTAACTCATTTTTTTCTTTATTTGCTTTCTTAAGAGCTTCAAGAATTGTTATACATTCGATTTCCTGATCTTTTGCATACTCGTATGTCTTTTGGATTATTTGAGAACAAAATTCCAAATCTCCCATAAGTGTTACTTTTGCAGCAACCAACTTATCCTCCACTTCATCAATTGCTTTTTCAATGGACATTTGCTGTGCAAGAAGACTTGCAATTTTTTCTTCTGCTCTCTTTCCAAAAATTGGAATACCTGATAAAAAACCTCGTTTTTTGGTAGTAAGTAACGTTTCTGGCTCTACTGTTTTTAAATCTCCTATAAGATTAGAAATCAGCATTTGTGCCTCTTCAAAATCTTTTACTTTAAACTTGGATATCATCTCACTCGAAATTGCAGTTACTTCCTTGCTACTTTCGGAGCCAAATTGAATTATGGCTACTGGATTAGTATAATCCAGCGAATCCAGTTTCTTCTTTACACGCTTCTGTTCTTGTTCTGTTAATTGTTCCAAACTCCGTATTTGTGATGTGTCTACTGTGATTTCGTTCATATGCTTTTCCTCCTATTTATTTTTCAATGTACTATTAGTTTATAACATGTGTTATTCTATCATATTTTTACATAAAATACAACTGTAACTGATACTAAACTGCAATTCGTAATAAAATCTAAAACTGTAGAGGCAGGCTCCACAGTTTTAGATTTTATTACGAATTGCAGTTTTGGTATCAATTACAGTTGTATTTTCTACGCAAAAATGATATTATATATATATGTCATTGCTGAGAAAGGAGGGCGACAAATGTCAAGCACCGCAATAACAGCATTGATTGAACTCGGAGCTTTTTTTGGTGGCTCCACAATCATTCTGGTAGTAATCATGATTGTAGATTATCTACAAAACCGTGATTACTACAGAAGAAAGTGAAATATGCGTTTCTGAATTTTTCAGAAACGCACATTTTATTTAATATGAAACATTAATGTCAACTTTCCCCTTAATGCCATTAATAGTACCCATTTGAGTAAATTGCCATATTCTATAGTTACCACTATAAGAACTAGAATCAACATAATTTGCAAGCCAAACAGGATAATTTTTCTCATTTTTCCAAACAGATTCCAAATATGTTTTACTGCCATATAACATAGATTTATATCCTTGAGCTACACATTCATCCATAAAAGTATCAGCCATATCATTTATATCATTCAAACTAAGACCTAATTTATTAAATGAATTCCAGTTTTCCCAATCAAAAGAAATATTTACATTACTATAATTATACTCTTTTAATTTCTCACAAATCCAATCAGCCTGAGATTTTGATTCACTAACAGATTTAGCATAAGATGAAAAATAAACTGCAACTGGTATATTATTTTCCATGCAACCTTTTACATTAGTTTCAAAATAAGGGTCAACTGCAACTTCACCATCAAACCCATTTTGATAGCCCATTCTAAGAATTGCAAACTCTACGCCTTCATCTGCAACTTTTTTCCAATCAATCTCTTCTTGCCATTTTGATACATCTATTCCAATTTTAGTTGAATCATTTTTATATTTGCTAATAGCATCTTTAAATGATACTTCACTTTCTGTATATTTGTAATTGTCCTTTACCTTTAATACAAAATCTTTAGTTGTTACATTACCGGCAGCATCCTCAATTTTATATGTTAGATTATATTCTCCTGCTGTGTTTAAATCATAATTTCCTATGATTTCTCTTTTAGGATTTCTATCAGAGTCATCAGCACTCATTATTACGTCTAATAAATTTTTGTTATATCCTGTTTTTACTGTATATGAATCTCCTAATACTATTATTGGTGCTGTTGTATCAGGTGTAATAATTTCACTGTTTTGATTTGATTTTTTTTGATTTTTGATTTTTATGATAATAAATGTTGAAATTACCACAAAAATTATTAAAATAGATATTACTAATACTATTTTTCTTTTTGACATTATAAAAATCTCCTTTTATAAACTTACAATTTTCTCCCAAGATAAATTTTCTTTTCCAAAGTGGCCATAATTAGTTGTTAATCTATAAATTGGTCTTCTTAAATCTAAATAATTAATTATTCCATTTGGAGTAAGGTCAAATTTCTTGATTATTTTATTGCTAATTTCTTCTTCTGGTATTGCATTTGTTCCAAAAGTATTTACATAAACAGAAACAGGATTTGCAACGCCTATTGCATAAGCAAGTTGAACCTCACATTTTGAACTATATCCATTTGCTACAACATTTTTTGCAATATGTCTTGCCATATAACTCGCAGATCTATCTACTTTTGTTGGGTCTTTTCCAGAAAAGGCTCCTCCACCATGGCGGCTATATCCACCGTAAGTATCTACTATTATTTTTCTACCTGTTAGCCCACTGTCACCTAGAGGACCACCAATTATAAATCTACCCGTTGGATTTATAAAATATTTTGTATTTTCATCTAAAAGTTCAGATGGTACTATTTTATTTATAACTTCTCTTTTTATGTCTTGTTTTAAAATATTTAAATCTATATTTTCTTTATGTTGAGTAGAAACAACTATTGTATCAACTCTTTTTGGTTTATCATTTTCGTATTCGACCGTAACTTGAACTTTTCCATCTGGTTTTATATAATCTATTATATTTTGCTTTCTTACAAGTGTTAATTGCCTAGCAAGTTTATGTGCCAAAGATATAGGAAGAGGCATTAGTTCTTGTGTTTCATCACATGCAAACCCAAACATTAGCCCTTGATCTCCTGCACCTAATAATTCTTGATTTCCCTGTTTCGTTTCTAATGATTTATCAACTCCAAGTGCTATATCTGCTGATTGTTTTGATAGTTTCACTATAACATTACAGGTTTTATAATCTATGTCTGTTTTACTATCACAGTATCCCACTTCTTTAATTGCATTTCTTACGACTTGTTCAATATCAACTTCAGCATTTGAAGTTATTTCCCCTGTTATGTATATTTCACCTTTTCCTGCAACTGTTTCACATGCTACCCTTGAATAAGGGTCTAATGATAGGTAACTATCAAGTATACTGTCTGATATATAATCACATAATTTATCTGGGTGTCCTTCTGTAACACTCTCAGATGTAAATAATTTTCTCATATCGTTTCTCCTTTTTTACATAAAGAGGCTTTAAAGATATTACTTTTAAAAGCCCCTTTTAATTATCTTTTTATTTTTTTTGTTGTTGTTTTTTCAAACTCTTCTTTTCTTATTTCTATATCTGTAATTTTTTTGTATGTAGGAAGTTCTTTGCAAACTTCTGCAATATCTTCTTTTAACTTTTCATTTATGTTTTCGATTTTCATTTCTTTGAGCTTATCATCATTTAAAAATACTTCAGCACAAAGTGATACTTCTTGTCCAATATTGTTTTTCGTTCCTTTTACAACAACTTCCTGAACATAGTCTATTCCCAAAATATAGTTTTCAATTTCTTCTGGATATACATTTTTACCATTGTCTAATACAATAAGATTTTTCTTTCTACCATTTATTATAAGTTGACCTTTTTTATTGATACTTCCATAATCTTCTGTATTAAACCATCCATCTTTTAGAACTTTATTTGTTCTTTCTTCATCTTTGTAATATCCTTTCATTACAATGTCACCTTTTACGCAAATTTCACCATCTCCGTCACTGTTTATGTTTTCAAATTTGATTTCACAGCATGGTAAAACAACACCTACAGTATTGCTATCATTAAATTTCAACCTATTAACACTTACAAGTGGCGAACATTCTGTAATTCCATAACCATTTAATAAAGTTATTCCTATATCATTAAAGAATTTACCAATTTCTGGTCTAATTGGTGCACCTCCGCAGACTATTTCTTTTAGGTTTCCACCAAATGCCTCATGTATTGATTTAAATAATTTGGCTCTTACGTCCATTCCGGCAGCTCTTAATCCATTGCTTATTGGTATCATTTTTCTTAAGGCTTTATCTTTTCCTGTTTTTTTTGCATTACTCCAAATATTTTTATAAAATACTTCTGTAAATGCTGGAACCAAATAAATAAAATCAGGCTTAAATAGTTGTAAATTTTTTAATACATTTTTTAGGCTATCATTTATACATATTGTTGAATGTTTATGTAGTTCAACAAGTATTCCAGCAACTGCCTCATAAGTATGGTGGTATGGAAGTACAGACAGACATTTTTCTCCTATATCTGCAACATGTAGTCCATAATATACCACACTAATTAGGTTGTGTTCTGTAAGCATTACTCCTTTTGGTTGACCTGTTGTTCCTGATGTATATACAAGTAACTTTAGCTTGTTTTCGTCATCTTTTAGGTCTGTATATATTTTACTTCCTTGTTCTAATACATTTTTTCCAGTTTCTTTTAATGTATCATAAGATAAAATATTACCTTCATGTTCTTTTCTACTTAGTCCTATGAAAAATTTGATATTTGGTACATTTTCTTTTATTTCTTTTATCCATTTTTCATATTTTTCTGAATAGAATAGAACTTCACTATCACTATGTTTCAAAACATTTATAATGTCTTTACATGGCAATTCTCTATCTATTGGAACAAATACTCCTGTGCTTTTTAAAACTGTTAGGTAAACTGTAAGCCATTTATAGCTATTTTCTCCTATAATTGCTATATGTTTATTTTCCATTCCTAAACTCGCTAAAGCCGTTCCTAACTCATTAGTATCTTTTACAAATTGTTTGTATGTAACTTCAACTATTTTTTCATGATTAATTTCATCTCTATATTCGAATGCATTTTTATCTCCTGCCTCTTTTACTGCTAATTCTAACATTTCTCTTATTGATGAAACTTTTGTTACATTGCTATTTAATGGATAATTTTTATTCATAACATCCTCTTTTCTTTTATTCTATATATTTGGAATTTATGTTGGTTATTTTTTCGTCTAGTTTATTTACTATTTTTGCATATTGAACCATTTTTATGGAATCAATTATACTTAATTTATTTTTTGCTTTGTACTTTATTTTGTGTTCTGTTGTAGACCAGAAGTCCATTGCCATTGTTCTTATTTGTATTTCTACTTTTACCGCAACTACTGTATCTCCAATATTTACTGGTGTTTGAGCTATTATGTGAAGACCTGAATATCCACTTTTTTTAGGTGTATTTACATAGTCTTTGATTTCTAGTATTTCTAAACTGGAATTTTTTTCTATTACTTCTTTTATTTTAAAGATATCTGTTTTAAATGGACATACTATTCTTATTCCTGCTACATCATTTATGTTTCTTATTAATTCTTCGTAATTTAAATCGTAATGTTTCTTTTGCATTTTTTGGACTATGCTTTCAGGTGTTTTTATTCTACTTTCTATGTTACTTATTACATCATAATTGTGAATTTCTTTTAGGCTGATTTTAAATCCTTCTAGTTCTTCTTTTGCTTGTGTCATTGCTTTTTCATATATTAGCATTAGTGTTTGAAACTTTTTTTCTTGTACATCTATTGGAACTAGGCTTAGTAATTTTAGATTTTTTTGGTTGTTATTTTCCATAACAATCGCCTCCTTCATTAGATTGTATTTATTCTAATGTTTGTTTGTTCTTTTTTGATGTTGCGTTTATGTTTTTTTGGTGAATTTTTACAATCTCATTCTATCATATTAGATGGAATATTGCAATTGGGTGGAGTGATATTTTTTATATAATTTTTAATCATACAAAATCTAAAAAAACTAAAAATATATTACTATGATATCTCACGTAATGTATTTTTAGTTTTTTTAGATTTTAAGTTATTCTTTACTCATAGTTACATTCCACCTTATTATTGCACGTCCGGCACCATCAACATTTTTATTCCATTTTTCATCCCAACCAGTAGGTCTTTCTGATGCCTCGCAGTTAATCGTTTGTGAATATATCAAATTACCGAATGCACCACTTCCCATTGTCTTAACACTATCAGGAATATCGACACTTTTGAATCCGCTGACAACTATCAAAGGCACTAGATCCTATTGTCGTGACACTTCTAGGAATATTTATACTTCTTAATCCGACTACAGCCAGCAAATGTACCATTACTTATGCTAGTCAAGCTACTGGGAATATCTATACTCGTTAATTTTTGACAGTTAATAAATGCACAATCACCTATTGTTGTCACACTATTTGGGATATTCACAGTTGTTAATCCTTCGCATTCATAAAATGCATAATCACCTATTGTTGTCACACTATTTGGGATATTCACCGTTGTTAATCCTTCGCATTCATAAAATGCATAATTGCCTATCATAGTCACGCCACTGGACATATTGATGCTTGTCAATTTAAAACAACCTGCAAATGCATAATCACCTATGCTTTTTACTGTTTCTGGTATACTAATACTATTAAACATGTTATCTTTTTCTTGATATTTAAACCACTGAAATTTATAAAGTTCTACATTCCTTGAACTAAAAGCATATTCTCCTATTTCAGTTACAGTGTATCCATTTATTTTATCTGGTATAACAACATCTTTAATATTATTTTCACCATCTTTAATTCCACATATATATGACAATTCTACGCCATTTTGATTATAATAATTATACTCAGCATACTCATCTTTTATCCCTGTTATTTTAGCAGTTTTATTTGTTTCATCTAATACATAAGTAAAATATTTTGCATTTGTTTCATTTCCATCATTGCTATTTTCATCACCTGATATTTTACCATTTGATGATACAGTATAGCTTTTTCCTGAAGGAAGTCCACTTATTGTCCAACCTCCTTCAGCCGAACTTATGCTATATTTATTTGCACCTAAACTTTTATCTAATGCATTTTTAAAATTTGTTTCAGTTATAACACCTTGTCCTTCTGTCAATGCCTCCATTACTGCCATCTTTAATGTTTCATCTGTTTGAGCCTTATCATTATTTTCTTTTGCTTCTGCTGCTCTTGTTAGTATTCCATTTTGCCCTGTTAACATACTAATACTTACACCTGCTAGCAATAATAAAACAATTATTGTTACTACAAGTGCTATTAAAGTAATACCATTTTTTTCTTTTTTAAAATTTAATTTCATCATTTTTTTCCTCCATTGTTTTCTATATTTTTTAC
>UMCY01046667.1_pt1 | contig 18702 bp, 18 predicted proteins | sample 1964351 | NCBI WGS metagenome assembly UMCY01 (sample SAMEA4835980, study PRJEB28245) | human gut metagenome | biome: gut microbiome; material: fecal sample | place: Denmark | collected 2008 | reverse complement strand
GAAAAAATCAGAAGCACAAATAGAACTTGCAAAATTTTTAACAGAAGTAGAAAGTGGACTTATTGTAAACAATCCTGCTGAACGTGTTCAACCACTAAAATCTCATGATAGGACTGTTGGAAATGTATTAGAGAATTTGTTAATTTCAAGCAAGGCAAATTAGTAATTCAATATTATCTATAAATCTTTTTTGTGACTCTCATATTTATAATTTTTTTGATTTACTTTGTTGCAAAAATGACTTTAAGAATTTTTATGAAATGAGATTTTCTTAGAGGTTCTATGTCAATTGGGAAGTTGATCCCCAATTTGACATAATAGTACTATTTTTAAACATTATGGCAACCAATTTGAAGGCAACAAAAATCGCCACAACCACTCAAGTTGTAACGATTAAATCAAAATTATAAAGCAAAATTATTTCAAACTCACCTTAGAGTTATGAGGGTTACATAACATATTTTATTAGATGTGTTGAATTGTATTGTATGCTAGTGATATTAGTGCTTTGCTGGTTTTTTATTTAGTGTGCAATTTTGTTAAAATTGGGGTGATTTTGAAAATTTGATCCCCAATTTCTCCCCAATTTTTATTGGAATATTTTAGGAGATTTATACTGATTTCGTTTGATTTTTATTGGAAGGTTTTATGAGATTTTTACTAATTGTATTTGATTTCTAATAGTAATTAAATTTATTTTTTACGATTTTGATTAGTTTTTTAATGAATTTTTATGACTATTTTAGATTTTTAATTAAATTTTGAAAGGAATGATTTTTATGGATTTAGATAATAAAGTTAATGATTTGATGAAAGAATGGATTATTTTTAGAGATGAGTGTTTGAGCAGACTTACTGAAGAAGATAAAGGACATTTGATTGAGTTTGATAAGTATTGTGATAATATTTTGAAAAATGTTGCAAGTTGTAATAAGAAGTATGTTCAAAAGCAATTGGACAAGCTTGATGAAAATTATCTTGATTATATTGGTTATTGGAATGATAAATATTATAGGGCTGGTTTTGGTGATTGCTTGAATTTAGTTATTATGAGTTTGGGTGGTGGCAAATTTGAAACTAGGTAAATATGGTGTTTGGGCTAAGAAGTATTTGGAAGAGTATAAGCCTTTTAAGTTTTCTCGTTTGGTTATGGATGGTTCTGTTATGGATTATTTGTTGGAGTTTGAATATCATTTGAATAGCTATTCCAATTTGGTTAAGTTTGAACTTAAACAAAAGTTTCCTGCTCCTTCTGAGAATGAGAGTTTTGTTGAGCAGGTTAATTATATTTATATGATTCAGGAGATGGTGGATGAGTTTGTGATGGAGGAGGTTAAGTTGGTGTAGATGTTATGGATGTAATTTTTAAATTTGCTTCATAAAAATTTAAGTTTTTATTAAATTTTTACAACTGTGCTACATTTTTGTAATTTTGTAGCACAGTTGTAAATAAATATTCTATCTTTTAATTTTTTTCAAATTTTATCAGTATTTTTTCTTTTCATTTATTTTTTTCAAACTTTTTTCAAAATTTTGAAAAAACTTATTAATTTAGTGGAGTTTTTTCATTTATTTGAAAATTTGTAATTCACTATGTACAGTTAAAAATAGAGCTATGTTTATATTTTACATAACTCTATATATTAATTTATTATTTTTACTTTTTACTCGCATATAAAAACTATACTTTCATATAATAGATAATAAATTTCATTTTTATACTCTTATTATTTTGAACTTTTACATATACTTTAACTCATTTTCTCATAAAAATTTATAAATAATACTTGATGGCAACGGAATTCGATAATTTCTTGCTGTAATAAATAATATTGGTAGTGATCCATATCTAAAAAAATTATATTCGCTTAATTTATTATTATCATTTATTTTATCGATTGTACTATTCACATCTATCAGAGTCTCTTTATAGTCTAAAACATAAGATACTATCGAATCATATATATTTTCTTCAAAATAACCATTCTCAGATTGTAAATCTATTTGAATTGTATTTAAAGTCATATTTGGAAATTTTTTGTATAAATAATCTATAACATTTTTTATTTCTTCTTCATTTTTAAAAATTTTCATCCATTCTAATAAATTTGTAATTAATACACTTGCATTAAATTCATCCACATCTTCATTAAATTCTATCATTAAAGCTTTATCATAGTTTTCATACTCAACAGGATAATACTTTGACATATTCATTCTATAAATCATCTTAGATATCAAAATATTAACTAATATTTCTGCTTGATTGTTTCCTATTTCCTTTAGTAAAAAAATTAATGTATTTATTTCTATAGAATTTAAATCAAATACCGGATAAAAAAATCCTGCATTATTATTAATGATAGTTATTAAAATATTAATATTTTCCATAACTTCATCTGTTTTTCCATAATAATAGTATAAATAATATGTATATGATGAAATAAATCCTATTACTTCATAAATTGTAATTCTATATTCTAACGGGCTATAAATTGGAAAGCTTGGACTATAATTGTATACCTTTTTTATCTCTTTTAAATAATTTTCACAACATTCTTCATATTGTTTATATAGAACAATTAATGTTTCAATTTCTTCATTTTTTTCATATAGATTATTTTTCATTATAAATTTCCAAAAAACAATTAATGCTTTTTCTGACATTTTTTCTGCTAACTTAACATTCTTCTCTGATGCATAAGCAATACACATTTTATTTATCAACAAATACACTATTAAATATTTTTTGTATACCTTTTTTCTTCTATCTGATACGTTAATCTTCGATATTAATTTTTCTAATAATTTTTTATAATATACAAAATTCACATCTTCTTCATAAAAATATAAACTTTTTCTTAAATCACTTTTTATATCATTTTCAAATAAATACTCATTTAACAAGACTTGTTCTGTCATTGCTGTTAATTCATCTATTCCCCAAAATAAGTATTTTATATTCTCTTTTGAATTTCTACTTATATATCCATTCCAATCAGATTGCACATTTTGTTTTATAATACCATTTGTACAAACAACTATATTTATTTTACTACCAGATTCTTTAATTCTTTCTTGTATATAAACATCTTGTATTTCATCTAATGTTGGTCTAACAGCATTGTTTCCTGAGTTCCAATTATTTTTATCTATATCTTTTTGTTTTAATACAAATAAATATATTGCTCCATTTTTCTTTGCACTAAAATCAACTCCATGTTGTGCTACTCCTTTTTGTGGACGTACTATATCCGTAAAATCATTCATTATTAAAATGTTTTCTAATAATGTTTCTAATTCTATTTCCTCTTTTAATGTTTCTATATAATCTTTCAGTATTAATCTCATTTTATTTACCTCTTCCTAGACTTTTTAGTAGATTTATTTTTTCCAAATATTCTACAGGGTCTACTAAGTATTCTATTGGATACGGATATTCATACTTAAATTCATGCATATTTCCTACAGATATTTCTTTACTATTTTTTGTAGTAACAGTTATTCCATATCTCCTTCCATATAAAATTGTATTTGATTTAAATAAATTTCCTAATATAGATCTTTGATTAGCCATTTTGTTAATCTCTTTGTTTTGTTTAAATTGATACTTTCTATATTCAATTATTCTTTTAGTATCTGGTTTAAATATTTCCATATTATATTTTATTTTTTCTTCTTCATCATAAAGTTTTACTTTATTTTTCAAATCTTTCATAAATACGGTTTCAGAAGAATAATTTTTATTTTCCTCTATAAACAATTTACAGGTACTTGGATAATTTTGAAAAAAATCATCTAGAAAAGAGTTAATTTCTTCTGAATTTAATTTATATTCACTACTTATACAATAAAATAATTTCAAAATGTTTTTCACATTAATAGTCATTATATAATTTATCCTTTTGCATACCTCAATTACTTTATCTTTCTCAATTTTTAAATTTTTAATATATTTTTCATTATATCTCTCTAATAATCTAGTTATTATGTCAATATCATAAATTATACTTTGTGGAACTTCATCTGAAAAATCTTGAAATACATTTTCTATTGTTTTATTTGAATCTTCTAGTAATTTGTCTTTTATATCATCATTCCAAGTTCCTTCTATATTTTTTAAGGAAGTAATACATATTATTTCTTTATAGTAGTTATAATCATATGGTATAAATGTAATTATTTCCATACAAACTCTATCTATTAGTTCTCTGCTTTTTGACCTATCTATAATTCTTTTACACACAACCTTTGCATCACTTTCAGTAAATTTACTAACATTTGATAATATTTTGTAATAAATATCTTCATTATCTTCCTCTAAAAAATCTTTTACATCTTCATAATTAATATCTTGTTCTAGTAAAATTTTATCTATATCCATAACTATTTCCTCTTTATATTATTTTAAGTAGCACTCTATCATACTCGTGTATTGATCCTGTGCATTTAAACAAGTATCTATCAAATAGCCTTTTTCTGTTTTATTTTGGTATTCCTTTAATCCTCTATAATAAAATAATTTATCTTTATCTAATATAATAAATGGAATTATATTATTTTTTAGACACTCTTTAAATGCAATTATTCTACCTACTCTTCCATTCCCATCTTGAAAAGGATGTATTTTTTCAAATCTTACATGAAATTCTATTATATCTTTTATAGTAACTTCTGATAAACTATTGTACCATTCCATTAATTTTTGCATATCTTTTGCCACTTGTTTTGGTGATGATGTCTTCATACTTCCTGCTTCATTAGCTAATTTTTTATATTCACCAACATTAAACCATTCTTTTCTGCTATCCATTGTTCCTTCTTTTAAAATTCTGTGAAAATGTTTTATCATTTCTTCTGTCAATCCTTTATCAGCATTATCTATCATATAATCTACTAATTTAAAATGATTAGATGTTTCTATAATATCATCAACACTTGCAACAGTTTGACCTTCAAATAAGATTGTATTTGTTTCATAGATATACCTTGTTTGATCTTCTGTTAATTTACTTCCTTCAATATGATTTGTATTATATGCAAATATAATTTGTGTATTATGATATAAATTTCCCTTTAACCCCATTTCTTTTTGTTCTCTTAATATTTCTAATACATTAATTTTAGTAATATCAAATTTTTCTTCATCTTTTATTAATTCATCTACTGTTATATTAAATGTTTCTGCTAATCTTTTTAAAGATTCAATGTTAGGTTCAATCATTCCAGATTCATATTTTGATATTGTTCCTGGCTCGACTTCTAATATTTCGGCAATATCTTTTTGAGTCATTTTATTTAATTCTCTATACTCTTTTATTTTATTTCCAATACTCATAATATCACTCCTTTTTTATCTCTATATATTATATCATATTATCTCCAAAAAAGATAGTATTTATGTGCTTTTATTATTTTTTATTCCAAAAACGATATTCTCGCATGATTAAATTTTTATATATAAATAGCTATAGGATATTTCCTAAACTCTTCAAGACTTTTTGCATCAATAGTTTTTATCAATATATTTGCTTCTGATTTATTGTCTAATAATAAATTGCAACAAATTTTTATTTCTATTGAAGAATTCATATCTCTCAATTCTATCAATTTTTTATAATCTTGTTCTGAAAGTTTATTCTCTCTTTTTAATATTTGAGCATAATTTATATAGTATATTGGGGAATCAGTTTCATGTTTAAGTAAAATTTTGCTTAAGTATTTAGAGTACTCTAAAAGATTTGTTTTTCTTGTAATATCATATGCTTTTAATACTTCTAGCAATTGTAAATTCAATAAAATATATTCATCTTCTGATAATATTCTATTATCAAAACAGTTTTTCATCTCTTGAAAATTAATATCATCAGATTCATAAGCTTGTGAATTTAGTGCCAAATAAAAAATTCGAGTTTCTAATGAATCTTTGCCTTCTCCATATTTAAAATAATACCTAGACGCCATATTATTATTCCATATACTATTTATTTTGAATTCTCCATTTTTTTCTTTAGTAGCGAATACTGACAACTTAATATCTCTTATATCAATTGAACCAATCATACTAATATTGCTATTTAACTTAATAAATGTTCCATTTTCAATAGCATCTATCCACTTTTCAAGTTTGTCAAAATCTTTATCCTTCCAATTATCAAAATTTACTTCTTTATTAATATTATGCTTTATAAAAAAATCTCTTAACTTTTTGTATTTCTTCATAATTTTTTCAAATCTGTTCTGCTCAATTTTATTAGATTCAATATTAAATTCAAAATCATTTATTAGAAAACCACCATTTATAAAAGCTTCATCTATAAATTCCAATTGTTTAATTCTATCATTTAGTGTTCCTGAAATTTTAATATTAAATTTTTCATTAACAAAATCTATAGTGAATGCTTTTCCAAAAAATATTTTTTTACCATCTACTGTAGTTTCTAATTTTACATCATCAAATTCCAATTCTTTATTTTTATTATATATCTTTACATTTAATGATTCTATGAGATTACTTAGAATTCCGTAACTCACATTTACTGTATATCCATTTTTATCTAATGTATAAATATATTTCCAAGTCCCTACTAATGACTGTGGATTAAAATTTTGTGTGTCCTTCTCCCATGTATAAAATTTTGAAATTTTACCATCTTTTGAATATAAATTATCTTCATTAAATATATTTTCTTTTATCCCCTTTTGCATTTCTTTATCTAGTTTAAAATTTCTACATATATTTTCAAAATGCTCTGCATCTTTAATTTCTTTCATATTTATTTTTATGGTATTTGATGAAAATTCTTTTAAATAAGCTCTAATATTGTATGGCAAAAGATTTGAATAATATAATCTATAATCATTTTCATCCTTTTTAAAAATACATACAATCAGTATTGTTCCATCTTTTTTTAAATAATTTTCTAAATCTATCTTGTCTAAAGGAAATCTATATTTAGAACTAAATTTTTTATTATTAGTTGTTCTTCCTTTTACTTGAACATCTATAGTATAATCATAGTTTTCTTTAATATCAGTATTACCATTATACATTTCCACAGTTCCGTCCCACGAAATATTTTTATCTGTATCTTTTAAATCATGTTTAAAGAATTCAATTTTATCAATTAAATCTCTAACTTTTGTAATAGCTTTTTGTTCAATTTTCGATTTACTTTTCGTCACAACTTATACCTCCATTCTTTAATTACTTATAAATCTCAAATCACATCATTATTTATATCCTTTTCTTCAATCTTTTCTTCATTCTCAACTAAATATTTTACTTTACCAACATAGTTTCCTTTTTCAAATACAGTAGATGCACTATATATAATATTCACAACTTGTCTATACCAATTATTTAAAACATCCTCATAATACACTATTAATTTCATATTAGTTGTACTATCCAATTCTAATGACAAAAAATGATTACTTTCAATTTCTTCTCCTCTTTCCATTGTAATAATATTATTCTTTCCTGATAATCTGTATATTGAATTTGTTACATCAGACTCATAATCAATAATAATATTTTTTACGCTATTTAACCCTATATTTTTAAATGAAAAATTTAATTCAAATGGTTTTCCATCTTTTACTGATGTTATTATTAGTTCAGACAAATCTCCTTCACATTTTCTTTCTGTATCAATACCGTATTTTAATAATGGCATATTTTGAATTCTCAAATTCTCTTTATCTCTTTTTTCATTTTCTTCGTTATTTTTCCTTATTTGAACAAATGCAATATATATAGAGGCTGTAACTCCTATTACTGACGAAAAAATTGTAGATATGTATGTAAATAAGAAACCTAACCAGTTTTGACTGTCTATATTCTTCATTAAATTTAATTTAGATGGAATATTCCATAAATCTAAATAATATAAAATTATTGGAATATAAATTATTGTTACATAAAATATGAATATTATTTTTTCTCCTTCTTTTTCGCATTTCTTATAATTTAATTTTGCAAATATAAAAATAACAACTACTATTATTATAAATGATATTATTTCTATTAGCATAGCTATGCCTCCTATCAAAAAAGCAAAATACTTCTGTATTTTAATTTTATACATTAATATTTTGCTTTTCTTATGTATTATTAATTTATATATTTCTTAAATGTATCTCTCATTAATACTGCTAAATCTATAGTTTTATTTATTAACTCATTATAATTACTATGGTCATCAAAATTCAAACTTTTTATAAAAGTAACTATTCTTGAAGCTTTACTATTATTTAACCTTCTCCAATCCAATTTAAAGCCTAAATCGCTCTCTATTTCATCTTTCTTTTGATATAGCTTATCAAACAAATCTTTATTATCTGTTATATATAATTCTACTCCTATTACTGAATCTTTATTGACTAATGTAATATCTATATGAGCATCACTAGTTCCTATCGCCACATTATACCAATGGTCTGTTGTAGCTTTTCTAACATTAAAAGGTTTTCCTCTTTCAACAAGAACATTATTAAATTGATTCCAAAATTCTAATCTTTGTGATTGTGATTTATTCATTGTATCATTACTATTAATTGATTTATTGTTTTTAATAAAGTCATTAGGCTGTTCGATTACTTGGAACATTGGTGCATTATCTGAATTTCCTATTTTATATGCATGAATTTCTATTAAGAAAAAATTAATGTTACTATTTGTGTTATTATTTAGCCACTCAATAGCACTTCTATGTTCTTCTCTTGCTTCTTTTACAATCCATACAACAACTTTTGCATCTAACCCAGATGCATACGTAATTATTTTTCCTAAATGGTCATGATTAGACATTTCCAATTGATTTTCAATTATAACTTTTATTCCTGTTGTTTCATCTTTAGCAAATAGGTCACATCTATATGAGCCAACATAAGTTTCTTTGCTTATATCAACAAGAGTTAATCCTAATATGTCATTCAAGTTTTCAATATTTTCTTTTTTAGATAACCATTCTGAAAAATCATATTGTTCGTGTTTCCATAGTTCTCTAATATCCACTTCTTCTAATTTTCCAATTGTCATTTTTCTTTTCTCCAATCCTTCGATATCTTTTTCTTCAAACCAATCCTAGCTTATTTCTATACTAATTCTTAATTAACTTCTTTTAAATTTTTCATAACATTTATCGAGTTCCAGCTTTAAAAGTTCCTTTTGCGATTTTGATAAATTATATTTTTCATCTTCATCTATGAGTTTCTTATCCATTTCTACCATAAATTTTACAAATAACATCATATCTTGTTTATTCATGTTTATATTCTTCCCCATCTTCTGCCACTCTGCTTAAATCATAGCTTTCTTCCTCATCAGTAACCTTATACTCAAATCCATCATCATTTTTATCAGCAGTTCCAAGTCCAAAATATTTTTCAAAAAACTTCTTAACTTTAACTATTATATTTTCCTTTTTCTTTGCCCTATTACCTCCGCCAAATCTTCTCATAGGTGGCAATATTCTTTCTATATCTGTTCCATTTGTTTTAACTTGTCCATCTCTAAAAGCATTATCTAAAAACTTTCTAGTTTCCTCTTCATTCAAATTTTCATCATTAATTATTTTCTTTAAGTCTATTTCTTTTTGTTCTTTTACAAATTTACCCCAATCATCCATAACATTTGTATCTGCATTTATTTTTGAAATAAATCCATCTATTAATTCTTTCTTTGAACGTAGTGCTAAACTTGATTTTATAGCTTTATCAATAGTTCCAAGTATTTCTTTATCTTCACAATTAGATTGATGATATTTTGCAACTAGCATTAAAATGTAATCTATGTTTACTTCTACTTGTTTTACAAGTTCCATTTCAAATACTATATCATCTTTTATGCTTTCTTTCTCTCCATCATCTTTTTGTTTATATTTTTGATATAAATCAACATACATTCCTGTGTAGTCTTGAAAATCTCTTTCAGATAATATTTCATTTCCTGCAAATTTGTCAAATGATGATAATATATTTCTTAATCTTAGTATATTTCCTATTGATCCTATAAAGTCTTTTTCTGCTTTTTCTCCAACAATTTGCACTCCTAGTGGATATTTTTGTAATAATATTGCTATTCTTTCTTCATATCCTATTTGCTTTTTGCCATTATCGTCTTCATATCCATAATAGTAATCTTCATAAGATTTCAATAATACTATTCCTGTTGCATTTTTATCTCCGAATAATGCTATTGCATCATTTGTTGCCTCTTGTAAGTTTCTAAAGCATACAATGTTTCCATAAGTTTTTACTGAATTTAATATACGATTTGTTCTTGAATAAGCTTGTATTAGTCCATGTTGTTTTAGATTTTTATCCACCCATAATGTGTTTAATGTAGTTGCATCAAATCCTGTTAAGAACATATTTACTACTATTAGTAAATCAATTTCTCTATGTTTTACTTTATCTGATAAATCTTTGTAGTAGTCCTGGAATCCGTTTCCTTCTGATGAGAAATTTGTTTTGAATTTTTTATTGTATTCATCTATTGCAAAGTCTAAAAATTCTCTTGAACTTTTATCTAATAAATTCGTTTCAAATCCTTCGTCATCTAATATTCCATCTGAAGTATCTTCTTCATTTTGTGCAAAAGAATAAATTGTAGCAATTGTTAAATCTTTTTGTTTTTCTTCTAATTGTTTCTTAAATTCTAAATAATATTTTTTTGCCATTGGTATTGAAGCTACTGCAAACATTGAGTTGAATCCATTTACTCTTTGTCCTTTTAAATCATAAAATGAATTTCTTTTTGTTTTCTGATCAAAGTGTTCTATTATGTATGAAACTACATTTGATACTCTCTCTGGTGATGATAGTGCTTCTTCTGTATTTATTGCCTCTACTTCTTTATCTGTCATTCCTTCTTTTGCTTTTATTGTGTTTATATAATCAATTCTAAATGGTAATACATTTCCATCATTTATAGCATCTACTATTGTATATGTATGTAATTTTTCTCCAAATGCTTGCTCTGTTGTACAGAAATCCGGATTTGTTGTTCTTCCTGCATTTTTTGCAAATATTGGTGTTCCAGTAAATCCAAATAAATGATAATTTTTGAAGTTTTGTACTATCATTTTATGCATATCTCCAAATTGAGAACGATGGCATTCATCAAATATCAATACCATATGTTTTTGATATACTGGATGATTTTTGTTTCTTTTTACAAATTCACTTAATTTTTGAATTGTTGTTACTATTATTTTTGATGTTGTATCTTCTAATTGTTTTTGAAGTACCTTTGTACTTCTGTTTCCGTTTGCTGCTCCTTTTTGGAATCTATCATATTCTTTCATTGTTTGATAGTCTAAATCTTTTCTGTCTACAACAAATAATACTTTATCAATATAATCTAATTTACTTGCTAATTGTGCAGTTTTAAATGATGTTAATGTTTTTCCAGATCCAGTAGTATGCCAAATGTATCCACCTGCTTCAATTGTTCCCATCTTCTTATAATTTGTTGCTACTTGAATTCTGTTTAATATTCTCTCTGTTGCCACAATTTGATATGGTCTCATTACAAGTAATAAATCCTCTGATGTGAATACACAATATTTTGTTAATATGTTTAAAATTGTGTGTTTAGCAAAAAAAGTTCTTGTAAAATCAACTAAATCTGAAATAACTTTATTGTTGCTATCAGCCCAAAATGATGTAAATTCAAAACTATTGCTTGTTTTTTTACTTTTATTTCTTGTTGATGTTTGTTCTTTTATATGGCTTTCTCTTGTTGTATTTGAATAATATTTTGTACTTGTACCATTTGAAATTACAAATATTTGAATATACTCATATAGTCCACTTCCAGCCCAAAAACTATCTCTTTGATATCTGTTGATTTGATTAAATGCTTCTTTTAGTGCTACTCCTCTTCTTTTTAATTCAACATGTACTAAAGGAAGTCCATTTACTAATATTGTAACATCATATCTATTATCATAGTTTCCTCTATTTTCCACATACTGATTAATGACTTGTAATCTATTATTATGAATACATTTTTTATCTATTAGAGTTATGTTTTTACTTGTTCCATCGTCTCTTTTTAAAACTTGAATATTATCTTCTTGTATTTTTCTAGTTTTTTCAACTATCCCATCATTATTATTTGCAATAGAATCATTGAAAAATCTGTCCCATTCGCTATCTGTAAATTTATAATCATTTACTATTTCTAGTTGAGTACGAAGATTTTTTATTAATGATTCTGAATCGTGAATTTCTAAATAGTCATATCCTTGCTCTGTAAGCATTCTTATAAATTCATTTTCTAGTGCTTGCTCACTTTGATAGCTGTCTGATTTTCTTTTTACTGGTTCATATTCTGTTACTACTGTGGAATCGTTCATTTCCATTACTACATTATATTTATTCATTCTTACACCCAATTTCTTTTAATTCATTATATTTTTTCTTCCAAGCTCGTGATGGAATTTTGCATATACAATCGCTACGTACAAATGCGCAAACTTCATCCACTCCATTATTTTTGCATATATTAGGGTTATTTGCCCTACAACCATAGGTTTGACTTTCTGTATCTTGTTCTTTTAATGGTTCAGAAAAACCAATTTTTAAATTATTATCCATTATCAATCTCCAATCATTTTAAATGTAAGTATTTTATCTCTATAATATTCATATTGTTTTTGTCTTGCATTAATTTCAGCTGGTAATCCTTCCGAAATATCATTGCATAATTTATTAAATCTATCTAATATCTTTACTATTTTCCTTTGTTCTTCAATACTTGGAAGTGGTATTGTTAGTTTATGTAATATACTACCTTTAATTCCTTTAACAGTTCCTCCAGTAGCTTTGCCATTCAATTTTGTTTGAAATTCCTCTCCCAATAAAATATATTTTAAAAAAGTACTATCCAAACGATTATCTTTAGGTCTGTATTTAATAACTCTTTGTGCTAAAGCAATATTTTCATCATCTACTTGTGCAACATTTCCACAAGGTGCCTCTGTAGTTATTAAAACATCTCCAACTTTAGGCATTCCTCTACGCATTACTTCAGCATAATCTTGTTCTGAAATAAATTCTTGGGATTTTTCATAATCAATATAACCTTTTCTGATATTTTTAGCTGTAACTAGAAATATTCCCTCATTTGTTTTTTTAGGAGTTTTTCCTCTATAATCAACTATATCACACAATTCCTCTAAGGTGTAATACGGTATATTTTCAAATTTTAAAAGATTGTAATTATAATATTCGTATTGTTTTTGTCTTGCTTTCAGCTCTGCTGAAAGCTCTGCTGAAAGTAATGTGAAGTCGTCCAAAATATGGACAATTTCGCATTGTACCTCCAACGGAGGTACAGCAATATTCATATCTAGTACATCTTTCATAGAAGGATGTTTAATTCCAGATCCTCTATAGAATTTTGAAATAACATTAATTTTTGATTGCATCCAATAATACAAAAATTTATTACTTAAAATATTAACATCTAATGAAGTTGCAATTCTATTATCTCCTGTAACAAATTTTCCTTTATGATATTTAACATTGGGTGTTCCTCCCCATGGAATACATACAACCTCTCCATCTGCAATATAATCACCAGCTAATTCTTCTGTTGTATATCTGTCATCTCCAGAAATACCAGTTGAAATATATTTTATATTCCCATTTTTTTTCTCTACTTTTATGAAATCAGTAGATAAGTAATATTTATATGAAATAACCTTTTTTTGTTTTTCTTTATCTACACCGTTAAATTTTTTATCCCATGCAGTTAATGACCATATTGGTCTATATTCAACTCCATTTGGACATAACTTTTTAATTAATTCATCAATTCTGTTCATCTATTTCATCTCCTATGTCATATAATCTATATAATGAAGATATTAACATTGTATTCATTTTTGATGCTATTACATAATTCCAAGGTATTAGTCCTAAAATGTAAGGTATATTTTCTAATTTTATAACTTCACATTTTTCGCCATATACAAAAATAACATATTTTATTTTATCTTTAAATTCATACATATATTTTAATATCTTTTTATCCCTAGACATTCTATAACAATTTAATTTTTCAGTTTTTCTTAAATCCCCATTACTCATTCCATCAATCCAATTTTCATAAACATTCTCATACATTTCAAGTGCCATATCCGAATATTGAATCATAAATATAGATATATCTTTCTTTCCTTTATATTTCTCAAAACTTTCAATATGATTATTCCAATTCTTTTTAAAGGACCTAACCAAATTTTCATAACTATGTTCAGGATATTGCATTGTCCAATGCTTTTTAGAAAAATCGTGATTTACTTGTATTGCCATCATATCTTTTTCAATTTTACTTTTAAATTTAGTTAATTCCTTAATATGTATCGCACCATTTTTATTTTCCTTTGATGATGTTATTTGAAAATGCTCAATAAATCCATTATTTAAAATAATATCAGGAAATTCACTGGTCTTTTCATTTATTTTCGCTGTATCAAAAAGAACTTTCATATTTTTAATTTCTTCACAATTTAAGCCAAAGAATTTAGTTGGATATTCTTTCATAAAATCATTTTTAACAACTTCAAAACATTTTTGTTCTTTTTCGCCCTTCATAAATTAAACCTCGATTTCTGAAATAATCTTCTTTATTTCTTCACGAAGCACATTTTCTCTTGCAACTATCTCATCTATTTCCTTATTCAAAACATCAATATCAATTTTCTCTCTAGTATCTTCTTTCTCAACATAAGTAGAAACAGATAAGTTATAATCGTTTTCTCCTATTTCTTTATTTGAAACTAATTTTGATACATAATCAACATCTTTCCTATCTGTAAATATTTTTACTATATTTTCAATATTTTCATCTGTCAATTTATTATTATTCGTAACTTTTACACATTCTTTTGTTGCATCTATAAATAATGTACTATTATCTTTTTTACTTTTCTTTAAAACCATGATGCATGTTGCTATTGATGTTCCAAAGAATAGATTGTCTGGTAATTGTATAATGCAATCAACAAAGTTATTATCAATTAAATATTTTCTTATTTTTTGTTCTGCTCCACCTCTATATAAAATACCAGGAAAACAAACTATTGATGCTGTTCCATTTGTTGCAAGCCATGAAAGTGAATGCATTATAAATGCAAAATCTGCTTTTGATTTTGGTGCTAGTACACCTGCTGGTGAATAACGTGGGTCATTTATAAGTACTGCGTTATCATCTCCAGCCCATTTTATAGAATATGGTGGATTTGAAACTATAACCTCAAATGGTTCATCATCCCAATGTTGAGGAGAAACTAATGTGTCTTCACATGCTATATCAAATTTATCATAATCTATATCGTGTAAAAACATATTTATTCTGCAAAGGTTGTATGTAGTTAAATTTATTTCTTGTCCATAAAATCCATTTCTTACATTATCTTTTCCTAATATTTTTGCTGATTTTAATAGTAAAGAACCAGATCCACAAGCTGGATCATATACTTTATTAACTGATGTTTTTCCAACAATAGCTAATCTTGTTAATAATTCGCTTACTTCTTGAGGTGTATAGAATTCTCCTCCTGATTTTCCAGCATTAGATGCATACATTGACATCAAAAATTCATAAGCATCTCCAAAAGCATCTATTGAATTATCTTTATAATTTCCAAGTGGAATATTAGCAATTCCGTCTAGTATTTTTACTAATTTATCATTTCTTTTTGCAACAGTTGCTCCTAATTTATTACTATTAACATCAATATCATCAAATAAGCCTGCAAAGTCTTCTTCACTTTCTGCTCCTTTTGCTGAGTTTTCAATATTATAAAAGATTCTTTCTAATGTTTCATTTAAATTTTCATCATCTTTAGCTTTTTTACATACATTATCAAATAATTCTGATGGTAATATAAAGAACCCTTTTTCGTTTACCATCTCTTTTCTAATCGTTTCTGCCTCTTCATCTGATAATTTTGCATAGTCAAAGTTATCATCTCCTGCTTTTCTTTCGCCTTCATTTATGTAATTAGTCATATTTTCTGATATGTATCTATAGAACATTATTCCTAATATGTATTGTTTAAAATCCCAACCATCAACTGATCCTCTTAAATCATCTGCTATTGACCATATTGCTTTGTGCAATTCTTCTCTTTCTCTTATATTCCTGTTTTCCATAAGTTTCCTCCGTTAAATCTAATTATCCTATTTATTTTATATCACATAATCCAATTTTTAACAATAAAAATCCCAATATTTTAAGCTATTTTGTCGAAAAAGTTTTTTATAATTTCTAATATTTTTTCACCACTTATTTTGTAACTCATTAATTACACTCCATACCTTTCCTATTTCTTGTTTCACTTCACTTAAATCAACAGTATAAATCCTTCCACTATTCGCCAAATATGTTAATTGATTTATATTATTTCCTATTCTTCTAAGTTCTGATACAACTTCACTTAATCCATCAACTATAACTATCTCTTTATCTAAGCCTTGTTTAATCAAATACTCTGATAAACTTAGTTTAGCAATTTTGCTTTTTTCAATCAATTTTTTCTTCTCTTTTTCATTAACTCTAATTGTTATAATTTTATCCTTCTTCAATTTATCATCTCCATTTCACAAAAGGGTTTGGGACTTTCCCAACTATCAAGAACCCTTTGTATACACAAAGGGGAATCTTGCTAAAAAAATTTCTCTTATTTTAGTTCTTTTTACTCCAAAACAATGTAAAAAGAAAAGTGACATTTTTATCTGCCACTAATCATTTCACATCTAAAATAATTTAGCTTGTACTCCAGTTATATCAACCATTTCAGAGTGATTCCCTAATTAGGGAATCGCTCATTCTATGGTCATCATCCTTAATTTCAATACCACCACACATTTCATATAATCTTGAAATTATTGAATCAACAATATTATAATTTTTATTTATACATAATCTTTCTCTTAATTGATTTCTGTTATAATTTGTGGTTATAACAATCGGCAGATAATTATTATATCTATTATTCACTATTAAAAATAATTTTTCTAATACCCATTCTGTTGGCTTTTCTTTTCCTAGATCATCAATCACTAAAAGATCAACACTAGAATATAAATTCAAATAGTCTTTATCAGAAACTTCTGAATCGCTATATGAATCTCTAATAAAATCTAACAATTGTATTAAAGTTCCAAATATTACTGATTTTCCGTTCTTAATAATTTCATTTGCAATACATGATGCTAAATAAGTTTTACCTAGACCATAAGCTCCTGTTATAAAAAGTCCTTTATTTGTTGTTCCTTTTATCAATTTATCTACATATTTTTTAACATTTTCATAAGCATTTTTATTCTTATTTGTTATTTTATAATTTTCAAATGTGCTATTTAATTGACGTTTTCCTAAATTATTATTTTTAAATAATTTGTTTATTTTACTTAAATTGATTTTTCTTATTTTGTCTTTTTCAATATATTCATCATATTGTTGCCAAATTTTACTAGCTTCATTACAAGTACATCTTTCGTATGCAGTTGCTATATCTTTATAAACAATATTGACATATAGTGCAGTATAATCATTTATATGTAATAACTTTCCACAGAATTTGCACTGTTTGTGCATTTTATTATCGGTATCTAAAACTATGTCAGAAATCAATTGTTTTGAATCCACTACCATTTTCACCTGCCTTTATATCATCTTCTAATCTATTATTTTCTATTTTATTCTTTTCTGTTATATTTTCTTCTTCCACGTTACTTGACGTTTGCGTAACGTTACTTTCTTCTTTTTTCTTATCTCTAAATCTTTTTTGTCTTGCTCTATTTTGCTCTAAAATTTTCTCATATTTATCAATACTTTGATACTTATACCAGTTTTTAATTATATATGTATTTTCCTGATATATTAGCATTTCTAAATGGATTAATTTGTTCAATATATTTTCCATTTTTGCGTCCGTTTTGTGAATGATTGTTGCAAGTTCATGCACTGTCATCGGATTATTTTCTGAAATCATTAACTTTCCTTCTTGCATACATTGTCCTGCTATTGTTAATAATTGAATCCATACTCTAAAAAATGTGTCCCCATCACGTTCTTTGAGTAATATTTTGATTTTTGGATTTGCAAATATATCTGTAAACACTTTAATCCATTGCATGTTTTCACTCCTTTACTTTTTTAATGATTCTTGTTCTTTATTATTCAAGTATTCATCTAGTGCTTGTACTCTAAATAATACTCTTCCACCAACTCTTGCACATGGTATTTGTTTTCTTCTTACTAATTGATTTACTAACCAATATGATATTCCTAAATACTCTGCTGTCTCTTTCATTGTTAGTGTTTTTCGTTCTACCTTTGGTAATTCTGGCATATAATCACCTCTCTTTTTCTTAAATTCTTTATGCAAAAACATGTATAAATATTAAATTTTATATATTCTTGCATTTACATTTGTATAATTTAGTTAACTAATTATTATTTATTATTTTAGATGTTTTATTTGTTCTAAGAAACCGTACAGATAATAATTCTAAAATTTATTTCTATTGTATGGCTATTTCTTTATTTTTTTTAATTTATAAAAAATTTATGATTTTTGTCACATTTTCCATTTTTATTTCGCCTATTTATATAGAAGGATCAATAATTTAAAATTTTTTTAATTTTTTTTACAATTTTGGTCAGGTTTTTTT
>UMCY01019908.1_pt1 | contig 18739 bp, 21 predicted proteins | sample 1964351 | NCBI WGS metagenome assembly UMCY01 (sample SAMEA4835980, study PRJEB28245) | human gut metagenome | biome: gut microbiome; material: fecal sample | place: Denmark | collected 2008 | reverse complement strand
TAAAATCAGTTTATTGTCTGCATCTAAAATCTGTTTGTTTTCTGCATCAATGTGACTGTTATACATTGGTTTCCTGCTTCGGTTTCCGGTCAAAGAACGGATTCTTGGAGGATGCGCTTACGGGGATTGCCATTACCATCTTGCAGTCTTTCAGCCAGTTCAGGCGTTGTGCTGCCAATCCGGCGGAGAACATGACGCGTGTGTCTACGCGTAAATCGGCTGCCGTGGCGCACGCGGAACCTATTGCGATACCTACATCTATGCTGTTCAATGCGCAGGGAACTCCATTAGTACGTCCGGCACAGGTGGTAAATCCGCAATGGCCGCAATTCAAGCCCTGCGCCTGCTCGCGCGTTCCTATTAATACAACACATTCGGCACTTAGGATGTTGTCGGCATCACGAAAGAAGAATTTCATTCCGTGTTCTTCTACCATAGCTATCATAGTGTCCGATAATTGCTTAATCTCTTCATCAGTGATTAGGGCCACTTCAATAATATCGATTCCTTTTCCCTTGGGAGCAGTGCGTGCAGCCGTCATCATCTGGTGGGCTACCTGCAATATATGCTCGTGACGAGTGTCTCTTTCGTTCAGTATCATAACTTTCTTGAATTAATTAGTAAGGCAAAGATAAATGAAAATTGGCAAAATTACACTAGATGATGAAATAAATAGGGGCTATCATTTGAGTCTGATATGAAAAAACTTTCGTATCGGGCTTTGTGTTATTGGGTGGAAAAGGCTATCTTTGTATTTGTCAACTTATAAAGTTATGAGTATATGAGTAATAAAATTTATCCTATCGGCATACAGAACTTCGAGAAAATCCGCAAAGGAGGTTATTGTTATATAGATAAGACTGCTTGGATACTCAAATGTTTAAGATGACAGAACAATTTTGGCAAGATTTTCAAGAGAACAAATAGATGTTACATATTAATAATGCCTGTATTGCTTTTGGTACGGAAGTGCTTTTCTCCGGTTTCAATATGAAGCTGGAAAGGGGAGAAACGGCTTGCATTGTCGGTCAATCCGGTTGTGGAAAGACTTCGTTGCTGAATGCGGTAATGGGGTTTGTGCCTTTGAAAGAAGGATCTATACAGGTAGGGGAAACATTGCTTGATATATCGACTATCGATAGTGTCCGCAGACAGATTGCATGGATTCCTCAAGAATTAGCGCTACCTTTTGAATGGGTCAAAGAGATGGTGGCTCTCCCGTTCGGACTGAAAGTGAATCGTTCTGTACCTTTTTCGGAAGAAAGACTTTTTACTTGTTTCGATGAATTGGGACTGGAACACGAATTATATACAAAGAGAGTGAATGAAGTATCGGGTGGTCAACGCCAACGTATTATGCTGGCTGTGGCTGCAATGCTCAACAAACCTCTCATTATCATAGATGAACCGACTTCTGCTTTAGATGCCGGATCGACCGGTAAAGTCCTGTCTTTTTTCCGGAGACAGGCAGAAAAGGGAACAGCTGTGTTAGCCGTATCACATGATAATGACTTTGCTTCGGGCTGCCATTATTTAATAGAACTGTAATTAATTGAACTGTAACGCAAATCGGATAGAATTGTTAAGAATAAATTGTGGGAACGATTGATATATCATATTATAATCTCTTTATAGGGTTACTATTGCTTGCCATTCCGTTTTTTTACCTTTGGAAATTTAAAACGGGACTGCTGAAACCTGCCGTGATTGGTACACTACGGATGATTATCCAGCTGTTCTTTATCGGCATGTATCTGAAATATCTCTTTTTATGGAACAATCCCTGGATCAACTTCCTTTGGGTGATAATTATGGTATTCGTGGCCGGGCAGACCGCATTGGTACGCACCCAGTTGAAACGTAGTGTTTTATTAATTCCTATTACGGTAGGATTTCTTTGTAGCGTTGTATTGGTAGGCATCTATTTTATAGGTATTGTTCTCCAGCTGGATAATATATTTAGCGCTCAATATTTTATTCCAATATTCGGAATTCTGATGGGTAATATGCTGTCGAGCAATGTAATAGCCTTGAATACTTATTATAGCGGATTGAAACGTGAACAGCAACTATATCGGTATTTATTGGGAAACGGAGCGACAAGGCAGGAAGCACAGGCTCCATTTATCCGGCAGGCCATCATTAAATCGTTTAGTCCCCTGATTGCGAACATTGCCGTGATGGGACTGGTAGCTCTTCCGGGCACGATGATCGGACAAATTCTGGGAGGAAGCAGCCCGAATGTCGCTATCAAGTATCAGATGATGATTATGGTGATTACTTTCACAGCATCTATGCTATCGCTGATGATTACTATTTCATTGGCTTCACGTCGATCTTTTGATGCATACGGAAAGCTGCTGGAGATAACAAAAGAACCCAGGAAATGACTGTTATTGACCAGATATTCCATAAAGTAGCTGAAATAGCTATTCCACACTTCTTTATAACAGTGGAGTTTTCAGCATCCGGCACAGAAATGCCGGAACATATCGAAGCTTTCTTGCAGGAAAAATACGAAGCAATTCTTCGTGGAGCCAGTGGACGTAAATTTATCTATAAGGAAGGAGAGTGGCGGCTTATTTTCACTTTCTTCCCTACGGACAGAGTCGTAGACGAACGGTATGCACTGAAAAACAAGGTACAAATGATAAATAAGGTGCAAATGAAAAGCAAAAGCTAACCGGTTTTAGCGTTTTTGTTATTTGCCTTTCAACATTCCCCATAAGCAGCGAAGCTGCACGAATTGTTCTCCGGGTTGCACATAACCACCTTCAAACATCTTTTCCGTTACTTGAAATTTGGAGAGGTGATGGCGTATATACTTCTCTACATCAGGCGATTGTTTCTTGACGAATGACAGCAAATCAACCTTTCCATCTTCGTGAATGAGCACCTTAGCTTTGATTGTGCGAAAACCGTACTCTTTGCAGTGTTTGGTTTCTACTTTATCAATCCAGAAGATAGCGGTAGCTTTGACCGTATCTGCCGCACAATCTTCGATATAGTTAATCTTTGCAGCCTCGGCTCTGGACATTTCGATACTATCACTTTTCTTGGGCTGGCAAGAAACCATCATAACTAGCAGGAACAGTAAAGTCAAATTTGTTTTCATCGTATTCATTATTTAGATGAAGTAAAAGTACAGAATTTCAATAAATAACGGAAGTTTTAGGCGAAAAATTATAATTAGTTTTTATTCCGGAACCGGTTTTTATCCGAATTTATCCGATGAAAACAGGCAAAAGGCAAAAAGAATATAAACTCTTTTTGCCTTTTACCTATTGATAAAACTGAAAAATGAAATTAACTGTTTAATCTAAAATTTATATGGATATAGTTATGGTTTAGCGGAAGTCTTTCAGTTCTTCCTGTAATTTCTGACGGGTAAAGAAGATCCGACTTTTTACGGTACCCAACGGAAGATTCAGTTTTTCTGCTATTTCGCGGTATTTGAATCCGGAAACGTGCATAGCGAACGGAACCCTGTATTCTTTCGGAAGAGCATTGACTATACGGTGCATCTCTTTCAGGTCGTATGTCCTTTCAGTACTTTCAAACCCTGCATCTTGTGGCAAATTAAGATGATAGAGATTATCGGTCTTGTCGACAAATGTCTGGTCGCGAACTACCTTGCGATAATTGTTGATAAAGATATTGCGCATGATGGTGTACATCCATCCTTTGAAATTTGTATCTGGTGTATATTTATCTTCATTATCTAATGCTTTCAATGAGGTTTCCTGCAGCAAATCGTTTGCTTCTTCGCGGTCTGTTGTCAGTTTGTATGCGAAACGTAGTAATTCTTCCTGAACTCCTACCAAATCTTTTCTGAAGCTTAAACTTTTCATATGTGTTGTTTTTAAAATGTGAGTATTCGTTGTAAAAAATTTGACGATGCAAGTTTACAGCATTTTTTGAAATCCGATAGGGGGGAATTTGACGGATTTTAACCTAAAATCTATCCATGAATAGTTTTTAGGTCATATTAGATAGTTTTTAGGTGGTCTGTTCCTTCATTTTTTTTCTCCATCGCTGAAATGTTCGCATTAAACTTTCCTCTTCCACAACTTCCATCATATTATAATGTATTATGAATTGCTCCATCGACCTTTTATACATTACTCCATTTTTAAATTTATTTTCCAGTAGGAACGAATAAAGTTCTGCTCTCATTTCCACTTCAATTTCTTTTTTTATTAGAAAGATACTGTCCTGTCCCAAATAATTATATACTTCCGGATTTTTTCCATTTCTAGGTTTAGGAAGGACGAAACAGATATTTCCACTTTCTTTCCAGGAGACATCTTGCGGATGAGGAACAGATAATTGATAGAGGAAGTGATAGATGGGGGTGAGATGGGAGAGGTGAATGGGGGCAGGAAGTTTGGAATGTGTACTACTTTGGAGATCGATTTCTAAAAATTGTCTATACCGGACATACATGTACTTGGCCAAATAAGGCTTGATGGTGAACATAACTGTAACCATGAATTTTGAATTTGAATTTGTTAAAAAAACTTGTATACAGATTGCTGCCTGTGCTGCAGCAGATTCTATTGTGTTTGCAGGTGATAATCCCATGGGGTACGGGGACGGAATCTTGTTTCTGTAAGAAGTTGAAATTCAAATGGTTACATCTATTGATTTTTCCTTTAAAACCAACAGGTTGTTGTACTAAATCCCGCATACAGATAGCAAACTTTAGCTATTACGTATGCGGGATTTAGTACAACGGGCGGCTCCTTAAAATCCATTCAGCAAAGCTATGATTTATATTCTGATTTTTCAAAATATAAAATTCCATTATAACTATAAATATGTAAAAATATATCACTTGTGTAATACATCTTAATTTTACGCGTATACATAGAATATATCTGTAATGAATATCGAATTATTTTATGAGAAAATAATTTAACTATATTTATAAAATAACGATTCTTAAAGCGGCGAAATATTTCACAATACCGCTTGTTTTGCGTATGAACTATGTAATTTTACCGTAACAAAAAACAATAATATGATAACATCAGTTAGATTAATGCTAAATAAGAGCAGGAGATTGAATAATGGCAGTTACCCTTTGGTATTTCAAGTAATACATGAGAGAAGGAAAAAGTTGATGTATACAGGTTACCATGTGGAAGAGGGTATCTTTGACGAATTGAAAGAAAAAGTCATCTATGATAAAGATTCCTCATTTACAGCTACAGATGTAGGAAAAATAAATCGTGAATTGCGAAAGATGAAACATACGATTCATGAACGTATTTACCAGCTTGAGCGGACAATAGCCTCTTTTACGGTAGAAGATGTTTTGGCGCAATACATTCATAAAAACACCAGGCAACAATTTTACTTGTTACGTTATATTGATGTGCAAATTGAACGAAAAAAGATCCAGAAGAAAGATGGAACAGCGGCAGCATACAAAAGTACACGTTCGTCATTGGCCAAGTTTCTGAATGGTTCGGATATTCGGATGTCAATGATTGACTCACGTCTTATCCGGCAATATGAGGATTTTTTGTATCATAGTAGAGTTACGGCCAACACTGTGAGCTATTACCTGCGGAATTTACGGACGCTTTATAATCATGCCATGTTAGATGGGTATCATTCTCATGGAGAATATCCTTTTGCGAAAGCACAGACCCGTCCTGCCAAAACGGTGAAGCGTGCTTTGACCCGGAAAAACCTTCAAGCTTTGGCAAACTTGGAATTGGAAGGGGTGCCGGATCTTCAATTTGCTCGTGATTTATATCTGTTTAGTTTCTATGCCCAGGGAATGGCTTTTGTTGATATCGTACTTTTAAAGAAAGCTGATATTTGTAATGGTGTACTAATCTATTCCCGTCATAAGTCAAAGCAATTGATTCGTATTGCTGTGACCCCTCAAATGCAAGAACTAATGGATAAATATGCAACTGAAGGAGAGTATGTATTTCCGATTATCAATGATAAATCCTCTTCAGAATACAAGCAGTATCGTTTAGCCTTGGGGCGTATAAACCGGCACCTGAAGAGAATTGCTGTCATGGTAGATATCACAGTGCCTTTGACCACTTATACCACGCGCCATACTTGGGCCAGTCTTGCTCGTGACTATGGCGCACCAGTCTCTATAATTAGTGCAGGACTTGGGCATACCTCGGAAGAAATGACACGCATTTATTTGAGAGAATTTGATGTCTCACAGCTTGATAAAGTCAATAGCATGGTGACCAATTTGTCTTAATTATAAGTTTTTTGTATTATAATTTATAGAAAAAAGATGTGGTATTAATATTTTATATATATTTGCACTATTGTAATCTATTCCATAATAGAGATGATATTAAAAACATTCTATTTATTGATTAATTTTTCTGCTGCAAAGTAAACTGTTATTTTTCATATATCGTTTATCATAATGTGCAATAATTTATTCATTTTGTACAACTAGGGTATAAACATTCTGAATAGACTTGTTTTCAGTCTGACAGCGCTTTATTAATTGACTTGGAGTACATCCGAAATGCTGTTTGCAATAACGACTGAAATAAACTTGTGAGTCGAATCCCAGTTCTTCAATGATGTCTTTAATATGAATGCCCGGTTCAGTCATTTTCTCCAAAATAAGTTGGTTTCTTTGTTTCAGCATCCATTGCTTGGCTGTCATTCCAAACGTTTCATTAAATTTTGCGAAGAAACGACTTCTTCCTAAATTAGATAGGGAAATGAGTTGCTCAATATTGCTCACTTGGGTATAATGGCGCATGACAAAATCCTTGAAGTCCATTTCTTTTCCAATAATAGGATAAAACAGTGTGGCGATTTCTTGTCTTTTATAAAATCCCCGTATCAGGAGAAAGAACTCCCGTTGCATCAAGTCGTGTAGATGTAAACAATTCATTTTATTCTTAATGCAGTAAGTTAGCAATTCTAAAAAAGGAATTAGTGGGTATTTAATCTTAACTGCTTCAAAATTATATTTATTCTTTTTGCAAATAGTTGATAATGATTGTAATGCGAGCTTATCACAGTTCCATTCGGGGGTATCAAAAAACATTGAAAGTAATTTTGCATTTCCTTCTGTCGTTCCTTTGAAATGTGACGAACGTGGAATCAATACCATGTCTCCTTCATGAAATAACCTGTTATGGAATTGATTACAGCTCACGTTAAAGTCTCCCTTGAGAAAGAATAATAGATAATTCTTATTTGCATTACTTTCCCCGAATTCTGTATCCTCGAAAAATTCAATGTATTTGAATCCTGTTTCGGCAGTTGCCAGATAGTTTTGGCATGAAAAATGCTCCTCTGTGTAAAGTAGTTCGTTTTGCATAAACTTGATCTTTAAACTATAATTATTTAATTTGTTTGGCTCGTATGTTTCACAATTGTTTCAGTATTTGGATTTCTAATAGGTTTAATATTAGAATTTTATTTTGAATCTACCTTGTTTTTGTTCGTATTTCAATAATACTGAAACATATATTTATCCAGTTTGTTGTGCAATTTATTAATTATCAATATTTTATATATAAAGCACACTACTGAAATCTCTATTATGGAATAGAGATTAAAATTAAACCTCAAATAAAGCATTATATATGGATAGATATATAAAGATTAAAACAGTCATATTCTTCTTTATGCTTTTTCTGACAAAAAGTTTCTTTGCCAATGCGCAAGATGTAGTTATAAAAACAAATTTATTATATGGGGGGATTATGCAAGCTCCGAATGTAGGCGTAGAGTGGGGGCTTTCTTCCCAATTAACCCTTGATCTATGGGGCGCTTATAATCCTTTTCCATTGGGTAAAAACGGGCATGGAGCGAGTAATCATAAGATGAAGCACTGGCTGGTTCAGCCTGAACTTCGCTATTGGCTATGTGAATCGTTCAACGGACATTTCTTTGGTCTGCATACATTCTACGGGCAATATAATATAGATGGTATCCGCTACCTCGGGCTAAGTGATTATCGCAGGCAGGGAAATGTGATAGGAGCAGGAATTAGTTACGGTTATCAATGGCTCCTTTCGACGCGCTGGAGTCTGGAAGCCACTTTGGGCATAGGTTATGCGCGTTTCAATTATGATGTGTACCCCTGTAAAGAGTGTGGCAAGCGTATTCGGAAGGAAAATCGCAACTATTTGGGACCTACACGTGCCGCAGTCTCTGTCATTTACGTAATTAAATAATATAAAGATGAAGAAATATCTGACTATATTAATTCTCTGTTTTAATATAGCTGCCATATCGGCACAGCAAAAATACGAACAGCAACACGAGCAGGTTTCCGTTGAAAATGTCATCGCTACTAAAGACGGAAACGGTCAAGTCCTACTGAAATTTACTTTGTCAGTTCCTTCAAAAACGCTTGGTGCAAATGATATATTAATACTGACTCCAGTCCTGATAACAAACGATGGAAGCGGGCAACATGCCCTCTCTCCCATATATGCTTATGGTCGTACCAGCGCTTTGAGCGCTCGGCGCAAGCGAAATTTTGCTGGAAGAGCAAAAGGTGAAATAACAGATGATACCCGCTTCTCAATTCATAATGGTGATACGTTAGTTTATTCCTCCATATTTGCTTATCAGTCCTGGATGCGGACTGCTACTCTTGTGATGCGCAGTCAGCACCGGAACTGTTGCAAGGAACATGAATTGCCGGTTCGTGTACTGTATACCTGTTCTTTTAAGGAAGAATATCCTGAGCTACAGCCTCGTATTGTGGTGCCTGAACAACCTCCAGTCACTTTGGGAATCACAGAGCGTTTGGCACAAATCGAACATTTTGTGGAGCCTGTGGGAAACTATGTCCCCCGACAGAAAATAATGGTAGGCGAGCAGGAAGAAGCGCAGATTATTTATTTCAAATGGGATAAGATAGAAATAGATAGCGAATATTTCGACAATGAAAAAGTGTTGCGTCATGTGATAGACGTAACCCGTCAAATACATGACGACCCGGAAGCGGAAATCGCACGTATTGTATTACTGGGACTTTCATCTCCCGAAGGGCGCTATGCATATAACGTAAAACTGGCAGGGCTTCGTTGCGAAGCGATGAAGCAGTACATTCTCAATCATATATCGCTTCCCGACAGTTGCTTTAAACTGGTAAACGGTGGCGAAGGATGGGATGAACTGCGCTATCTGATCGAAAATTCGGAGATGTCCGATAAAGAGGATATTCTACGTATTATAGATGATGTCCCGATTTTGAAGGGACGTGAAGTCCGTTTGATGAAGCTGAATCAGGGGATACCATATCGGTATATGAAGGAGCACTTCTTTCCGAAACTTCGCCGCGCCGGATATATAAAGGTGTATTACCGTATGAAAAAGTAATTAAATAATGTAGACCGAATTAGGGATATAAATAATCAAAATCATTTTAATTTTTAATGTAACAAAAAGATGAGAAGAAACATTTTTTTAGTTGGTGCCTTTACAATGGCAATACTGGCGTTTTCCGCCTGTAGTAATGAAGAATTGTCCGTAGGAAATCCGGGTAATAGTGACAAAACAGAAGTGGTGGAAGGGGTACCTACTTACGCACGATTCACAATCAAAATGGATGGAGTGAAACCTGGTACACGTGCTACTGATGACGGAACTGCTGAAGAAAAAAGCGTGAAGAATGTTCATGTGTATGTATTTTCCAATGGAGTTTTTGAGGCATCGACTTCTCCTGCAGGGACTACTGTAAATGGTAGCACTGGAGTATTTCATAGCGAAGTGTTGAAATTGACTTCCGGTGAAAAAACAATTCTGCTAGTTGCTAATACAGGTACCGATTGGTATCCGGTGCCGACAGCAGGCACGTCTCTTACTACATTCCAAAATCAGTTGATGGATATGTACACCACTCCGGGACGCCTTGCGCATGGTGATGAGGCAGCTGTTGACCGTATAGGTGAAGGATACAAGCATATGCAAGGATTTGATGATGCTCCGACCAATGGTATTTTAATGACTAACTTATTATCTCAATCCAGCTTTATTTTGAAACCGGGTATTTCTCAGGCTGATGCTGAAAAAAATAATTATGGTGGTGATGATCCTAAAGAGTTCAATCATTTTGAAATTCCTCTTTATCGCGTAACTGCTAAATTGCAGACTACATACAAAGATGCGGATGCATTGATTTATAAGGCAGTGTTAGGTAATGATTTGACTAATAAAGTAGAAGTCGGTACTTTGAAAAATCCGACTTTCACAGTACGCAACTTGCCAAAGGATGTATATCTTTTCAAACATGGAAATACTAACGCCCCATTGCAAACTCCGTTGTATAGTTCAACAGATACAAAGTCAAGTTGGGCAGATTTTAAAGTTTTTGACGAAAGAAATGAGCCGACTCTTGCAGTCACAGAAGCAACAGGAGCACCTAAACCTATGTATATACCAGAAAATGCCAATGCAGTACCCGTTATTGGAAATACTTCTTATGTACTGGTGAAAGGAACCTTTGAACCCAATAGAGACTATGTAATCACAGATGTGGATGAAGATGGAAACTATGTATATGGATTTAAAGGTAATGCGGATAAGATTAGTGTGTTTACCTATGCACCGGATTGGGGTGTCGAAATTTATGCCGTACCTGCATCTGTAACTGGTGATGACAGTCGTGTGGAACATGGAATGAACACTACATTGAAAGCTTATTTGGTCAAAGCAAATTTGAAACAGTATATTGGTAGTACTAAAGAGGCCCCAATATATGATGGTATTTTGGATAAAAATGTTTACTACAGTATAGCTGCAGGTATTAAGAGTGGTATTTATAATACTTTGGTTATCTCTAAGAATGTTCAGAATGATGATAAGACAGGATATGATGCAACGGCGGTAGAAACAGTGAAATATCTGCAATATATTAATGGAGAGACTTATTATCGCATCAACATACAGGATAATACATATCCGGAAAATAATAACTTGTACTATTCGGTTACTCGCAACAATTTCTATAAAGTGAACGTGAAATCAATTTCCGGTGTTGGATATCCGAACGATTCAGATGTCACAGTAACTCCGGAAAATCCGATCAGCCAGAAAACTTATATGCAGGCTCATATTACTGTTGAGCCGTGGACAGTTATAGATCAGGATGCTGATTTGAACTAATAACAGAGTGTTAAAGAGGTTTCATCTCCGGGCAGTAACGCCCGGAGAAAACTTTCTCAAAATCATAAACTAAGAAATAAGATGCATTTCAAATTTACAATATTGTACCGGTACGCCGGAATAGCCGCACTCATATGTATGTTGCAATGGCTTGTTGCGGGATGTGTAAAAGAAGATTTTTCCGATTGTCCTACGGGTTCATACTTAATCAAATTTGAGTATGTAAATCATACCGATACAGAACATTCCAATCGTTTTTATATGGATGTATACAGGGTGGATCTATATATATTCGATTCAACCGGACATTTTGTGAAATGCATAACCAATAGCGGAACACCTTTTAATGAGGACTTTTATATTAAACCGGAGCTTTCTGAAGGTAGTTATACCTTGGTAGCTTGGGGAAATTTGTCTGATGAAGTAATGGTAAAACCTGCTTTTGTGAGTGGAAAAACGACACTTGAAGAGGGTTTACTTTCACTAAAGACTATCACCAATCAAAGCGTGAACAAAAAACTGACTCCTGTCTTTCACGCTATCAAAGAAATAACAGTGGATGATTCCATTGATAAAACTGATATTCTTTCATTTACGAAAAACGAGAACCAGTTGAGGTTGACAGTCAAATGGTTTGAAGAAAGTGGCATACCATGTATCCATGGTAGTGCAGATGGCGTACGTATCCGAGTAGTTGATCCCAAAGGGGCAACTTATAAATTTGATAATTCTATAGTTGCTTCGGGCAACGAACTAATATATTATCCTTATCAAACAGTCGGCAATGACAAGCATAACGAGTTGACTGGGAGCTTCTCATTGATGCGACTGATAGAGGGTGAAGAACAGACTTTGTTGGTAGAACGTCCGATGGAGGACGGAAGCGTGAGGGAACTCTATCGTTGCAATCTGGTGAATCTGATTCAGGAACATCCCTATACGCGTGCTCAAGAAGATCTCGACCGGCGCGATTTCTATGAAATAGAACTTTCACTGGTAGATGATTTGGATGGCGATACGGACACATTCATGCAGGCAGCTATTACGATAGCCGGATGGAAAGTCATATTGCAAGACACCGGAATATAATATTACATTATAATATAGTATCACATGAAAATAAAATATTTATCGGAATTGGGGGGGATGACCCTGCTACTATGGTTGACGACCGCTTGTACCGCCGGCTTGGAATACTCCTCGGACGATGAGGGACAGAGCAGCGGAACGGAGATTCCTGTCAGCATATCGCCCAAGCTTTCTGTAGGGCAGGATGAGACATTGTCAAAATTGCGTGTAATCATTTTTTCGACGCGCAACTCTAATCCTTATGCTTCCAAAGTATTGATAAGTAATGAAGTGGTAGCTGTGGATCAAGACTATATGACCACTACTTACGTAGGTTATAATGATATCTACGTAATAGGCAACGAACCAGTGGATCTTTCAAACGTCAAGGAACCGAAAGATTTAAAAGGTATCCAAATGAAAACCGAGACAAGTTTGGATGCTTCGGAATTTGTGTTCTACAGAGAGTTGCTTGGCGTGAACGTAAAAAGCAAGAATGAAATATACCTTGAAGGTAAATCCGATCCTGTGTCAAAGCTAGATGTGAAACTACAACATGTGGTGGCCAAACTGACTGTCGATTTTGCCCTTAGCAGTGAAATCTTAATTGACGAGACAGGCACAGGGAAGTATCTGGAATTCAAGTCGATGGAGTTGGTACGTATTCCTAAACACAGTTACTTGAGTCCGGAGAAATATACACAGGATGACGGATATTCAGAGAACAAGTCATTTAGCTTAACAAACAATACTGCTACACAGCCTAATCGTTTTAAGTGGTCATCTGGTGAAATATACCTGCCAGAGTATTTGCTTACAGATAACAAATATAGAATGGTTTTACGCATAAATGGCATTGAAAACGGTGTAAGCCATACCTATACTTTGCCTGTCGGTGATGGAATGAATCCTACGAGTTCTAACTCTACAGACTGGGATATTACCCGCAATCGTTATTATAAATTAAAGATTAAAGCTATTAAAGGATATGGTGAAGCGTCTCTTGACGTGGATACAAAGGTAGAAGGCTGGTCGGAAGTCAGTATTCCGGTTGAAATACCGGGGGAAAGTTTTATTGTATTGGGTACGCAGGAGATTGATGTTAAATCTCTACGTTTCTTTTCTTATGTCCGTTTTATTTGTAGTGATGAAATAAAAGTCACACTTCCAGATATTTTAAGTGCCAATCAGCTAAAACATAGTATAGAGTATGATGATGATACACATAAAAGCGGTCGTATAGGTTTTCGCCGGGGGAACTGGAACACGGGTAGGGATCAAAGGCTTTATGCTACATTAACGTCAGGAACAGTTTCGAAGAAATTGGCTCTGAACTTTTTTAAGACGGAAATCTCTCCTCTTCAAGACAAGACTGATTGGGCGAGTGCTATGGGATATCCTGCTTCTGCCAATACGACTAACGTAGGAGTTTATGATGCAAGCTTATATAAAAAGCAGTCACCTCGGAAAGGATGTAATGCGTATTATGTGAACACTGTAAACGATCCCGTTACAGGACAGGGATGTTGGAGGCTTGCAACGATTGCAGAGAATCATGCGAATGCCCTGTCTAGTCAATGGTGCAATGAGGAATATGAAGGAAGCGGAGAACAGGCTTATACAGCGGGAATAAATAACTACCTGGGAAACAATCTCAAAACAAGAGCTTATAGCTACCGTTGTGTACTTGATATCCGTCCGCCTGAACTATCAGATTTTATTGTCTCGAATACAGACGTAAAGGATATCTCGAAAGATCAAGCTGCAAAAGTATGTACTGATTTGGGAACAGGTTGGCGGCTTCCTACAGAGAAGGAAACAGAATATGTGTTTGTATATGCGGGAACTAACGGATTGCCAAACAATTTTTTTGCTGATAGTTATTGGGCTAAAAAAGACAATACATTTGTTGTAGCTACTGTTTCAGATCCGGATGGTAGCGAGACAACAGATGCATTAAGGAACCAATCCCATGCGGTACGTTGTGTAAAATCGCGTTATTAAAAGAGAATAGTATGAAATTAAGAATGAAATATCTGCATATTGCTTGCCTGTTTTTATTTTCCGGTCTGACAGCTTGTTCGGAAAAGGATAATATATCGGAACAAGAAATACCAACAGGCGAATCGGAACAGATTGTTTTGAAGCTGAGTGTACCGAAAGAATTGGTTGTTCAGACCCGTGCTGTCGATACGCCAAGTGATGATGAAAAGGTGGAAAGTATAGACTTTTTAGTTTTCGATGAGAATAAAAGGTTGGTTTGGCACAAACAGCCGGAAGTGCAATGGACAGGTGAAGACTATAAAATGACAGTAGGTGTACCATCATACAAAGGTAAGCACCAATTATGCCTGGTCGCTAATTATCCTATGACGGAAGAGACGATTCCCGACTTGGACGCCTTGCTGGCTGCTCGAAGTCAAACACTTGACCGGTCAGTTGCTTCTCCCTTTGTGATGTCCACGCCTCTGATTGAGCTACCGAATTTGAATGCTACGGTTATAGGGAATGCAATGAAGGCTGACGGAGGGGCTTTTAAGCTATGGAGAAATGTAGCAAAATTCAGTGTAAGTGTGAGTGCGGCCAACTTTTCCCTGACTTCGGTGGATTGGATTAATTGCTCTGCGGAAGCTCCCGTAATATACAAATCCGATTATGAGGTTTCATCGAAAAGTACATTTCAAAATATTGCTTCCTCGACTTCTCCGGTTTTTCTCTATAACATACCGGCTTATGGGACAAATCATCCCAATCAACCGGACGGGTTTTATGTGGTAATTGGAGGAGAGTATACATCGAAAGATGGAATAAAAAATACCGGATTTTACAAAATCCGCTTGTTCACCCTAGAGGCAGATTCAAAGACAAAAGTGCCACTCTCTTCAGTTGACGGTAACAAATATTATAAGATAGACATAAAAAGTGTTTTGGCACCGGGACTCAATAGTTTGGATATAGCAAAGAAGAACGGTTTTTCCAATGATATGGAAGCATTGACTTTTTATGAATATAAAGGTTCGCATGATTATCGGGAAAACTTCTTGCAAAATGGTTATCAATTGGGAATGGAAAAGTCACATTTGAAGATATACAACGGCGATTATATTGAGGGATTTTCATTAGGGTATTTTTACCGGTGCATCCGGGATGCTTCTCTGGATGATTATACTATATTGGACCCGGATTATCCTAATAAGGACCGTGGACGTGTGAAGGCGTATGGAATAGGAACAGACGTGTCAATAATATCGTCGTCAACTCAAGTGCATGACACACCAGACTCACCGATAGAAATGGAATTGCGTTTTACTGACGATAAGAGTAAATTTAATGCTAATAATATAATAAAGGTGGATAACTATACAATAAAGAGTGTTTTCCAATATGGTACGATTAGAAAAGAGATGACTATTGAACGCCATTGCTCGATTCCCAGTACATATACAGTACTGACAATGCAGAACACTAGTAGTGCGGAAGTGGTAGGAGATGCCGCCGCATCGTGGGTTGGCATTGCCGAGCAACGTCACGAAGGAGTAGCCTTTTATCCGAAGATAGATTCTGAAAACGAATATATGTTTATTCACATAACAGCTAATCGTACGGGGAAGCCACGTGATGCCGTCATTCACCTGTTTGGCAAGGATGGCTATTATGAAGTTCATATTCGTCAAAAAGCGTAAAAAGCAAATTAACACATTGAATAATGAAACATACAATGACACCATTTGAAGAGATTCTGCTGAAAGAAAACAAGGATGAGAAGTATATTTACTTTCATTCTATAGAAGAGGGGTGGAGGGCATTTGGCCGGTCGGCTTATTATTTGGTTTTACTTTATCCTAAACTGGAAATAATAAGAGAAAGTGGACATGCAGGAAGAGAATGCTACGTAAATATCTCTAATGAGCGTTTGTTACAGATTGAGGAAACATGCCGGCTCTTTGTAGGAGATGAATATATAAAGGCGGCAGTCCCGCCAATAGTTTATTGCATGAGAAAAGGATATACGGAATGGGAGAGAGGATTATAGGAGTGGTTGTAGGTACAAGAGGTTCGGGATACATCGGTTGTATCATATGGAGTTTCCTGATCTTTTGTGCTTGTTCATCAGGTCAATGCCGGAAAGAACATCGTGATATTGAACATTTTTGGAATGAGTATGATTTCACGGACACGTTGTCGGATGCAAAACAGAGCGTTACCGAACAAATGTTAGTAGATTATTTGACACTGTTATCTCGGATTTCGAATGAGCAGGCTTGCAATAATCTGAAACGACTTGTCGCAAGATCGGTAGTCAATAAGGAACTGAACAACTGGCTTTTGCAACGAATGGAACAGTTGCTTTTCGAGCCTGATTCACCCCTGCGGAATGACGAATATTATATGGCAATCTTGGAAGAAACGCTTGCTTCAGGAAATATAAAAGGAATGATGCGTGTGCGTTCGATGCATCAGTTAGAAATGCTTCGTAAGAATCTTCCGGGTGAGAAAGCCGCAGATTTTGTTTTTACTTCCATTGACGGGCGGACAGAAAGATTGTGGGATGTATCGGCCCAATATACATTATTAATGTTTTATGATCCGGCTTGTGAGCATTGTCAGAAAGAAATATTTGAATTGTCGGCATCGTCCCTTGTCAATCGGTTATTATCAGCCAAGGAACAGGATATTCCCCGCCTCTCATTGGTTGCGATTTGTATGGAAGGAGATATGAACGCATGGAAAAGGTGCTGTGCCACACTACCAGCCGCATGGCTGAATGGATATGATTCGAAAAACGAACTGATTGAAAAAGAACCATATTATCTGCGTTCGTTACCATCCTTGTATCTTTTGGGGGAGGATAAAATGGTATTGTTAAAAGATGTTCCCATAGGGAAAGTGCTGGACTATTTGAATTGAAATAAAAAAAAGAGTATGATTATATATAATAGCAGGTTGGCTAAAGCTTTTTGTAATAAGAAGAGGCATTATTTCATGATTCTCGGGTGTTGCTTCACCTGTTGCAAATATTTGGAAGGATGGGAGGAGATGGAACTGCGGATTCATGAACGCCAATATCTCGAATGTCTCTTATTGGCTTTGTTGCCTGCATTGGTGTTGTCTCTCTTGTTTTCCTGGTGGTTCATGTTGGTTGCTTTTTTATGTTATCATGTATTGTATGGACTGGAAAAATGGTTCGGACATCATTCTTCGTTCGATTGGGAGGCCTTGGAACATTGTAGTGATGCACTGTATTTGAGGAAAAGAAAGTCCCGTGCCTGGATGAAATGGTATGGAAAGAAAATATTACCGCCATCGGAATGGGAGGATGATTAAAATAATATCGCTGTTGCTGTGAAGCAACTCATTTCCCATGAATTCATTCCCCTTGCCATTTTTCTATCAGAAAAAACATGTGATAGAAAATGGATTTGTGAATTCAGAAGCTTGCCTGTGAAAGTAGGTATTTATTGTTTGTTTTGTTTGTGTCGTGCATCTTTTTCCCGGTGGGGAGGGAGATGCACGTTTTTTTATGTTGAAATAATATTTATTCCTATTTTATTTATTATCTTTGCAACCAAATTTTCTACCAATAATGAAAATTAAGGAAATAGTAAGCGCCCTTGAACGATTCGCGCCTCTGCCATTGCAAGACGGATTTGATAATGCCGGCCTGCAAATCGGATTGACAGATGCGGAAGCAACAGGGGCTTTGTTGTGTCTTGACGTTACCGAAGCTGTGTTGGATGAAGCTATCGCGTTAGGGTATAATCTCGTTATATCGCATCATCCGCTCATTTTCAAAGGCTATAAATCTATCACGGGCAAAGATTACGTGGAACGCTGTATGCTGAAGGCAATAAAGAATGATATTGTAATCTATTCAGCACACACTAATCTTGATAATGCACAGGGTGGAGTCAATTATAAGATAGCAGAGAAAATAGGGTTGAAGAATCTGAAAGTGCTCGAACCGAAAGAGAACAGTCTGATTAAGCTGGTGACTTTCGTGCCTGATGCACAAGCCGATAGTGTACGTGAAGCACTGTTTGCAGCCGGATGCGGAAATATAGGCAACTATGATTCATGCAGTTACAATCTGAAAGGAGAGGGAACTTTCCGGGCAAAAGAGGGAACGCATCCTTTCTGTGGAACAATCGGTGAGCTACATCATGAAAATGAAGTAAGGATTGAAACCGTTCTTCCTATATATAAGAAAGCGGAAGTTATAAAGGCTTTATTGTCTGCACATCCTTATGAGGAACCGGCATTCGACTTGTATCCGTTGCAGAATAACTGGTCGCAAGCAGGTTCGGGAATTGTAGGTGAATTGGATGAATCGGAAACGGAACTCGAGTTTCTGAAACGTATCAAGAAAATCTTCGAAGTGGGTTGTGTACGTCATAACAAACTGACAGGGAGAGAAATACAGAAGGTTGCCTTATGTGGTGGTGCCGGAGCTTTCCTGCTTCCACAGGCAATTCGGACGGGTGCGGATGTCTTTATTACGGGAGAAATCAAATATCATGATTATTTCGGCCACGAGGGT
>UMCY01051262.1_pt1 | contig 19002 bp, 13 predicted proteins | sample 1964351 | NCBI WGS metagenome assembly UMCY01 (sample SAMEA4835980, study PRJEB28245) | human gut metagenome | biome: gut microbiome; material: fecal sample | place: Denmark | collected 2008 | reverse complement strand
AACAGTAAAATCAGATGATGTTGTTGGACGTGTTAAAACTTATGAGGCAATAGTTAAAGGTGAAAATATCCCAGAACCAGGAATTCCAGAAGGATTCAAAGTTCTTATAAAAGAATTACAAGCTCTAGGATTAGATGTTAGACTTTATGATAATGACAAAGAATTAGAATTAAAAGAAAACATCGAGGACGCAATAGACTTTAACCTAGATGAACACAAAAAAATGGTAAGCGGAGAAAAATCAGACGTAGTTGTAGATAACGAGTTATCTGAAAACTATGTAGATGACGAAGAAGATGAAACAATGCAAGATGATGACTACGAGGAAAATGACGAATTATTTGAAAACATAGATGATAGCGAAGATGAAGATTTCATATTAAGTGATGAAGACTTAATGGATGATGACGGATTTGACGTAGAATAAAATAAAAATATAATTGCATATTTGCTTTAAAAATCCCCAAAATTTAATCAAAAGGGAATTGTTCGAGCGGTGTTAAAAATTTTGGGGACAAAAGCAAAACCTAAAACTTAGGTGAGAATTGAAAAAAATTCTCAGGAGAAAGGGGCAAATAAATAATAAATGGAAGAATTAGAAACATTTAACAAGTTAAAAATAGGTATTGCATCAGATGAAAAGATAAGAGAATGGTCAAAAGGTGAGGTAAAGAAGCCAGAGACTATCAATTACAGAACATTAAAACCAGAAAGAGATGGTTTATTCTGTGAAAGAATATTTGGACCTACAAAAGACTGGGAATGTCACTGTGGTAAATATAAAAGAGTAAGATATAAAGGTGTTGTTTGTGACAGATGTGGTGTTGAAGTTACAAAATCAAAAGTAAGACGTGAAAGAATGGGACACATCGAACTTGCAGCTCCAGTTGCACATATTTGGTATTTCAAGGGAATACCAAGCAGAATAGCTTTAGTATTAGATATTTCACCAAGAAATCTAGAAAGAGTAGTATATTTTGCTTTATACATAGTTACAGATAAAGGAACATCTGGACTAGAAAAATGTCAATGCTTAACAGAAAAAGAATATCGTGAAGCAGTTGAAAAATACGGAAAAGGTTCATTTAAAGCAGGAATGGGAGCAGAGGCTCTTAAAACTCTTCTTGAGGAAGTTGACTTAGATAAATTATCAAAATCTTTAAGAAAAGAATTAGAAAATGCAAGTGAACAAAAAAGAGCCAAAATAGTAAAAAGACTAGATACAGTAGAATCATTTAGAATTTCAGGAAATAGACCTGAATGGATGATAATGAATGTTGTACCAGTAATCCCACCAGATTTAAGACCAATGGTACAATTAGATGGTGGAAGATTTGCAACATCAGACTTAAATGATTTATATAGACGTGTTATAAATAGAAATAACAGATTAAAAAGACTTCTAGAATTAGAAGCACCAGAAATCATTGTAAGAAATGAAAAAAGAATGCTACAAGAATCAGTTGATGCATTAATAGATAACTCAAGACGTGGAAGACCTGTAACAGGTGCTGGAGGAAGAGCCTTAAAATCATTATCAGATTTACTAAAAGGAAAACAAGGACGTTTCCGTCAAAACCTACTTGGAAAACGTGTTGACTATTCAGGACGTTCAGTTATAGTTGTTGGACCAGAACTTAAAATATATCAATGTGGTGTTCCAAAAGAAATGGCAGTAGAATTATTTAAACCATTTGTAATGAAAGAATTAGTTGCAAGAGGAATAGCACACAATATCAAAAATGCAAAACGTATGGTAGAAAGATTAAAACCAGAAGTATGGGGAATATTAGAGGACGTTATAAAAGACCACCCTGTAATGTTAAACCGTGCTCCAACACTACATAGACTTGGTATTCAAGCATTTGAGCCAGTACTAGTTGAAGGTAGAGCCATAAAACTTCACCCATTAGTATGTACAGCATTCAATGCCGACTTCGATGGTGACCAAATGGCTATTCACTTACCACTATCACCAGAAGCACAAGCAGAAGCTAGATACTTAATGTTATCTACAAACAACTTACTAAAACCACAAGATGGTAAAACAGTTACAGTACCTACAATAGATATGGTATTTGGTGGATACTATCTAACAATGGAAGTTCCAGGTGAACTTGGAGAAGGAAAATACTTCAAAGACCCAGAAGAAGCAATAATGGCTTATGAAAATCACGCAGTTGGAATGCACGCAAAAATTTGGGTAAGAAGAACATTAGAAATTAATGGAGAAAAGAAATCTAAAAAAGTTGAAACAACAGTAGGAAGAATCCTATATAATGACGGAATTCCACAAGATTTAGGATATGTAGATAGAACTAGTGAAGATGGAATTTTTGAATATGAAATCAACTTCCCAGTTAACAAGAAAAAATTAGGAGATTTAATTAACAGATGTATAAAAATACATGGATTATCAGAATCTGCCGAAGTACTTGATAATGTAAAAGAAAAAGGTTTCAAATATTCTACAAGATCAGGACTTACATATTCTATGGACGACGTAAAAGTTCCAAAAGAGAAAAAAGAAATCTTAGCAAATGCAGAAAAAGAAATAGAAAAAGTAAGAAAACAATATAGAAGAGGTTTAATTACTGAAGAAGAACGTTACAAAGCAGTAGTTAATATCTGGAATAGTGCAACATTAGATGTTGGTAAAGCACTAGAAGAAAATCTAGAACCACTAAACCCAATCAACTTAATGGTTGAATCAGGTGCCCGTGGTAACATCAACCAATTAAGACAATCAGCAGGTATGAGAGGACTTATGGCAGGAACAACAGGTAAAGTTATCGAAATACCAATCAAATCAAGTTTCGCAGAAGGTCTAGATGCCCTAGAATACTTTATATCATCTCACCAAGCGCGTAAAGGTCTAGCAGATACTGCTCTAAGAACAGCAGACTCTGGATACTTAACAAGAAGACTTGTAGACGTAGCACAAGAAATAATAGTAAGAGAACCAGACTGTGGATCAAATGAAGGACTAATAGTATATGACGTAAAAGATGGAAACCAATTAATCGAACCAATTCAAGAAAGATTATTAGGAAGATATCCAGTAAGAGACATTGTAAATCCAGAAACAAACGAAGTAATTGTTGATACAAACACAATGATTACAGACGAATTAGCAGACAAAATCGTTGATGCAGGAATTACAAAAGTAGAAGTACGTTCAGTACTTGGATGTCATTCAAAACACGGTGTATGTCAAAAATGTTATGGTATGAGTTTGGCAAGACACAACAAAGTTGAAATAGGAGAAACAATAGGAATAGTCGCAGCTCAATCAATCGGTGAGCCTGGTACACAGCTTACAATGAACACAAAACACGCCGGAGGCGCAATTGGTTCAGATATCACACAAGGTCTTCCAAGAGTTGAGGAGCTATTTGAAGCTCGTAAACCAAAAGGATTAGCAGTAATGACAGAAATAGCAGGAAAAGTAAAAGTAAAAGAATCAAAGAAGAAGAAAGAAGTTATTGTAACAAATGATACTGAGTCAAAAACATACACAGTACCATTTGGACCAAAAATGAAAGTCAAAGATGGAGATATGGTAGAACCAGGAGATCCATTAGTAGAAGGTTCTTTAAACCCAGCAGACATCCTAGCTATAAAAGGACCAGAAGGAGTATTTGAATACCTAACAACAGAAGTACAAAAAGTTTATAGAAACCAAGGTGTTGATATAAACGATAAACATATCGAAGTTATAGCAAGACAAATGCTTAAGAAAGTAAGAGTTGAAGATAATGGAGATACAGACATGTTCCCAGGAACATTAGTAGATATGTATGAATTTGCAGACAAAAACAGGGAAGCAGTAGACAAAGGTGTAAGACCAGCTACTGGAAAACGTGTTCTACTAGGTATCACAAAAGCTTCACTTGCAACAGACAGCTTCTTATCAGCAGCTTCATTCCAAGAAACTACAAGAGTTTTAACAGAAGCAGCAATCAAAGGTAAAGAAGATGACTTAGTTGGACTTAAGGAAAATGTAATTATAGGTAAATTAATTCCAGCTGGAACTGGTATGAAAAAATACCAAGATTTACATATAAGCACAGAAAAGAAAGAAGAGCCAAAACAAGAAGAGGATGTTGAGGCTGTAGAAGAATAAAAAATAGGGGGCAAAAAGGGCAATGGGACAAATGGGACCGGGTCTTTTTTGTCCTTCTTGCTCATTTGGGACCGGGTCCTTTTTGGGCAAGGACAAAAAAGACCCGGTCCCATTTGTCCCTGGCAGCAAGAAAGGAGAAAAATTTATGTATGAAAATTTTGGAATAAGCAAACAAATAGAAGAACTATCAAAAGAAGTAGAAAATGAAATCAAGCCACAATTTGAAAAAATAGAGCAAATATGCCAATCAAACAGTTTAAAAGTGCTACAAGCAATGCAGAATAACCATCTATCAGGAATGCACTTAAATACATCAACAGGATATGGAATAGATGAGGCAGGAAGAGACAAAATAGAAGAAATATATGCTCAAATTTTCAAAGCAGAAGATAGTTTAGTAAGAAGTCAATTAATATCAGGTTCACATGCATTAGCAGTAACTTTACAGGGACTACTAAGACCAAATGACACAATGATATCTATTACAGGTTTACCTTATGATACATTACAAACAGTAATAGGAATAGGGGAAAATCCAGGACCAAGTTCATTAAAAGCATTTGGAATAAAATATGAACAAATTGACTTAAAAGACAAAGAATATTTTGACACAGAAAAAATAGTAGAAAGACTAGCTAAAAAAGATGTAAAACTAGTAGAAATCCAAAGGTCAATAGGATATTCAACAAGAAAAAGTATTAGCATAGAAAAAGTAGAAGAAATAATTAAAGAAATAAGAAAGGTAAACCAAGAAGTTATAATAATGGTAGATAACTGCTACTGTGAATTTGTAACAGAAAAAGAACCAATAGAAGTTGGAGCAGACATAGCAGTTGGCTCATTAATAAAAAATCTAGGTGCAGGAATAGCAACAAGTGGAGCTTATGTAGTAGGAAAAAAAGACTTAATAGCCCTAGTTGCAGATAGACTAACAGGACTTGGAAAGGAAATAGGACCATCAATGGGTCAAAATACAAATTACTTAAAAGGTCTATTTTTCGCGCCATCAGTTGTTGCAAGTTCATTAAAAACAATGGTATTTGCAAGTAGAATGTTAGAAAAATTACGGATATAATACAAGTCCAAAATATAATGAACCAAGAGTTGATATTGTTCAAAATATAATATTTAATGACAAAGAAAAATTAATAAAATTTTGCCAAGGAATTCAATCAGGTTCGCCAATAGATAGTTATGTAACCCCTGTCCCAAGCCCAATGGCTGGATATGAAGATGAAGTTATAATGGCTGCCGGAACTTTTGTTGATGGTGCTACAATTGAACTTAGTTGTGATGCACCAATAAGAGAGCCTTATATTGCTTATATGCAAGGAGGCTTGACTTATGAGTATGGTAAGCTTGGAGTTATGAAGGCAATTGAGTTTATGAGATAATTGAACCATTGGGACCGGGTCTTTTTGGTGCATTATTGCATTGCACCATTGAACCATTGGGACCGGGTCTTTTTGGTACATTAATTTTTATAGATTTTTAGAAAAATCTAAATACAAAAGTATAAAGGAGACTTATTTGACGAAACAAATTAGAAAATTTAGTACATCAGATGTATATCATATTATTATAAAAGGAAACAATGATAGCGATATTTTTTATGATGATATGGATAGAAAAATATTTATAGAGAAGGTAAAATTAACAAAAAAAGAATTTAAATATAAAGTGTATGCATATTGTTTGATGAGCAATCACGTTCATATGGTTATAGAAGTGCCAAAAGAAAATTTATCAAAAGCAATTCAAAGTTTAACTATTAGATATGTAAGTTATTTCAACAAAAAATATGACCGAAAAGGTCCATTTGTTCAGAATAGATTTAAAAGTAAGAATATTGAAAATCAAAGATATTTTTTAGAAGTTTGTAGATATGTTCATAGAAATCCGGAAAAAGCAGGTATAGAATATACATTTAAGTATAAATGGAGTAGTTACCAAGAATATATTGGAAAAGAAATAATTATTGATAAAAAGACTTTAATGTATTATTTAAATAATAACATTGGTGAATTTATAAAATATACAAATAAGACTGAGAATATAGATGAAATAATGAATTTAGCAGATTTTGAATTAAGTAGTAAATTAGATGATGGAGAAGTTATAGATATAATATTAAAAAGATTGAATGTAAAAACTATTGATGAGGTAATAAACTTTTTTAAAGATAAGGAAAATAAAAAACAAATAATAAACTTAAAGGATATAAAAGGCATTACAATAAATCAATTATCAAGAATAATTAGAGTAGATAAAAGGATAATTTCTAAAAGCTGGAAATGAAATATGCACTGAAAATACACAGTTACAAAAGAATATTGTACCAAAAAGACCCGGTCCCAATGGTGCAATGTGCACCAAAAAGACCCGGTCCCTATGGAACAAATGAAACATGTTACTCAACTGTAACCGATTTCGCCAAATTTCTAGGCTTATCAACATCTAATCCTTTCTCCTTAGAAACAAAATAACCCAAAAGTTGTAAAGGAACGATAGTAACAATAGAAGATAGATAAACGCAAGTATCAGGCACAATCACAACATTATCAAATAAAGAAAGATTAACTTCTTTACTAACAGCTTCAGAAACAACAGCAGTAGTAACAGCACCTCTAGTAATAATTTCCTCCATATTACTTACAGTTTTCTTAACCAAATTCAAATCAGTCATAATACCAATAACATTAACGCCTTTTTCAATCAAGGCAATAGTACCATGTTTTAATTCACCAGCAGCATAGCTTTCGGAATGAATATAAGAAATTTCTTTTAATTTCAAAGAGGCCTCCAAGGCTGTTGCATAATCCATGCCTCTACCTAAATAAAATACATCATGTTCTTTAAAAATGCTTTTAGCAATTTCTTGAATGTTAGAGGTATCTTTTAAAATAGTTTCAAGTTTATTAGGTATTATTAGCAATTCCTTCTTTAATTCATCCAAAACACAAGTATCAGCACTTTCAAGTACTTCTGCAAAATATATAGCTAATAAAGACATAAGTGTGATTTGAGATGTATATGCTTTAGTTGATGCAACTGCAATTTCAGGACCTGCGTGTGTGTAAAGCGTGTAATCAGCTTCTCTAGCTATTGAACTTCCTGTAACATTTGTAATTGCAAGTGTTTTAGCTCCATGCAATTTTGAAAGTTTTAATGCTGCCAAAGTATCTGCAGTTTCACCTGATTGGCTTATGAAAATACATAATGTTTTGTCATCTATTAATGGATTTCTATATCTAAATTCTGATGCAATATCAACTTCTACATGAATTTTACAAAGATTTTCTATTGTATTTTTTACGCAAAGCCCAACGTGCATAGCAGTACCACAAGCAACTATATAAATTTGATGTAAAGAACTTAAAAATTCCTTACTAAAGTCGGAATCTAATTCACTAAAGTTACATTTATTTCCATCTAATCTTGAACCAATAGTTTCACGAATAGCTTTAGGTTGTTCCATAATTTCTTTAAGCATATAATCCTCAAAACCATCTTTATCAGCGGCCATAGCGTCCCAAGTAATTGTTGTAGTTTCCTTAGAAATTTCATTTAAATCTTTATCATAAAATTTGATATTATCTCTTGATAATAGAACATATTCATAATTATCTAACAAATAAAAATCCTTTGTATAACTCAAAATAGCAGGAATATCTGAGGCAACATAACTTTCACCATTTCCTTTACCAACAACTAAAGGACTGTCTTTTCTAACAACAATCATATTATCAGGCATATATTTTGATAAAATTTCAAGTGAAAAGCTTCCAATTAGGCTATCACAAGTCTTTTTAACAGCTCTTAATAATTTTAAATCATCATGCCCATCATCTTTATTATAGTAATAATGTATCAAATTAGGAACAATTTCAGTATCTGTATCTGAAATAAAATGATATCCATTTTTGATTAACATATTTTTAAGTTCAATGTAATTCTCTATAATACCATTATGAACAACTGCGATTGATTCTGAGTTATCCAAATGTGGGTGAGAATTTATTTTTGAAGGAATACCGTGAGTTGCCCATCTTGTATGAGCAATACCAATTGATCCTTCTAATTTTTTAGGATCTTCTAAATTATAAAGGTTTTCAACACGACCTTTGTCTTTAGCAACCTTAATTGAGTCTTTTTCCAAAGTTGCAATTCCAGCTGAATCATAACCTCTATACTCTAATTTTGAAAGTCCTGCAAGTAAAATAGGACTAGCTTTTTGGAATCCAATATATCCAACAATTCCACACATAAAAATCTCTCCTTTTTTAAATATATTTGGAATTGAAAGCATTACTTTAATTTAATGTTTGTTATAATGTCACCATTATTTTTTAACTAAATCTTTGGTAAAGTAAATACCACCAAGGCATCCGCCGAATATTTCGATAACCTTGGACCTCGTCAACATAAATTTATTATGTCCTGGCGCTTATTTTTTTTGTATTGGGGACGGTTCTTTTTGCGAAAAGAACCGTCCCTAATCAGAAATTTTGCAAAAGGAACCGTCCCCAATCCGAAATTACTTTCAATTTATACAGTATATTATAATAATATAAAAAATGTTTCAAGTCTTTTCACAAAAAAATTCAAAAAAACTGTTTTCAAAAAATACAAATCCTGTTATAATAAAATGGTATCAAAGAGAGGGGAAAAAGATGGACAAACTAACTGTATTAATAAATGAATCAAAAATAAATGCACGACTTGATGAGCTTGCAAAAGAAATAATGAGAGATTATAAAGACGAAGATATTGTATTTGTAGGAATTCTAAGAGGTGCAGCAATGTTTATGGTTGAACTTGCAAAAAGAATAAAAAATAATGTTGAATTTGAATTTATACAACTAGAAAGCTATGAAGGAACGGAAAGTACAGGTGTTGTAAAACTAAGACAGGAATTAACAGGAAAAATTGAGGATAAAAATATAATAATAATTGAGGATATAATAGACACAGGTAGAACTTTAGAATATTTAAGGAACCATATAAAAACATTTAGCCCAAAAAGTGTAAAAATTTGTGCATTACTTAGCAAACCATCAAGAAGAATTTTCGAATTAAATGTTGATTATATAGGATTTTCAATACCAGATGAATTTGTTGTAGGATTCGGAATGGACTATAATCAGAAATATAGAAATTTACCATATATTGGTAAAATCGGTTAAAGAAGGAGTCAAAGATGTTTGACATAAAAGAAGAACTAAGAAAGTTGCCTAAAGACCCAGGTGTATATTTGATGAAAGATAAAGATGATAATATCATTTATGTTGGAAAAGCAGTAAATTTAAAAAATAGGGTGAGTTCATATTTTAGAAAAACAAACAAAACAGATAGAATACTCAAAATGGTATCTCAAATTGACCATTTTGAGTATATTGTCGTAAGTAATGAGGCAGAGGCTTTGATTTTGGAATGTAATCTTATAAAGGAAAACAGACCAAAATATAATGTTTTATTAAAAGATGATAAAACTTATCCATACATAAAAATTGATGTAAAATCAGATTACCCAAATGTAATTATTACAAGAAGACTTTTAAATGATGGAGCAAAATATTTTGGACCTTATGCTAACCCAGGTGCTGCAAAGGAAATGGTTAATTTTATAAAGGAAAAATATAAAATAAGGCAATGTAGGAATTTTAAATCAAATACTAGAGCTTGCCTAAATTTCCATATAAAAAGATGCTTAGCACCTTGTATTGGTAATATAAGTAAAGAAGATTATAGAAAGCAAATTGATGAGATAATTGATTTGTTAGAAGGTAAAACTGATAAAATAATAAAAGATCTAAAAAATCAAATGAAAGAAGCATCTGAAAAATTAGATTTTGAAAATGCAGCATATATTAGAGATAGAATGTTGGCTATTGAAACAGCTTCCCAAAAACAAAAGGTTTCAAATATTTCTGAGAATAATATAGATGTTATAGGTATGGCAAAATCTGAATTAGAGGTGTGCATAGAAATCTTCTTTGTTCGTGGAAGTAAAATGATAGGAAGAGAACATTACTTTTTTGATAATTTAGGTGATATGGATGACGGCGAAATAATATCTGGTTTTATCAAACAGTATTATATGGATAATCTAAATATCCCTAACAAAATAATGGTAAGTAGAGAGCTAGAAGATGAGGAAGCACTGGAAGAATGGCTTGGAGGTAAAACTACACATAAGGTTACAATTCATAGCCCTAAAAAAGGCACGAAATTGAGATTTGTGGAGATGGCAGATAAAAATAGTAAAGTTACATTGGAAAACAAAGAAAAAACGCAAAATTCGATTCTAGTTGAATTGAAGGATAAATTACAAATGGATAGATTGCCAAGAAAAATTGAAACATATGATATCTCAAATATTTCTGGTGAATTTATGGTTGCAGCTATGTGTGTTATGGAAGATGGAGCAATTAAAAAGAATTTATCTAGAAGATTTAAGATTAAAACTGTAATTGGTCAAGATGATCCACGTTCGATGGAGGAAGTTATAACAAGAAGATTAAAACATTCAATAGAAAACCCAGATGACAAAGGTTTTGGCAAACTTCCTGATGCGATTTTTGCTGATGGTGGTATTACTCAGATTAGAGCAGTTAGACGAGCAGTTGATAAGTATGATGTTGATATTAAGATTTTTGGTATGGTTAAAAATGACAAGCACCAAACTAGAGCTTTGATGGATGAGGATAGAAATGAGGTTGAAATTTCGGAAAGGTTGTTTAATTTGATTACTTTGTTTCAGGATACGGTTCATGATACTGCTGTTTTCTATCATAGAAAGCTTAGAGATAAGGCTTTAACTAGTTCTGAATTGGATGAGATTGATGGAATTGGTGAGGCTAAGAAGAAGGAACTTTTGCGAGTGTTTGGTAGTGTGGAGAAGATTAAATGTGCAGATGTTGAAGAGATTATGAAGGTAAGGGGAATTAGTAAGGAGTTAGCTGAAAAAATTAAATATAAGTTGAATAAATAATTATATTTTGATTTAAAATGAAAAACACCACTTTGGAAAAATTCCTCTGTGGTGTAAGGGGCTGCCTAGTGTATTGCAAAAAACAATAACACATAGGCTATAATGCCTATAATCCCCAAACCTCGGGTGAGGTAAATGGTTAAGGCGCCCCATAAAATGGTACCTACTATGTGCCTCTTGTGAGTAAAGAGGTTTAGCACAGCAAGTGCCATCATTAAGTGGTAAAACAAGATACTTAACACAGTATACTGCATTAAGCATGCAATTGTTCCAACAAATTGTGAAACAATCGCAATAATTGCTAAAATCCGGTTCTTTTTAAACATAAAGAACCCTCCTTTCTTAAAAAACAAACTTCAGTTACTATCTTCAATTATACTATAATCTGCAATAAAAGTCAAATTATGTAAATTAAAGAAAGAAGGAATATAATGAAAATAAAAGAATTAAGATTACTAAATATAACAATAAAGCAAAACGATAAAATACTTTATCAAGGGAAAACAGAAGAAATTCCAAATGACTTAAGAGAAAAAGAATATAATAAAATCTACTTCGAAGGGGTAGATGTAATAGTAGAAATATAAAAAACCCAAAGCCATGTCCAGGGCTCTGAGTTTTTTATTTGCTTGTGATTTTGGTATAAAGGTATAAGAAACCTTTCACTACCAAAAACGCAGCCACTCCAGCACAGGCGGTTGGTTGGTTAAACCAACAAAATGGCTTCACCATCCACGGCGCTGAGATTGGAATCATAAATATCTGGCGGCAACCAAACAAGATGATTACGCCTAATACTGCCTCAAGTGCTGCAACCTGAGGACTTGCGGCAGTTATTATAACGGCCAATGCAAACAGCAACGAAATTACTGTTGCATTATTGTGTCCCATGCCGGTATACCATGATAAGAATATAAAAACTGTAAATGGCGTACCGGCATACTCCATGAGGAGATTCCAGAAACTATTCACTTTTTTCATAGTGATTGCTCCTTTCTTTTTTGCAGAGAAGTAGGCATAACAAAGTTATGGGACAGAAACCCTACCTATATTTACAGTAACTACCTGGTTATATAGAACCAAAGATTAACATAATTATACAACATTATGTCTAAAAAATCAAATAAAATTTATAAAATAAATTACAACATTGACATAAATAAATGCGATTGCTATAATCTAATAACAAAACATTACTCAAAACTGAAAGGAGCAAAGCAATGAACTGGACACCCGAACAATCCCAAGCAATCTATAAAAAAGACAGTAACATCCTAGTTGCAGCAGCAGCAGGAAGTGGAAAAACAGCAGTATTAGTAGAAAGAATAATAAATAAAATAATAAAAGAAAAAATAAATATAGATAGGCTCTTAGTGGTAACATTTACAAATGCAGCAGCATCAGAAATGAGAGAAAGAATATTAAAATCAATTTATCAAATAATAGATAGTGAAGAACCACAAGATGAAGAAACAATAAATCACTTACAAAGGCAAATAACACTATTAAATAAAGCAAATATCTGTACAATAGACTCATTTTGCCTAGACGTAATAAAAAATAACTTTTTTGAAATAGAAATATCGCCAAATTTCAGAATAGCAGATACAGCAGAAATTGACTTATTAAAACAAGAGGTACTAGAAAAACTATTTGAAGAAAAATATGAAAATCATGACCAAGACTTTGAAAAATTAGTGAAAACATATACATCATATAGAGATGACACACCTTTAAAAGATATGATTTTGAGAATTTATACATATATAGAATCAAATCCATTTCCATTAAAATGGCTAAAAGAGCAGGTGGAAAAATTTAATATAAAAGATATAAAACAAGATTTTTCAAATACAGAATGGGGAAAAATTTTACTTCAAAATATAAAAGAAGAACTGGAAGACTGCATAAAAAAATTAAAAGCAGAAGAAAAAAGGCTATCAGTCGAAAGCGAACTTGAACAATATGAAAGAGTAATTTCGTCTGATATCCAGCAATTAGAAATGGTATATGGAAATCTTGAAAGTTGGGACAAGGCATATAATTTGATAAATAATGTAGAATTCTTAAAATGGCCTGTTTCAAGAAAAATAACTAATCCTGAAAAAGATAGAGCAAAAGCAATAAGAGATAAAGTCACAAAAGATTTTAAAGCGAAAAGGACAAAAGTTTTTACAGCAAATTCGGAAATAGCAAATGAGGATTTAATAGAAATGTATGAAGTTTTATCGAAACTTGAAAAATTAATAGTAGATTTTGATAAAGAATTTTCAAAAAATAAGAAAGATAGAAACATTGTAGATTTTAGTGATGTTGAGCATTTAGCACTTAAAATTTTAGTAAAAGAAGAGAATTTGCCATCTGAAATTGCAAAAAAATATCAAGAGAAATTTGTGGAAATTGCAATAGATGAATACCAAGATAGTAATTTAGTACAAGAATATATTTTAACTTCAATATCAAATGGAAAAAATATTTTTATGGTTGGAGATGTTAAGCAAAGCATTTATAAATTTAGACAAGCGATGCCAGATTTATTTTTAAGTAAATATAGTAATTATAGTGAAAATGAGGCAAATGAAAAAGGTTTAAAAATAAAGCTTTTTAAGAACTTTAGAAGTAGAAAAAATGTGCTTGATTTTACTAATCTTATATTTGAAAATATAATGGGAGAAAAAATTGGAGAAATAGATTACACAGAGGAGGAATATTTAAATTTAGGAGCAAATTACGTAGAAAGTAAAGAAGATTTAGTTTCTGAAATTGATATATTAGATGTGACAGAAGATGATGATGACGAAAATCGAGAAGAGGTAGAGATAACAGAAAATACGCAAGGCGAATCATTAGAAGAAATAGAAAAGGTAGAAGATATAGAGTTAGAGGCAAAATTTGTTGCACAAAAAATAAAGGAGTTGATAGATAGTAAATTTCAAGTATATGATAACAAAAAAGGAGAAATTAGAGATATTCGTTTTAGAGATATTGTAATACTTTTACGTTCAACGAAAAATAAGGCAAATATATTTGAAAAAGAATTAACTAATCTAAATATAAATGTATATTCTGACACATCTCAGGAATACCTAGAATCTTATGAGATACAAGTAATTATGGATTTATTAAAAATCATAGATAATCCATATCAAGATATACCACTTGTGCATGTAATGTTATCAAGCATAGGAATGTTTACAGATGATGACTTGTTGGAAATAAGATTATGTGACCAAAATGATGATTTTTATACTACATTATTAAAATCTAGATTGTCTGTAAGAGAAGAACTTAAAGAGAAAATAGAAAAATTTTTAAGTAAAATAGAGGATTTTAGAGAAAAAAATGGGTATATGGATTTAGATGAACTTATTTGGACTATTTATGAGGAAACAGGTTTCTTAAATTATGTAGCTTTAATGCCAAATGGTGCTTTAAGAGTTGCAAATTTGAAAATGCTTTTTGAGAGAGCTAAACAATATGAAAGTGCATCATTTAAGGGATTATTCAATTTTATAAACTTTATCGAAAGAATAAAACTAGGAAGTGGAGATTTAGGTGCCGCAAAGCTTATTGGGGAAAATGAAGATGTTGTAAGAATTATGAGTATCCACAAAAGTAAAGGATTAGAGTTTCCAGTTGTGTTCTTATCTTGCACAGGTTCAGGATTTAATATGATGGATTTAAATAGTGATATTTTATTACATCAAAAAATTGGAATTGGTGTAAAATATATTGATTATGATAGACAAATAAAATATGATACAATTTCAAAATTAGCATTAAGAGAAAAGCTATTAGAAGAAAATTTATCAGAGGAAATGCGTATTTTATATGTTGCTTTAACAAGAGCAAAAGAAAAAATTTATGTTACAGGTGTTAAAAAAGATTTTCAAAAAAACAAGGAAAAGATGCAGGAATTAGTGGATATTTATAAAAAGGAAAATGGAAAAATAAACCCTATTTTGATAAAAAAATATAAAAAATATATTGATTGGATTCTACTTGTTTATATGTATAATTTTGAGAATTTACATGATATCTTAAAAATAAATACATTGAAAAGAAAAGATGTATTAAAAACAATAAAAAAGGAAGAAAGGGAAGAGATAGATATTTTTAAGGTTTTAGAAGAGAAATCAAAAGATGTAAATCAAGAGGACATATTAAGGTTAAAAAATCAATTAATATTTGAATATAAATATAAAGAATTAAGTGATATTCCAACTAAAGAATCTGTTACAAATATTGTTCATAAAAATATAGTATTGGAACCCTTTAAGCAAGAAAATGAAGAGAAAGATGAATTTAAGGAAAGTAACATAGAGCTACCTAAACCTAAATTTTTGATTGGAACTGAAGAAGAAGAAATTACACCAGCTAAAAGAGGTACTTTAGTGCATTTGTGTATGAAAAATTTAGATTTTAGTAGAGATTATAGTTTGGATGATGTAAAAAATTTAATAGATGATCTAGAGGCAAGAAGAATTATAACATCTAAGGAAAAAGAGACAATAAATCCTTGGGTTATATTTAAATTTACAAAGTCTAATATTTGGAATGAACTTAAAGAGGCTAAAGAATACCATAAAGAAGAGGCTTTTTATATTAATGTTCCGGCAAAGGATGTTATGGATACAACTTTAGATGAAAATATTTTGGTTCAGGGTATTATAGATTTGTATTATATTACTAAAGATGATAAACTGGTACTTTTAGATTATAAAACTGATTTTGTGGAACAAAAAGAACCGGTCCAAATGGGGCAGAACCCAAAAAGAACCGGTCCCAATGGGGCAAGTGATGAAGAAATGTTAATAAATAGACATAAGCCTCAACTTATGCTTTATAAAGAGGCTTTGGAAAGTGGTTTGAATAGAAAAGTTGATAGAGTTTGGATTTATTCTACTGGATTGGGGAAAGGAATATTGATTAAATAATTTGATTATATAATAAATAAAATTATTGGTAATATAAAAAGAGGAGGAGCCTAGGTTGCAAATTACCCAGGCTCATTTTTTGATGAATTTACAGAATAAGTCTGTTAAATTCAAGAATTGTAGTTAGGTTTTTTGATGCATCGTCTGTAAAAAAATACATTATATGCGGATTTTCTGCATGTACAGATTGGCTGAAAAATCTACATAATTCAATAGAGTATGTGAACCCTTTTTCGTACAGTTCCATCGGAGACACTTCTGTCTTCATACCTGTGTTGGTATTACAAACCTGAAATGCATTGTTTTCAAACCCAATTTCGATATTATCTACTTCATTTCTATTTTCCTTCATATGGAAGTCCTCTCTTTCTTATGCAAAACAAACTTTAGTTAACATAATAATCGTATCATCAAATATGTAATATGTCAATAACTAAAATATGTCAAAAATATTTTTTTATTGTCGAAAATGTGTTATAATAAAAAATGTAAATATATTTAGAAAATAAAAATATTAGTTTGTTTTTAATTTTGGCTAAAAAGCCAATTACATAAATAAAGGTAAAATTCATATAAGGAGGACCAAAAACATGGAAAGAAAAATCATCTATGGAACAGACTATGAAGGACTTAAGAATGTTCTTACAGAAGAGCGAGCAAAGGGAAAAACTATGGTAATGACATGTGGAACGTTTGATCTGTTTCATGTAGGGCACATGCGGATGTTAGCGGCTGCAAAAGAAAAAGGCGATATTCTTGTTGTGGTTGTAAAAAGTGACAGAGCAGCAGCTTTGAAAAAAGAAGATCCACCTGTCCTTAATGAAGAAATACGAATGGAAACAATCGCTAATTGCATATCAGCAGATTATGTAATTATGGCTGACTATGATCCATTTAGATCAGTTCCATTCACCTTTGAAAACACTCCGTCATACGAGTGGTTAAATATCTTTACTCCTGTGATTGGGGCATTGAAACCAGACATCTTTGTACATGAAGATAACATAGCAATAAGAGATGCAAGAAAACAATTATTTGAAAAGTATGAAGTTGAAGGTATTCAGCAACCAAGAACACAGGGAATTAGTACAACCGGAATTATTGACAAGATAAAAACAAGGTTGCTATTGAAAATGCAGCAATGAGGTAAGGATATAGTAAATGTGGAAATCAGAAATGATTTCCACATTTACTATAAATATAAACGAACAAATATTTGACAAAAACTCAAATATATGATATATTAAAACAGAAAAAGAGGTGTGACTTATGAACAAAATATATATATCAATAGATTTAAAAAGCTTTTACGCATCAGTAGAATGCAAAGAAAGAGGGCTAGACCCAAACACAACTAATCTAGTAGTAGCAGATAAAACGAGAACCTCCAAAACAATATGTCTAGCAGTAAGTCCATCATTAAAAGCCTACAGAATACCAGGAAGAGTAAGATTATATGAAGTAATACAAAAAGTAAACCAAATAAACTTTGAAAGAAGAAGAAAAATAGGAGGTCTACAATTCGAAGGAAAATCTTATGACGAAATAGAATTAAGAAAAAATCCCAAATTAGAATTAGACTACATAATAGCACCTCCAAGAATGGCATTTTACATGAAATACAGTACCAAAATATACAATATATATTTAAAGTATTTTTCAGAAGAAGACATATATGTATACTCAATAGACGAAATATTTTGTGACATCACGCCATACTTAAAAATATACAAAATGAGTGCAAAAGAACTGGTAACAAAAGTAATACAAGATGTATACAGAACAACGGGAATAACAGCAACTGCTGGAATAGGAACAAATTTATATCTATGTAAAGTAGCAATGGACATAGTTGCAAAACACGTAAAACCAGACAAAAACGGAGTAAGAATAGCAGGACTAGATGAAATGACATACAGAAAATTATTATGGACACATACTCCAATAACAGACTTTTGGAGAGTAGGAAAAGGATATAGTAAAAGACTAGAAAAATATAAAATATACACAATGGGAGATGTAGCAAGAGCATCTTTAGAAAGAGAAGAATTACTATATAAATTATTTGGAATAAATGCAGAATTACTAATCGACCATGCTTGGGGATATGAACCATGTACAATAAAAGAAATAAAAGAATACAAACCAGAAACAAACAGTATAAGTTCAGGACAAGTATTACATTGTCCATATGATTATGAAAAGACAAAATTAATTGTAAAAGAAATGACAGAATTACTAGCACTAGATTTAGTAGAAAAAAAGCTAGTTACTGACCAAATAGTGTTAACAATAGGATATGATGTAGAAAACTTAAAAAATGAAGAAATAAGAAAAAATTACAAAGGAGAAATAACAGAAGATAGATATGGAAGAAAAGTACCAAAACATGCGCATGGCACAACAAATTTAGACCATAAAACCTCATCTACAAAATTAATAATGGAGGCAGTTACAAAATTATATGATAACATTATAAATCCAAAACTCCTTACAAGAAGAATAAATATAACAGCAAACAAAGTTGTAAGAGAAGAAGCGGCAAATAAAAAGAATAACTTTGAACAAATAGACCTATTTACAAATTATGAAGAAATAAATAAAAAGAGAAAGCAAGAAGAAAAGGAAAAAAATTTACAATACACCATGATTAATATAAAAAAGAAATATGGAAAAAATGCGATATTAAAAGGAATGAACCTAGTAGAAGGAGGAACAACAATAGAAAGAAATGGACAAGTAGGGGGACATAAGGAATAAAAGGAGAATATTAAATGAGAAGAATAGATGAATATAAAGATATTATAAATTTACCTCATCATGTATCCAAAAAACACCCTCAAATGTCAATTGAGGCACGAGCTGCACAATTTGGAGCATTTGCAGCACTTACAGGATATGAAGATGAGATTGAAGAAATGGCAAAAATTAGTATTGAAGAAAGA
>UMCY01018293.1_pt1 | contig 19083 bp, 10 predicted proteins | sample 1964351 | NCBI WGS metagenome assembly UMCY01 (sample SAMEA4835980, study PRJEB28245) | human gut metagenome | biome: gut microbiome; material: fecal sample | place: Denmark | collected 2008 | reverse complement strand
ATACTTGGTCGAAAATAGCCTTGTATCGTGCTAACTGATTATGGTGAGTCGGTGTATATGTTTTGTTTTCAATTAAAATGGTATGAAGTTCTTCTTTCCCATTGTACGTTATATGTATATTGGCCCAAAGATCAATATATTTCCATTGTTTCCAAGTTTCAACGGAGATCACTTGCACTTCGTCTGTCATTGCGATGTTAATCAGTTTGCCAAGAATCTTTCTGCAATATTGGTAAAGGATAGGTTTCTCTTTACTGTATTGTTGCATAGATCTACGTAATGTCCATGAAAGAATAAAGTCTATCATGGTTTCTTTTTGAGAATCTCCTTCGGAGGAATCTTTCATTAGTAATGATACTTTTTCCATGTTTTATATAGTTTTAAATTAATGTACAGGTACAAAAAAAGAGCGTAAACTAACTTTTATCCTTATTTATTCGCTTAGGCTCTCGCATTGCCTGAATCTCAAATAAGGTAAAAGCAGTCCACGCCCTATTCGGGTGTGAACGCTACTTTAACCTACTATCCTGAGATTCATTTTAAATTTGCGAGATTTAAGCGAACGGGATAATACGTCTTAACGTTCAATCAATATGTCTGAAAATCTTTGTTCTCTGTTTCTTACTACTTGTTTTTAATGGTTGTATATTGCAAAACTAAGAAACATTTTTTAGAATTGAAAGAATCTTATCAGAAAAGATGACCGGACTGCTTTAATATTTACTAATGAATACTCATTTCAATGCACCTATGATGATATTCATTGATATAGTTGATGCATTCTTTGAATCATTGTCCCGATTTGGGTTCTGAACCATTGAGGCTCCAGGACTTCTACAAAATCTCCGTGCGATAGGATAGCCTGACAGAAATCATAAGTAGGGCGCAATATATAATCAAAAATGGAATAATCGTTATGTGTTTCGCTCTCTTTTTGAGAGTGATGTAGCGGAAGAGAACGAAAGTATTTACATTGATTCCCGTAGATTTTTATTCTGATTTTTTCCACATCATATTCTTCATCGATAATAACCCCGAAACTATTATCGAAGTAGGCTTTAGGATTAAAAGTGCGAGGACACTCAAATAATAAGTCCGTTTGCTCCATTTCAAGTATCCGGTCGAGGGAGTAGATCAGAACTTTGTTATAATACGGACTTCTTGCTGCGACATACCAACGTTGTTTAAAAGCTTTTATGCAATAAGGTTCAATGTGAAATGTATACGATTTATCCTGCCAATAGCTTTGATATGTTATTTCTAACGTTATATGATTGTCGATTGATTCAATGATTGGTATCAAATACTGTTCTCCTGAAGGATATTCTTCCAGTAGTATTTTATCTCTTAATTTATGGTTTTCGTTAAGGACTGTATTGACCGCAAATATATTTAATAGCCATTTTCTGAGTCCTTCCTTTTTAAGTTCTTCGGTGTTTTCTATATAATAATTGCATCCGTTGCGTCTATCGCATTCTATATTTATGTCGAATAGTTCTTCAATGGCTTTCCGGTGATTGTGAAAAGTTCTATTGGGGATTTCCTCTCCGTTACTCATTTCACACCGCAGCCATTTACGGTTAATCTCTTCTAGTGTTATTGTTCCGGCCCGATAGATTGTATCTACTAACCAGAGATATTTATTAAAAAGATCTTTTGCCATAAAGAAATTAGTCTATCCGTTTTATATTAGTGTTGCAAATATCGGGATACTATGTGCCAAAACAAGGCACAATCTACATCTGTTTTTTCCATTCCTGGTAAGAAATCAACAACCCTACTACTTCCGAGTAGTTTTGGCGGCCACTTTCTATCTTGTTTCCTTTCAGGTAAAGATCGTATATCCAATCCTGTACGGCTCCCACTACCGGGCTATACTTGGCAGCCCAATAGGCTTGATTATTCTTGGCTAATTCAATAATTTCCGGTCGGATGCGTTGAAAGAGTTTTGCATATTCTTCTTCTGAAAGTAATCTTTTTGCATTTCCCAATACATGCCCCAGTACAGAGAAATATCCGGAGAAACGGATACCCATTGCCTGTGAACGGGTGCAAACCTGATAGGCATAGAAATTGGCTTCCGCTTCGCTGGTGATACCTAACAGGTGGGCTAGTTCATGAGCATAAGTGGCGGGATAGTTGGCGGGAAGCAAATCTCCGTTAAGGGTGAATTCGCAGAAGAAAGGCCCCATGCTACCGGTTACTCCTACCATGGAAATGAATGGAGTAAACAACATGGTCTTTACTCTCGGATGATCATGTGGAGGTCGGTGCACGCCCAAGCTATCACTTAACTGATTATAGATTCGTACGGTTTCTTCCCGTATCAAATCCTGGTTGATACTATTTATAGGGGTATACGAACGATTTAATTGGGTGATATAGTCGTCAACGAACTCCTGAAAAATTTCGGGAGTGTAGGCTGTATACGGGATTTCAGTTCGTTGGTAAAAGTTCTTTTGAGAATAATTCAGTCCCCATGCCAGATAGAACCATACATAAATCCACAACAGATATTCGCCGTCGCGCAATAAAATTTTATTCCAAGGCAACTTCTTGCGGAGACGGGCGTAAATAGGATAAATAATCACCCCCGTGATGCTGAGGAAGATGAATAAGTCTCCTATCGCAAAAGGAAATAAATTGGAAAAAAACGACAAAACGTAAGAGATAAAAGGATAGATTGTTTGCGAATAGATTGTTGCCAGAGCAGGAATCCATTGCGTTAGCCACACCAGGATTAAGATTGCTCCTAGGGCTAAATATCTTACATTTGGCTTCTTTTTCATCATTTGTCTAATATCAGTCAACAAAAATATGCATTAAATAGACGTCGCGCGAAAAAATACCTCTATATTTGCAAAAAATCTGTTAACAATGGCTTTATTACTTGTGTAATAGGAAAAGTCATTCAACATAAACCGGATAAAAGATGGCTACAAGTAGGAAGAAACACCCCGAGGGTGGTAAGATTTGAATTTAAATTATTAATTTTGCACCCGTTATTTTTAGAATATACATTATCATATATACATAAAACAATATGGAATTAGCAAGTAAGTACAATCCCGCTGACGTGGAGGGAAAATGGTACCAGTATTGGCTGGACCATCATTTATTCAGTTCGAAACCCGATGGCCGTGAACCTTACACCATCGTCATTCCGCCCCCGAACGTCACCGGTGTGTTGCACATGGGACACATGCTTAATAATACCATTCAGGATATTTTAGTTCGTCGTGCCCGTATGGAAGGCAAGAATGCCTGCTGGGTACCGGGAACTGACCATGCTTCTATTGCTACTGAAGCTAAAGTAGTAAACAAACTCGCCGCTCAAGGTATCAAGAAAACTGACCTGACTCGTGAGGAATTCCTGAAACATGCCTGGGATTGGACAGACGAACACGGAGGTATCATCCTGAAACAGCTCCGCAAACTCGGTGCATCCTGCGACTGGGATCGTACTGCTTTCACTATGGACGAGAAACGCAGTGAAAGTGTACTGAAAGTTTTCGTAGACCTGTTCGATAAAGGATTGATCTACCGCGGTGTCCGTATGGTGAACTGGGACCCGAAGGCATTGACCGCTCTTTCTGACGAGGAAGTGATCTACAAAGAAGAGCACGGAAAACTATATTACCTCCGTTATAAAGTGGAAGGTGATCCGGAAGGACGCTATGCCGTAGTGGCAACTACCCGCCCCGAAACAATCATGGGTGACACAGCGATGTGTATCAATCCGAACGACCCGAAAAACGAATGGCTGAAAGGCAAGAAAGTGATCGTTCCGCTGGTAAATCGCACCATCCCTGTGATTGAAGATGATTATGTAGACATCGAATTTGGTACAGGTTGCCTGAAAGTGACTCCGGCTCATGACGTAAACGACTATATGCTGGGTGAAAAGTACAACCTGCCTAGCATTGATATCTTCAACGATAACGGTACATTGAGCGAAGCTGCCGGTATGTATATCGGTATGGATCGTTTCGACGTCCGTAAACAAATAGAGAAAGACCTCGAAGCTGCCGGACTGCTGGACAAGACAGAAGCCTATACAAATAAGGTAGGTTACTCGGAACGTACCAATGTAGTGATCGAACCGAAACTGTCTATGCAATGGTTCCTCAAGATGCAGCATTTTGCTGACATGGCATTGCCTCCGGTAATGAACGATGAACTGAAGTTCTATCCTGCAAAATACAAGAATACCTACCGTCACTGGATGGAGAACATCAAAGACTGGTGTATCAGCCGTCAGTTGTGGTGGGGACATCGCATTCCTGCTTACTTCCTTCCGGAGGGAGGTTATGTGGTAGCTGCTACAGCAGAAGAAGCATTGGCAAAAGCAAAAGAAAAGACTGGCAATGCTGCCCTGACAATGGAAGATCTCCGTCAGGACGAAGATTGTCTGGATACCTGGTTCTCTTCCTGGTTGTGGCCGATCTCTTTGTTTGACGGAATCAACAATCCGGGTAACGAAGAAATCAACTATTACTATCCGACCAGCGACCTTGTGACAGGACCGGATATTATCTTCTTCTGGGTAGCCCGTATGATTATGGCAGGCTACGAGTATGAAGGAAAGATGCCGTTTAAGAACGTTTACTTCACAGGGATCGTTCGTGATAAACTGGGACGTAAGATGTCCAAGTCACTCGGTAATTCTCCCGACCCGTTGGAGTTGATCGAGAAATACGGAGCCGATGGAGTACGTATGGGCATGATGCTTTCTGCTCCTGCCGGAAACGATATTCTTTTCGATGACGCACTTTGCGAACAGGGACGTAACTTCTGCAACAAGATATGGAATGCTTTCCGTCTGATTAAGGGCTGGACAAATGCCAAAGGCACTATTGAAATTCCTACCGATGCACATCTGGCAGTTCAGTGGTTTGACCAAAGACTGGATGCGGCAGCTGTTGAAGTGGCCGATCTCTTCTCCAAATATCGTTTGAGCGAAGCGTTGATGCTGGTTTACAAACTATTCTGGGATGAATTCTCTTCCTGGCTGTTGGAAATCGTGAAACCTGCTTATGGACAGCCTGTCAATGGCTTTGTTTATGATATGGTTCTTAGCTCTTTCGAGCGTCTGCTTGAATTGCTGCATCCTTTTATGCCATTTATCACAGAAGAACTGTGGCAACAATTGCGTGAGCGTGAACCGGGTGAAAGCCTGATGGTTACTCAACTGTTTGAACCGGTCGGAGCAAATGAACAGTTCCTGGCAGAGTTTGAAGTAGCTAAGGAAATCATCAGTAATGTCCGTAGCATTCGTTTGCAGAAGAACATTGCTCTGAAAGAAGAACTCGAATTGCAGGTTGTAGGTACTCATCCGGTGGAGAAATTGAATCCGGTGATTATCAAGATGTGTAACCTGTCTTCCGTAACAGTGGTAGAAAGCAAATCAGAAGGCGCTGCATCTTTCATGATAGGAACGACCGAATTTGCCGTGCCATTGGGCAATAAGATTGACGTGGAAGCCGAAATCGCCCGTATGGAAGCCGAATTGAAACATAAAGAAGGATTCTTGCAGGGAGTGATGAAGAAACTTAGCAACGAGAAATTCGTCAATAATGCTCCGGCTGCCGTTCTTGAACTGGAACGTAAGAAGCAGGCCGATGCGGAGAGTATCATCAAATCTTTGAAAGAAAGTATTGCGGCTTTGAAGAAATCATAGTCCTCTGATACTTAATTTTATATAATAAAGGGCATCTCAACTCGTTTTGGGATGCCTTTTTTTTGCGCTAAAAAAATTAATACTATCTTTGCTTTCGCTATTTATAGAATATCACAAATGAAACAACCGCTGCGGATCATCCCATTTTTCCTTGGATTATTCCTTTTCATTGAAGGATTCTTATCCCCTGCGTCAGCCCGAACCGAAAAAACAAATAAAGAAGTACTGGTTTTAAACTCGATTAATTTCAATCTGCCTTGGGCTAAAAACTTTTATTGGTGTCTTCATGATGCTCTTCAGAAACAGGGAATCTCTGTCAAAGCGGAGTCGCTTTCTGTACCTGCTTTGGAAAATGAGATGGAAGTGAATGCTCTGGTTACCCATTTGCGCCAGAAATATCCGACTCCTCCCACTGCGGTTGTGTTGATTGGAGATCCGGGATGGATAGTCTGCCGTGAATTGTTTGATGACGTATGGAAAGAAGTTCCGGTAATCGTGACAAATGCCCGCGACCATTTACCGGCTTCCCTTGAGGTCTTGTTATCTCACGTTCCGTTGACGGAAGCCAATACCCTTTCCGGTGATGAATGGAGGCGCGGATATAATATAACCATCTTGAAGCAACATTATTATGTAAAGGAGACAATCGACTTAATTTACAAACTGATACCTGATATGGAACGTCTGGCATTCATTTCGGACGATCGGTATATCAGTGAAGAAACTCGCAGAGATGTACAGGAAGCTGTAAAGGAGAACTTTCCGGACTTGCGTCTGGATTTACTTTCCACCACTCAATTGTCTACGGAAATGTTGCTGGATACTTTACATGGTTATAAACCGAATACGGGGATCATTTATTATTCTTGGTTTGAATCACATAACAAAAATGACAATACCTATCTTTTCGATCATATTCAGGAGGTGATTGTCAATTTTACTCCGTCTCCATTGTTTTTACTTTCTCCCGAAGACTTGTCGAACAATACTTTTGCAGGAGGATATTACGTTTCGACAGAATCGTTCTGTAAATCTTTGTTGGAAATACTCGGTCGTATTTTGGATGGAGAGCAGGCACGTAATATTCCCGGTGAGGTGGGAGGACAAGGAAGTGCCAATCTCTGCTATCAAGTATTGAAATCCTACAATATACCTTCTTCCCGTTATCCGGACGATGCGGTATATGTCAATGAACCCAGGACTTTTTTCCAGCAGTATTATGTTCAAATCCTTTCCTGCTCTTTCTTTTTATTGATATTGATTGTTGCTATTGTATATTATATCAGCATTCTTCGGAAAGCATATAGTCGTCTGCATGAAGCGATGGAAAAAGCGGAGCAGGCTAATCAATTGAAATCCGCATTCCTGGCTAATATGAGTCATGAGATACGTACCCCCTTGAATGCTATTGTAGGGTTCTCGAATATGCTTCCTCATGTCGAAAACCGTGAAGAAATGTCCGAATATGCAGATCTTATTGAAACAAATACAGATTTATTGCTTCAGTTGATTAATGATATTCTGGATTTGTCGAAGATTGAAGCCGGTACATTCGATTTCTACCCTGCCTTGATTGATGTGAACCAGGCGCTTGAAGAAATCGAGCAGAGTATGCAGCTACGTCTGCGATACAATAATGTGACTTTCACATTTGCGGAAAGACTGCCCCAATGTACATTGTATACGGATAAGAACCGTTTGATTCAGTTACTTGCCAATTTCACTGTTAATGCCATTAAGTTTACAGAGGTGGGTACTATCCGTATGGGGTATCGTTTGCTCGATCCTGAAACGATTTATTTTTATGTGTCGGACACCGGCTGTGGAATGTCTCCTGAACAGTGTCTCCATGTATTCGAACGGTTTGTGAAGTACAATTCCTTTGTGCAAGGTACCGGACTGGGACTTTCTATCTGCCATACGATTGTAGATCGCCTGGGAGGGAAAATAGGAGTGGAGTCGGAAGAAAACAAAGGATCTACTTTCTGGTTTACCTTACCTTATCGGCAGAATTAGTGCTTTACTTCTCTCCAATCTATCAGTAGATAAGTTGCTATGCTCTTATTGCAAACTTCCTTTCCCTTATTGGATAAGTTGTCTTTGACTAAGAAGAAACTATAAACGCAAGTTCTGATTATATAATTGCAAGTTGCATTTATATAACCGGAACTTGCATTTATATAAATGAAGCTTGCAATTATAGTTTTCTCTCGGTCAAAAAGAAGTTTGTCAGCAGGGGAATGTAAGTTTACCTCTAATGCAACAGAAGTTATCTATCAGTACTTTAGTAAATAGATCGTAATAGATAAGAAAATAGATGGCTGGCTTATTTTTAAGGAAATAGAATCGGTAGCAATAACGGCAGATAATCCTTTAAATCTACACGTAGTTGCTTTAGTGCCTGTTGAATGCGGTAATCTACAGTTTTGGGAGATACTCCCAAAATCTCAGCTATTTCTTTATAACTCATATCCCGGAACCGATGCATCACAAAAGCTTCCCGGTAACTTTCCGGCAATGTGGCAATGGCATTTTTGATACGTTGTGTCAACTCTTCGACTTGATAAAGATCCGTATCTTGTAGCATCTCCTGCATCTCTTCATAAAATCGAGTGTCGGCACGTTGGGTGGCATCAATATGTGCAAGCTTGTTCAGAGCTTTGCGGTATATCATTTTAAAGAGGTATGAACTAAGCGAGGTTTCGATAATCAGATTTTCTCTGTTTTCCCAAATCCATAAAAGAGAATCCTGCACAATTTCTTCCGCATCTTCCAGATCGACGAAGCGATGGCCGTAGGCGCACAGTGCCGGATAATATCTCCGAAACAGTGCATCAAATGCCTTTTGGTCTCCCTGTTGTATGGCAGATAATAGGAAATTGTTGTCTGACAGGTGAATTTCTTTCATGCATTAGTTCGATATTTCACTGCAAATATAGCTTTTTTATAAGAAAACAAAGATTTTCTGAAAAAAAATGAGATTTGGTTTAGGAATCTCTAAAGTCTCCCTTGTCTTATAGTAAAAGGCAATAAAATACGAATATGGATAAGACTGATAAAAATACAATAGAAGAATTGCTTCCCCGTTATTGTGAGGGACTGGCAACGGAAGAAGAGCGTCTGCAAGTTGAGACGTGGATGGATGAGTCGGAAGAAAACCGGCGGATGGCCAAACAGATACATGCTCTCTATCTTGCCACAGATACCGTTCACATCATGACGAAAGTCGACACAGAGAAAGCATTGACAAAGGTGAAAAGTAGAATGACAGGTAACAGACAAAGGAAAACGACATGGTGGGAATGGGCGCAACATGCGGCAGCAGTGCTGTTCATTCCACTTCTCGTTACTCTGATGGTACAACATTGGGGAGGAAGCGAACAGGAATTGGCACAAATGATGGAAGTGAAGACGAATCCGGGAATGATGACTTCTTTGACATTGCCCGACGGTACACTGGTTTTCCTGAATTCCGAATCTACTTTGAGTTATCCCTCACGCTTTGACGGCGACACGAGAAATGTAACATTGCAGGGAGAAGCTTATTTTGAAGTAGCCAAGAATCCGGAAAAGAAATTTATAGTCTCTACTTCCCACCAGTCACAGATCGAGGTATTGGGAACTCATTTTAATGTAGAGGCTTATGAAAAAGAAGACCGGATTGCAGCAACATTGGTTGAAGGAAAGATAGGTTTTATTTATTCATCTGACAATGGTTCGAAAAAAGTACTGATGGATCCCGGACAGAAATTGGTCTATGATACAAGAGACAGTAAAGTACAGCTTTATGCCACCTCCGGCGAGTCGGAAATAGCATGGAAAGAGGGAAAGATTATATTCAAGAATACTCCTCTCAAAGAGGGATTGCGAATGTTGGAGAAGCGGTATAACGTGGAATTCATTATTAAAAACGACCGTTTGAAAGGAGACTCATTTACAGGTACGTTTACTAATCAACGCTTGGAGCGTATTCTGGAATATTTCCAGCTTTCTTCTCAAATCCGTTGGCGTTATCTTGATTCGCCGGATATAAAAGATGAAAAGAGTAAAATTGAAATATATTGATTGATTAACCTTAAAAACAAAAATGCAATGAAAGACAGATCCCCTTAAACAAAAACATACGGGAGGATATTGGCGTATCTCCCCGTATGGAAATCGGTAAATCTTTTTGATGCTTGTTTGGCGACAAGCTTAGATAAACTTTTTATTAACTTTAAGTCATTACAAATTTATGCAAAATTATTTTAGCATCCAATTTTTGTGGGTGGTAAAGTCACTTTGGCTAACCTCAAAAAAAATCCCATTATCTATGAGACTATTGGTTTTGTTCTTTGTATGTTCTATCGGATTGAGCTATGCAGCCGATAGTTACGCTCAAAAGGCTTTAATCAGTATTGATGTACGTAATCAGCGAGTGGAGGACATTTTGAAAGAGATTGAAGCGCAGTCTGATTTCGATTTTTTCTTCAATAATAAGCATGTCGATTTGAATCGTCGCGTATCAGTTTCCGCTGATAAAAGCAACATTTTTAGTGTGTTGAAAGAAATCTTTTCCGGCACTAATGTAAAATATTCGGTACTGGACAAGAAGATAATATTATCCATCGAGGCACAGTCTCCGGAACAAGAAAAGAAAATAACCATATCCGGTACTATATCAGATGCACAGGGGGAACCGATTATCGGGGCCAGTGTGTTAGAAAAAGGAGTACAGGGTAACGGTACGATAACAGATATTGACGGGAATTTCAAACTCTCCGTTTCTTCATCGAAGGCACAGCTCGATATCTCCTATATCGGCTATCAGTCGCAGACGGTTGCCGTACAACCCGGAAAAAACATGAGAATCACTTTGCAGGAAGATTCCAAACAACTTGACGAAGTGGTAGTGGTGGGTTACGGTACACAGAGCAAGAAGACATTGACCGGTGCCGTTTCTATGGTAAACATGGGAGATGTGGAGATGAATACCGTACCGAATGTATCTCGTGCGTTGGCAGGTAAAGCAGCAGGATTCCGTGTGAACCAGGTTTCTGCACAGCCGGGCGGTGAAGCGAAATTCCGTATTCGTGGAGAGGCGTCTACAGGTGCTGGTAATGAACCTTTATTTGTAATCGACGGCTTCCCGGTATCTTCTACTTCCAATTTAAGTTCGGGTAATGGTTTCTACGAATCGGGTAATATCGATAATGTACTGGAATCATTGAATCCGGATGACATTGAATCCATTTCTGTGTTGAAAGATGCTGCTTCTACGGCTATTTATGGTGCGCGTGCCGGACATGGAGTTGTTTTGATTACCACCAAACGCGGTAAGAGTCAGAAGCCCAGAGTGACTTATTCCGGTATGGGATCGGTGCAGGTAGCCCGTTCCAACTATAAGATGCTTGATACCCGTATGTATATGGATATGTATAATAAACAGATGTATGAAGAGTGGTTAAAGTTGAACGGAATGGGTATCTATGAAGGATATGTTGAAAAGCAGGACACTCCGCCTACTCAATATAAACCCACTTTCAATAATGATGAAATATTGACAGCTAGCGGTACCGATTGGTTGGATGCGGTGATGCGCAATGGATATACGCAACAGCACAATCTTTCTGTGAATGGTGGTACGGAGAAAACCCGTTATCTGGCTTCTGTCAACTATATGAATCAGGAGGGTATTGTCAAGAATAATGGTGTCAGCCGTTTTTCTGCCCGTTTGAATCTGGATCAGGAATTGAGTGAATATGTTTCTTTCGGACTGACTGCTACTTACTCACAGAATAAGTATGATAATGTTCCGCTGGGAGACAATGCCAATGAATATTCCGGTGTATTGACCGGTGCTATCCAGTCCAATCCTACTATTCCTATCTATGATTCTGAAGGAAATTATTATATTGATCCGAAACGTCCTTTTGTTGCAAATCCGGTGTCTCTGTTGGATATAAAGGATAACACTGTAAAAGACCGGATCATAGGCTCTGCATTCGTATCCGTGAAACCTTTGAAAGAATTGGAAGTGAAGTTGCAGTTAGGCGTCGACCGTAGTTTCCAGAAACGTTCCAGCTATTTGCCTAAAACAACTTTGCAGGGAAAGACCAAAAACGGAAGAGCGGATATTTCGCAGGAAACAAGTACTACCTATCTGATGGAGCTGACAGCACAATATTCCAAGAGTTTTGGTGATCATAACGTGAAAGCTATTGGTGGTTATTCATTCCAGAAATTTAAGAATGATGGATTGAGTGCCGGAAATGAAGACTTTCTTGTAGATGGTTTCGGATATAATAGTTTGGGTTCAGGTAATTACAAGAAACCTTCTGTAGGTTCATGGGCTTCTATTAACAGTATTGCTTCTCTGTTTGCCCGTGCCAATTACTCGTATAAAGGCAGATATTTACTGGAAGCTACAGTTCGTGCTGATGCTGCTTCCAATTTTGCCCCGGAAAATCGTTGGGGGTATTTCCCGTCCATATCAGCCGGTTGGATGATCAGTGAAGAAAAGTTCATGAAGGGAGCTTCAAACTGGTTGTCTATGTTGAAGTTAAGAACTTCTTACGGACAGACAGGTAACTCTAATGTCGGTTATCGCATTTACGACTATTATGAAGTGGGAAGAAGTGCTATTATCGGAGGTGCAGAATCAACAGGAGTATATGCTTCGGATTTGGGTAACAGGAGCCTGACTTGGGAAACGACCACGGAATTTAATGTAGGTGTGGATCTAGGCATACTCAACAACCGGTTTAAGTTGACAGCCGAATACTTCAAACGTAAGATTACAGACTTGTTGGTGACAAATAAACCATTGCCTTTTTATAATGAGATAAATAAAATAGCGGGTAATATAGGATCAACACAAAGTCAGGGTATGGAAATCACAGTGAATACGGTGAATATCGTTACTAAAGATTTTGAATGGGATACGACATTAACCTTGTCACATTACAATGACCGTTGGCTGACACGTGACCCGAACTGGAAACCCAAACCTTATGAAAAAGAAAATGATCCGATTCGTGCATGGTGGGAATATGAAGCGCTTGGTATCCTGCAACCGGGAGAAAAAGTTCCGGACGCTCAAAAAGACTTGGTTCCGGGTATGATGAAACTGAAAGACCGCGATGGAAACGGAGTATTGGGAGATGAGGATAAAGTATATATGGGTAATGGTGACCCCAAAATAATCTACGGTCTGAACAACTCGTTCAGATATAAGAACTTCGACTTGAATATCTATTTCTATGGAGAAGCCGGCAGAAAGAGAGGAGCCAGTTATTATGAGGGCTGGACACGTATGGACAATGGTATCAATGTTTCTACTTATGCCCTGAAAGCTTTCAATAGCAATAACCTGACAGCCACTGATCCGACATTCGTCAGAGGTGGAAGCGGATGGGGTGACTATTATGTGAAATCTATCTATTATGTTCGTTGTGGAAGCATTACATTGGGATATAAAGTGCCTGTCAGCCAGAAGATTGCCAAGAATCTCCGTGTATATGTAGACGTGAATAATCCGTTTGTGATTACTAACTGGACAGGTCTGGACCCGGAAACGGACAACGGGACCTATGCATATCCGAATGTAACCTCGTATAATTTTGGTGTATCAATATCTTTCTAATAAGTGATGAATATGAAAAAGACAATTTATACTGCAATAGCAACTCTCTTGTTCCTCATTTCGTCTTGTACGCTGGAGCAGGAAGTATATAATAAAATTAATCCGGGAATGTTTCCCCAAAATGCTGAAGACGTAAATGCTTTGGTCAATTCGAGTGCTTATTATGTGTTCTCTCCGTGGGGGATCTTTGAAGTAGCGGCAGGCTATGTGACGACTTCGGAAATGGTAACCGATTATGTGGAAAACACTTGGGGATGGACTACCGTATACAATTCGTATGAAGCTAATGACTGGCATATCGACGGTGACTATCGTCGTGTGTATGACTATTCCCAGTATTTGGCTTCCATGACTTTGACAATGGATCGCATCAAGGACGTGAATATGGATGAAACCTTGAAAGCTCGCTATATGGCGGAATTGAAATGCGGACGTGGTTTCCTGGCTTTCCTGATGTATGATATGTACGGTCCGATACCTATCGCTGATCTGGAGACTTTGCAAAAACCGGAAGCGGAGATTGTTATTCCACGTTTGTCGGAAGAAGCCATGCGTGAATACATTGTTTCCAACTTGAAAGATGCAGCTAATGTGTTGCCTTATAAGTATGAAGATACAAATTACGGACGTTTCACCAAAGGATTGGCCAATACATTATTGCTGAAATTCTACATGATGACTAAGCAATGGGATGAGGCGGAGAAAATAGGACGTGAATTGACAAAACCGGAATATGGTTATAAATTGGTAGACGATTATAACTCTCTGTTCTCTTTATCTGGTGAAAAGAATTCGGAAGTCATATTCTCATGTGTGGCCGAGGCCGGTGTGATGGAACAGAAATGGTTCGCTCACGTACTGACTTCAGACTATCCTCTTCCAGCCGGAATGTCGGTAACTGCCTGGGGAGGGTATAAAATTTCCTGGCCTGCATACGAATCGTATGATCCAAAAGACAAGAGACGCGAAAGAATTATTGGTGAATATACAGGTACGGAGGGCGTACACCATAGCCGGGCGCTTGACCGTGACGGTGGTACGATAGGTATACTTTTCTACGGTGCAATTCCGGTGAAATATAAAATTGAGGGTGTAATAGGAGAGAAGTGCGAAATAGATATGCCCATCTATCGTTATGCGGATGTATTGACTTTACTTTCGGAAGCTATCGTTCGCAATGGAAACAGTATCACTCAAGAGGCGATTGGCCTGTTGAATCAGGTGCGGGTTACTCATGGTGGATTGAAAGCTTATCAATTGAGTGATTTCTCATCAGTAGAAGATTTTCTGGATAAACTATTGGAAGAACGTGGACATGAATTCTATTTTGAAGGAGTGCGCCGTCAGGATTTGATCCGCCATGGAAAATTTATTGAAGCAGCACTTGCCAAAGCAAGATTTGCCGGACAACCGACAGGTAAAATAGAAACGAAAGTGGATGGACAATATAAATATGAGAAATTCCCGTTGCCTACTCATCTGATAACTGAAGGACAAGGCATTATAATTCAAAATCCCGGTTACTAAAAAATAGATAGCATTATGAAACATTTATTATATAGTCTATTAGGAATATTGTTGCTTGCCGGATGTAAGGAAGACAAGTACAATGTGATCATTCCGATGTCGGATATTTACTTGAGCACGCCTCAAGATGGAGCGATCATTGATTTGAATGATTTATCGATTGAGAAATATAGTTTCTCTTGGGAGAAGCCTCTGGAAAATGGAGCAAAGCTGCTTATTTGTGCTGACAGGAAATTCAAAGAACCGGTGATAATTGATGCAGGAAAATCGACTTCTGTTGCGATATCTGCATTGACTGCCGATCAGAGTTTTTCTCAATTGGGAATTAAAGCGGGACAGGAAGCAATACTGTATTGGACGGTCAAAGAAACAGGTAATATAACCGCAGCAGCTTCGGAAGCACGCACCATTCGGGTGAAACGTATGACTAGCAAATTAGTGCAGCCGGAAGATTTGACTAAGATTTCCTTGGCTGAAAATGCCCCGGAGACTGCTGTGCAATTTGAATGGAATACCCAGGAATGGTCTGAATCTACCTCGTACTCGCTTTGTTTCTCACTGGATCCCGAAATGATACAGACGGTTGCCGAACAGAGTGTGGGAGTTGTGAATGGTAAAGCATCATTGACTCATGAAGAACTTCAGGCACTGCTCGATAAACTTTCCATCAAACGTTGGACTTCCAATTCTGTGTATTGGAATGTGAAGACTGATGATGGGCAATGGGTATCGCGTTCTTCCGGAGTATTGAATATGACAGAAATGATGCGCTTCGTCGATGTTCGTGGAGATGAAAAGATTACTTACCGTGTTGTTCGTATATTTTATAGTGATAAAACGTCATTGGTTTGGTTGGCGGATAACCTGCGTGCGACTAAATATGCTGATGGTACAGATATTGAAGCGAATAATTTCAAAAATACACCTGCGTCGCTCGGAGAAGGTAGAGTGAAAGCCTATGGAGTGCATTATCATTACGATATTCGTGATAAGATAGCACCTAAGGGATGGCGTTTGCCGACCATACAGGAATATAAGAATTTGTTTGCGGAAGCCGGAACTGCCGAAGGTCAATGGAATGTATTGAAAGATCCTGAATATTATGAATCAGTAAAAGGACAGGCGCATTTGAACGACTGGAAATTCAATTTGTGTGCTTCCGGGCAATGGAGCGGTGATGCAATCACTAATCATACCGGACCGTATTCTTATCTGTTGGTCACTGATGATATGTCTCATCAATGTATTCTTCATGATGGAGGAGCAACATTGTGGAGTCCTTGGACAACCGGTGCTCCTGCACGTTTTATCTACAATGAAAATTAATCGGGTGAAAATTAAAAGTATATCAATCATGTTAATCAATATAAAGAAAACTATGACCATATTATCTACCTTATTATTAGGTATTATGTGTAGCTTTTGTTCTGATACAATAGATGTATATGCGGGACAATATGGAGAAGAAGACGGAACGAGTGAACCGGAAACTCCGGAGGTAACAGGAAATATTGTACCGATCGAGTCGCTTAGGAATCCCGATAGGGGATTCCACTTGGAATGTAATTTGCTTGCCGACCAAATGAAAAGTCCATATAATGATTATGAGGTTTATGGCAATGATTTGTATACGAAGAAAGTAGAGCAATTTGATGCAAAGGACGATAACCTGACTCTTGTGCAGCAATATATCTACTTAACTAACTGGGTGAGTAAGGATCTGGATGCTGAAGCTCTGTCAAATATCCGCAAGATATTCGAATTGATGAAAGCGCAGGGATATAAAGCCATTCTTCGTTTTGCATACAATCACGCCGGACTGAATACTTCCGGTGGCGAATCCGAACAATGGATTCTCCGGCACATCGAACAACTGACTCCTCTGTTGAATGAATATATTGGACAAATTGCTACCATGCAGGTGGGGTTTATCGGTGCTTGGGGAGAGTGGCATACTTCTCCGTTGATGAATGACCAGAGTGCGAAGAATGCAATCGTCAGTGCTTTATTGAGAGCCTTACCTTCACCTTATTGTGTAGAAATGCGTTATCCGAATCATAAGAAAGCGTTGACACTGGAACAGGAAGGATCTCGTGGACGCATCGGATATGCGAATGATTATTTTACAGCCGGCGAACATCCGCTTGCACCGGGCAATGACTTTATTCCTAATACAGATGACTACAAGCAGATAACGGAAGAGGTGAAAGCGAACAATTTCTATATGAGCGGTGAGATCCCTTATAATGAGGATACAGAATGGGGATTGGCAGCGTTGATTAGTCCGATAAAATCATTGCGTATTTTGCGCGAACACCGTTACTCGGCATTTGATGTGACACAAAACTTTGATTTGAATATCATGAGTTGGAAACGGGTAAAAGTAAATCCCGCTTTATTAAATGATAATCATATTCTGTTCGATGAGAGTTACTTCAAAGATGAGGAGGGCAATGATGTTGTTCGTTCATTCTATGATTTTGTCCGCGACCATTTGGGCTATCGTCTGAATCTCCAAAGTGAATCGAAAGTAGAAGCAAAAGGTGGAAATCTGGAATATGATCTGACGATTACGAATACCGGTTTTGCTACGGTGATTAATCCGAAAGAGGTATATCTCGTACTGGTTTCCGAAAGCGGTCAGGTAGTGAAAGAATTTAAACTGGATGTGGATCCTAAGACTTGGATTCCGTCTACTGATCAGGAACCGAATCAGGCTGCGAAATACACTATCAAAGGAAGTGTGGAAGCCGGTGTGAGCGGGACTTATAAAGTAGGAATCTGGATGCCGGAAAAAGTAGCCGATTGGAAATACAATTCGGTATATGCCATTAAGTTTGCTCAAACAGAAAATGTGACTCATTGGTATGATGATGCAAAAAAATACGCTGTAAACCTGTTCGGAACAGTTACATTCTAAAAATAAATTGATGAATACTTCCGACCGTATGGAATGGATTTCATGTTGCGGTCGGAGTATTCGGAATTCACATCTTATTTGAATGAAGATGAACAAAAATCATAAAACCGTACTTGTTATACTTAACATCATAGTATCATTTCTAATTTCATCCTGTTCCTCCCCCAAGGAACAGGTTAGAATAGGAAATGGTACTTTTACTATCGAGGGAAAGGATGTCCAGTTGATTTGTGGAGAAATGCACTATCCCCGCATTCCGCACGAGTATTGGCGTGACCGCCTGAAGAGAGCGCGTGCGATGGGACTGAATACGGTGTCTGCCTACGTCTTTTGGAACTTCCATGAACGTCAGCCGGGAGAATTTGACTTTAGCGGACAGGCTGATATTGCGGAATTTATCCGTACGGCACAGGAAGAGGGACTGTATGTGATTCTTCGTCCCGGTCCGTATGTATGTGCAGAATGGGATTTCGGAGGTTACCCGTCGTGGCTGCTGAAAGAAAAGGAGCTGACTTATCGTAGTAAAGATCCGCGTTTCCTGTCCTATTGTGAACGATATATCAAAGAACTAGGCAAACAACTGTCTCCTTTGACCATCAATAATGGAGGTAATATTATTATGGTGCAGGTGGAGAATGAATATGGATCGTATGCAGCGGATAAAGAGTATCTTGCCGCTATCCGCGATATGATTAAAGAAGCAGGATTCAATGTTCCGCTATTTACCTGCGACGGTGGTGGACAGGTGGAAGCCGGACATGTTGAGGGTGCATTGCCTACATTGAACGGAGTGTTTGGTGAAGATATATTCAAAGTGGTAGATAAGTACCAAAAGGGCGGTCCCTATTTTGTTGCGGAGTTTTATCCGGCCTGGTTTGATGAGTGGGGCAGACGGCATTCCTCTGTTGCTTATGAACGTCCCGCCGAACAGCTGGACTGGATGTTGAGCCATGGTGTTTCTGTCAGCATGTATATGTTCCATGGAGGTACAAACTTTGAGTATACCAATGGAGCCAATACCGGAGGCGGTTATCAGCCCCAGCCCACAAGCTATGATTATGACGCTCCCTTGGGTGAATGGGGAAATTGTTATCCCAAATATCATGCATTCAGGGAAGTGATTCAGAAATACCTGCCTGCGGGAACAGTACTGCCGGAAGTTCCGGCAGATAATCCGACTACCACTTTTGCAACAGTCGAATTAAAGGAAAGTGCTCCATTAAGGACTGCATTTCATCAGACTACCCAGTCGGAAAATGTACTGTCGATGGAAGATTTGGGGGTTGATTTCGGATATATTCATTATCAGGCAACACTCCCCAAAGCGGGAAG
>UMCY01047185.1_pt1 | contig 19411 bp, 16 predicted proteins | sample 1964351 | NCBI WGS metagenome assembly UMCY01 (sample SAMEA4835980, study PRJEB28245) | human gut metagenome | biome: gut microbiome; material: fecal sample | place: Denmark | collected 2008 | reverse complement strand
GTAGAATAGAAGAAAAATATTATAAAATATGGATAACATTGATAAAAGGAATAGGAATAAAAAGATATATAAATTTAATAAAAAAGTTTAAAACAATAAAAAACATATTTAATGCATCTATAAATGAGTTAAAAGAAGTAAAATTATTAGATGAAAAATTAATTCAGAGTATTTTAGATCCAAAAAATAAAATAATAGCAAAAATGCATTTAAAATATATGATACAAAATGAAATAGATATAATATCAATAGAAGATGACGAATACCCTAGAAATTTAATGCAAATATATAATCCACCAATATGTCTATATATTAAGGGAAATAAACAGGTTTTTATTAATAAAAGTATTGGAATCGTTGGGTGTAGAGATTGTTCAGAATATGGAAAAAAAGTAGCGCAAACTTTTAGTTATAATTTAGCTCAAAATAATATAAATATTGTAAGTGGATTAGCAAGAGGAATAGATGGGTATGCACATTTCGGAGCAGTTTGTGGAAAAGGCTTAACTACAGCAGTTTTAGGGAATGGTATTGATATTATATATCCAAAAGAGAATTATTATTTAGAGGAAAAAATTTTAAATTCAAATGGAGCTATAATATCTGAATATCCAATAGGTACCAAACCTGATAAAATGAATTTTCCGGCAAGAAATAGGATTATTAGTGGAATGTCAGATGGGATATTAGTTGTGGAGGCTAAGAAAAAAAGTGGTACTTTAATTACTGTAGATTTTGCTTTAGAACAGGGAAGAGATGTTTTTATAGTACCTGGAGATATTGATTCTTTAAATTCGGAAGGTACAAATGAGTTAATAAAACAAGGAGGACGATTGGTTACTTGTTATGAAGATATATTAAATGAATTTAGTTATAAGTTTCAAAATGGAAAAGATTATATAAAATAAAAAATTACGGAGGGTCAAGTCTGTAAGATGATTTCAAATGGAGCAAATCACATACAAGTTACGAACTAAGTTCTCTTTCTGAAAACATTATATACAAAATTTTTACGAATTTCAATGAAACTATATAAAGTTTTCAAATTAAATGATATAATTTGTTTAAAATTACAAATAATTTATTTTAAGGATGTGATTACATATGTTAGATATAAATTTTAATCAAATCATTGAAATGATTGAAAAAAGAAAAAATAATGCATACAGAAAAGTAAATGAAGAAATGATTTTATTATATTTAGAAGTTGGTAAATTTCTATATGAACTAAAAGAAAACAGTAATTATGGAGATAAAATAACAACAAAAGCCTCAGATTTTATGAAAAATAATTATCCTAATATAAAAGGATTTACTAAAAGAAATATAGAACGTATGATTCAATTTTATAGTACTTATAAAGATGATGAGATTGCGACACCACTGGTGACGCAATTGTCTTGGACAAACAATTTACTTATATTAAGTGGAGCTAAAAGCAAAGAAGAAAGACATTTTTATTTAAAATTATCTATTAAAAATAACTATTCAAAAAGAGAATTAGATAGACAAATATCATCAGCATATTATGAAAGATATATGCTTTCAGATGGAAAACAATTGCCTACAATAAATAAAACTGTAGATGAAGATGATTATCCAAACACTAAAATTTTAGATACTTATAGTTTAGAATTTTTAGATTTACCAAATGTATTTTCCGAAAAAGATCTGAAAAATGCAATTATAAAAAACTTAAAAGATTTTATATTAGAAGTTGGTAAAGACTTTACTTTTATTGGAGATGAATATAGAGTTCAGGTTGGAAATCATGACTTTTTTATTGACTTATTATTCTATAACAGAGAATTATCTTGTTTAGTAGCATTTGAATTAAAATTAGGAGAATTTAAAGCAGAATATTTAGGAAAAATGAATTTATATTTAGAAGCACTAGATAGAGAGGTGAAAAAAGAACAAGAGAATCCAAGTGTTGGTGTTATACTTTGTAGTTCTAAAGATGAAGATGTTGTTGAATATTCAATTAGTAAAAATATGTCTCAAACTATGATTTCTGAATATAAGTTAAAATTAATTGATAAAAAATTATTGGAAACTAAATTGAAAGAAATGAAAAACTTAATAGATAATGATAATAAATAGTAAATTTGTAGGTAAAATGACAGTTATTCAACCTTTAGTTGATATAGAAAACACCTATTCAACCAATAGTTTGTGTATTTTATTAACAAAATATTTTATACTTAAATTGAAATGGGGGAAGTAGATATGGATAATATTAAAACTGGAAAATTTATAGCGGAATGTAGAAAAAAGATTAATTTAACTCAAATGCAACTTGCTGAAAAATTGAATATAACAGATAGAGCTATATCAAAATGGGAAACTGGAAAATGTTTGCCAGATGTTTCAATTATGCCAGAATTATGTAAGGAATTAAATATAACATTAAATGAATTATTATCTGGAGAAAGGGAAAATAATAATAGTGAACAACTTCTATTACAAGAACTAAATGATAATATAAAGAAGCAGAAGAAAATAGGGCAAGGAATATCTCTATTGGGTGCATCAATGGCTTTTAATATTACAACTTCAATTTTTGGAGCAGATAATCAAATGGTTATTGTATTTAGTGGTATTACATTGGCTTTTACAATTGCAGGAATGATAACATTGTTAAGAAAATAAATAACAATGTTATTTTCATTAAAGGGTGTAGAGATTTCCCATATAAGAATTAAGTTCGTAAGTTGATTTCAAATGGAGCGGGTAGAGGGAATCGAACCCTCACAACCAGGTCGGAAGCATGGGATTCTACCATTAAACTATACCCGCATTTATTAATTATTATACTAAAAAAAAGACTTAATTTCAATAAAATTTAAAAAAAATATAAAATTGTAACAGGAATGTAATAAAAATTTAATATTATTGTAATAAAAAACAAAAAGTCAACGGATATAGCATTGTAGATAATATTAAAATATGTTTATAATTCAATTAGATATTGTTATGATGAAAAAAATATGTTAAAAATAATTATAAGGAAACTAAATAAAAGGAGGGATTTTATGAGTGAAGAATTAAAAAAAGACATAGTTGATGGAAAAATAATTGATTGGTCAAAACTTAGTGTAAAGGAATTACAAGAAATGAAATCAAAGTTCAAAGAAAAAGAAAAAAATTTACTAAATCAAATAAATAAAAAACTTGAAGAAATAGAAACAAAATAATTGTTTATAAAATTTACACAGGGGGAGAAAAATAAAATGGAAAATGAAAATTTGAATGAAGAACAGAAGGGATTTCTACAGCTATCAAAAGAGTTAGCCGAAGTACAAGCAATATTGGCAAAAATTAATGCTCAGTTGGTAATGACAGAAGGAAAAAATAAATTAAATGAAAAGCTGGCAAGTGCTAGAGAGAATATGGAAAAGCAAGCAGGTACAATAGAAGATAAAGAAGATATTTTAAAACAATATAAAGAAATTTTGGAGCAAATTAATGATAGCTGGGATGGTGTCTTTAAAAATATTAGTGAAAAAATAAGTGAGTTGGAAACTAAAGAACAAGAAATAATGTTGAAACAAGAAGATAATAAGATACTATTAAAAGCAGCTAGAGAAGAACTAGATAATAAATGTAAGGAATTAAAAAATGAGATTAATGAAGCTTTAAATGAAAATAACTTTAAATTAGTGAAAGAAAAAACTGAACAATTAGGAGAGTTAGCTAATAAATCAAAAGAAGAGTATCAGATTGAAAAACTTAAAGAAAAAGATGCAGATTTTCAAGCAAAAAGAGAAGAGATTAGAAAACAAATAGAAGGATATGAGGAAACTATTGAAGAGTGTAAAAAATATAGAGAAAATGACATTGAACAATTAAAACTTAAAAAAGATGAAGAATTAGCACTAATTCCAAAACAGAATATTTTTCAAAAGATTGTAGGTTCAATTTTCAGAAAATTTAAAAATACGAAAAAGAATGCTAAAAATATGATGAATAATTTAAAGGATAAGCTAAATAAATTTAAAGAAGAGCAATTACCACAAATTAAACAAAAAATAGCTAAGGAGAAGGAAAAAATTTCTGGAAAATTACATGACAACAAAGTTACAGAAACATATAAAAGCATAATTGAAAAATGGAAAGCAGCTAAAATGAAAGCTATTTCAGCAATGGAGAAGAAATTGAATGAAAAACAAGAGCTGCTAAACGAAAGGCTAAAGAATAATGATTTAGATGAACAACATAATGTAGAAGATGAAGAAATTGAAATAGATGATTAATTTTTAGGAACTCAAAATTGGGGTCCTTTTTTTATTATAGAAAAAGTCCCGAAAATTTTCCGTCACCAAAAGGACAAAGGAAAAAATAGGCTAAAATCTATTGAAAAAAGACTTTAAATAAGGTATAATAACTTGCTAGAAAAAATAGAAGGAGAGCAAAATGCAAGTAAATAAAAATATATCTGAAGAAATAAATGAGGATGCTGGAGAAAGAAGAGTTATAAAAGCAAAAAGATATGTAAGAGAAGGTAGGGTAAATATAGTAAAAACAAACTATGAAGATCCGAATAATTTTAGTATAACATCAATAGTATCAGGAAACAATAATGATTACCATGTAGATATAGAAATACAAAATGGAGAAATAGAAATAGAATCATGTGAGTGCATTGATTATAATACATATTATGGAGCATGCAAACATATAGTTGCAACACTAATGAAATTTGAGCAAACAAAATACTGGGATAAAGAGTTTAATCCGGATGAAATAACAAATAAATCTGAAGAGAGAAATGACCAATACAAATATAGAAGTTTTAATAATTTAATAAGCACATTTTACAATGAAGAACTAAAAATTCTAAGTGAAGATGAAACTGTAATGCTATCAAACAAAGACAAAGTAAAATTTGAGCCAAAGATAAATTATGATAAATTCACAAATACAATGAGATTGGAACTAAAAATAGGAAATAAAAGAATGTACAAAATAAAAGATTTGCCAGAGTTTTATACAAGAATGGTAAATAATGAATACTTTAAATATGGTGAAAAATTGGAGTTTGTGCATGATAGGGAAAACTTTGATGATTCATCAAAACCATTGTTGGATTTCATATTAAAATATGCAGAAATTATGAAATATTCAAATTCAAGTGATAGATATGGTTATTATTATTCATCATCTATCAATAAGGCAGAAATTACTCTTGGTGAAGGAATAATTGATGAAATGTATGACTTATTAAAAGATAAAAAGGTGAATTTTACGTATGATTATACAAATGGAAAATTGGAATTTATAGAACAAAATCCAGAAATAGAGTTTGAATTATCAAAGATAAATGAAGATGAGTTGCTTTTAAAACCAAATGTGGATGTATTCAAAATAGCCCTATTTAATGGTCATAAATATGATTATTTGCTAGTTGAAAACAGGTTATATAGGTGTAATAAAGAATTTTCAGAATCAACTTTAAAAGTAATAAAAGCATTTAGAGAAAATTATACATCTGAAATGCTGCTACGAAAAAAAGATCTAAAAGATTTTTATTCGGTAATAATGCCGAAAATCGAAAATAATGTAAAAGTTGAAGGGCTTAAAGAGGAAGAAATAGAAGAATTTAGACCTGAAAAGTTGGCAGTGAAAGTATTTTTGGATTATGATGACAATAATTATTTAGTCGCAGATGTTAAATTCTGCTATGGAGATGAGGAATTTAATCCACTAGATGAAAAATCAAAAATAAAAGCCTTAAGAAATGAATTACAGGAAAATAGAAATTTAAATGTAATAAAAAAGTCTGGGTTTATGTTAGATGTAAAAAATTTAAGATTTATTATACCAAATGATGAACAAATATATGAATTTTTAACAAATGATATAAATTACTATATGCAAAAATTTGAGGTAATGGTTACAGACAATTTTAAAACTAAGGAAATTAAAGAACCCAAACTTGGCTCTATAGGTGTAAAAGTAGAAAATAACTTATTAAATATAGATTTAAGTAAATTAAGTATTTCTCCAGAAGAAATCCAAGAAGTAATGGATAAATACAAAATAAAAAAGAAATTTTATAGGCTAAAAGATGGAAGTTTCTTGAATTTGAATGAAAATGAAGATATAGAATTTTTAGATAAGCTTTCATCTGGAATGGATATAAAGTATAAAGATTTAAAAAATAATGTTATAAAATTACCAGTGAATAGAACTCTATATTTAAATGAATTATTAAAGAAATTTAATAATACAAAAACTACCAAAAATAGTGAATACAAACAAATTGTGGAGAACCTGGAAAAAGATAATATTGACGAAGAAATTCCATTACCAAAAGAAGTTAAGGCAAATTTAAGAGATTATCAAAAAATAGGGTACAGCTGGCTTAAAACACTTGAAAGTTATAAATTTGGTGGAATACTTGCAGATGATATGGGACTTGGAAAAACACTTCAATTATTGACTGTAATAGAATCATATATAGAAAAAAACAAAGAAAATAAAATGGCAAGTATAGTAATATCTCCAAGTTCACTTGCATTAAATTGGATGGCAGAGGCTAAAAAGTTTACACCAAAACTTAAGGTACAAGTAATTTCTGGAAATGCCAGTGAAAGAAGACAAAAAATCGAAGATATAAAAAATTATGATTTAGTAATAACATCATATGATTTATTAAAAAGAGATATAGACAAATACAAAGATTTAGATTATACATTTAAATATATAATAGCAGATGAGGCACAATATCTGAAAAATAGTAATACTCAGAATGCAAAAGCTATAAAAGAGTTAAAAGCAGAAACAAGATATGCCTTAACTGGAACACCGATAGAAAATTCTTTAGCAGAATTATGGTCAATATTTGATTATATAATGCCAGGATATTTATTCCAATATAAAAAGTTCAAAACAATGTATGAAACACCTATTGTTAAAGAAGAAAATCAAGAGGCAATGGCGAAACTAAAAATGTTAATTGAACCATTTGTATTAAGAAGAACCAAAAAAGAGGTACTAACAGAACTTCCAGAAAAAACGATAACTGTTTTAAACAATTCTATGGATAGTGAACAAGAAAAAATATATATGTCATATTTGGCAAAAGCAAAACAAGAAGTTGCAGACCAAATAAAAGTAAATGGATTTGAAAAAAGCCAAATTATGATACTTGCAGCCCTTACAAGACTAAGACAAATTTGTTGTCACCCAGGACTATTTATATCAGACTACAAGGGGGAAAGTAGCAAATTAAACCAATGTATGGAAATTATAGAAGATGCGGTAAGTTCAGGACATAAAATTTTGTTATTTTCTGGTTATACGTCAATGTTTGATATAATTCAGAAGGAATTGATAGAAAGAAATATAAAATATTTTAAATTAACAGGTAGCACAAAAGTTAGCGAAAGAATAAAACTTGTTGATGATTTTAATAATAATCCAGATGTTAAAATATTTTTAATCTCACTAAAAGCAGGAGGTACAGGTCTTAACCTTACAGGTGCAGATATGGTAATTCACTATGACCCATGGTGGAATGCATCTGCTGAAAATCAGGCGACTGATAGAGCTTACAGAATTGGTCAAAAGAATAATGTTCAAGTTTATAAACTTATTACTAGCAATTCTATTGAAGAAAAAATTTATGAACTTCAACAGAAAAAATCAGAATTAGTTGATAATATGCTTTCTACAAAAACATCGTTTATTAGTAAATTTAGTAGAGATGAGATAATGAATTTGTTTGAATAAAATCCAAAGTGCAATTTTTGCGGTCTAAAGTGCAAAAATTGTACTTTGAAAAGAGAATATGCAAAAACACTTGCCAAAAATAAAAATAACGTATATAATGTGAATATAAACCACAAAGGGAGCAAAAGCACCACAGTGGAAAATACAAAAGGAAAGTCCCTAAGTGGACAAGAAGGAGGAATTACTATGGAAATAAAAGTTTTAGGAAAGGAAATAAAAGTTACAGAATCAATTAACGAATATGTAGAAAAAAAGCTGGATAGAATAGACAAATATTTTGAAACATCTAGCGCAGAAGTTACTGTAAGAGCAGAAAAAAATGAACAAATAGCAGAGGTTACAATTACAGCTAATGGAGAAAACTACAGAGCAGAAGCTGAAGAAAAAGACCTATATGCTTCAATAGATAAAGTTATAGATATATTAGAAGGACAAATAAGAAAAACTAAAACTAAAAAAGAAAAAATGATGAGAGAAGGTTCTATAAAAGATATGAACCAAACAACAACTACAAAAAATGAAATTAAAAATGAAATTTTAAAATATGGTTATTATGAAATAAAACCACTTGCACCAGAAGATGCAATGCTTGAATTACAAGAAAGACCAACACATAATTTTATGCCATTTATAAATATTGAAACAAATAAAGTTTGTGTTATTTACAAATTAAAAGATGGTAAAAACTATGGAATAGTTGAGCCAGAGGCTTAGAAAGTTTTAAATTTATAAAACCTAAAAATCACTTGAAAATAGCGATTTTTAGGTTCTTTTTTATTTGTAAAAAAAAGCAAAAAGCTCAAAATTTGCAAAATGCAAGAAAATGTGGTATAATGTCAGGCAGTTTCGCTAAAAATAACAATAAAAGGAGAGTGAATATTTATTTTAAAACCAAAATTATTACATCTTACAAAAGAAATGGCAAAAGTTATGCTAATCGTAATAGCAGGTTTTTTACTAATTTTAGCGATTATATTTATAAAATATAAACCAGTATATGAAGTAACAATTGCAGGAGAAAAACTAGGATATATTGCAAAAATAGATGAATTTAAAAATTTAATAGAGAAAAACATAATTAATCAAGAAGGAGAATATATAGCAAACATTTCTTTAATTCAAGAGCCTGAATATAAATTGAAATTATTAAAAAGGGCAAACAATTTAGATGTAGATGAAATAGTTGAAAAACTAAAAGAAACAGATACAGTAATAACATACAAATATTATGAAGTAGCACTAAATAATGAAACAAAATCTTATGTAAAAACACTTGAAGAGGCTGAAAAAGTTATTGATGAAATAAAGGAAGAATTTGCTGATGATAATTTAGAATTAAATCTTCAGATTAACGAAAAATACACAGAAAGAATAGAAAATGTGGATACAAATACTATAGAAGTAGCAACAGCCAGTGTTGAAAATGCAGCAAAAGAAATAAAAGAAGAAAACGAAAATAAAGATGCTATTGCTATCATAAATAATATCAAATTATCTGTTTTACCAGTTACAGGAAGGATTACATCAAGATATGGAGAAAGAAGTTCTTTAAGAAGGTCAACTCATACAGGTCTTGATATTGCATGTACTACAGGTACAGATATTAGAGTAGTATCAAATGGAACAGTTACATTTTCAGGTAAAAAAGGTTCATATGGTAATTTAATAATTGTAGACCATGGAAATGGTGTTGAAACTTGGTATGGTCATTGTAGCAAATTATATGAAAAGGTAGGAAACACAGTAAATGCTGGAGATGTTATTGCAGCAGTTGGTTCTACGGGCAATTCTACAGGACCTCATTTACATTTTGAAATTAGGATTAATGGTGAGTGTGTTAATCCTCAAAATTTTGTTTATTAGGAAAGGAGCTATTGGGGCTCTTTTTTTTAAGTCACGGGTTGAAATGTCAAAATATCACGGAATGAAATCGCAAAAAGTTACGGGTTGAAATGCCAAAATATCACGGAATGAAAATGCAAAATATCACAGATTGGAAAAAAAACTAGCATTTTAATTTTAACTATGTTATACTTATTTCATAAAAACAGAAAGGAACGCGATAAAAATGGGAAAATTATTTGTTATAGATGGAACAGATGGAAGCGGAAAACAAACACAATTTCAAAAATTACATGAAAGATTAACAAAAGAGGGAATAAAATACAAAACAGTAAGCTTTCCAAATTATGATAGTCCAAGTTCTTCATTAGTTAAAATGTACTTATCAGGAGAGTTTGGAAAAAATGCAAAAGACGTAAGTCCATATATTGCATCAACATTTTATGCAGCAGACAGATATGCTACATTTAAAACAGGATATCAGGAATATTATGATAAAGGTGGAATAATTTTAGCAGATAGATATACAACTGCAAATATGGTACATCAAGCCGGAAAAATATATGATAAAGAAGAAAGAAAGAAATTTTTAGATTGGTTATGGGATTTCGAATTTAATTTATATGGTTTACCAGTTCCAAGTGAAGTATTTTTCTTAAATATGCCGGTTGAAAAATGTATTGAATTAATGAAAGATAGAGAAAATAAATTTTCACATAATCAAACAAAAGATATTCACGAAAGAGATAAAAATCATTTAATAGATGCATATAATGCTGGATGTCAAGTAGCAAAAGATTATAATTGGTATGAAATAAGTTGTATAAAAGACGAGAATTTAAGAACAATAGAAGATATTCACGAAGAAATTTATAATGAAGTTAGAAAGCATATTTAGTAAAACATGAAAACAATAACACCTGATTATGTATACTTAAATTTATTAATATAATAAGAAATTGAAAGGAAAAGTAAGATATAGTGAGAAAAAACAAAAATACTAAAATTAACTAACAAAAAGAGAAATAAAAATAAGAACAATTTGATTATAGTAAGTTTGAAATGTTGGAAAAATTTGGTATAATATTATGCGATGGTGCATTATTCTAGTCGTACTTTTTATTGTGAGGGTGGGGCTAAAAATCCACTAAAGGGCATATAAATTAGGGCTTCTTGTTTGTGCGCGAAATGCCAGTTTTGTGTGTGAGTAGGAAGAAAGAGGTAAGGGAATGATGTAATGGCATATATCAGCCCCCCTTGTTTCGCTGAAACTTAAATTCAAATTTAAGTAAAACCTATGGTGAGTGCCAAGACACGAAATACATAGAGTAGCCTGTCTTGAGTGAATGTATTGGGATTATTTTATCATTTATGAAATTGCATTTGCAAAAGAGACTAGCAATAAACAAAAGTATGTCAAGGAAAACTTCTAGAATGTTTGCCAGAATTAACAGGCAAGGAAACTTAAGGATTAAGGTACGGACTTAAGTGGCGATCTGGTGTCTAATAAGATTAGATGTTCTCTTTAAACGGAAACGGCTATGTAGTAATATATAGTAGAGAATAGAGAAATTCAACCAGACCTAAACCGTAAAATTTACTTGAGTTTTTACCATCTATAAACTTTAAAATCTTGGAAATAGAAAAAATTCTATTTTCATTTTTTTTATTAAAATGTAAAAAGGAGGATTAGGTAAATACCCTAACAAAAATATGAAAGAAAAGAATAATAAAAAAGATAATTCAAACATAAAGTGGGCCCTGCAAGCATTTTTATTAACATTTATATTGTCAGGAGCGGTATCATTTATATCAAATAATGGTATAGAAAAGTTAAACATATTTTTATCAATAATAATATTAATTATAGTTATATTAATAGGTATTATATTTGATATAATTGGTGTTGCAGTAACAGTTGCAGAGGAAGGACATTTTCATGCAAAAGCTACTAAAAAAGCAAAAGGAGCCAAGACATCGCTAAAACTTATAAAAAATGCATCAAAGGTTGCAAATATTTGTGCTGACGTAATAGGTGATATTTGCGGAGTTGTGAGTGGAGCAATAAGTGCAATGATTGCATTAAAAATTTCAAATACATATAATGTTTCTAGTAATATTCAATTTTTAGTAAGTGCATTGGTAGCATCAATTACTGTAAGTGGAAAGGCCTTAGGGAAAAGTTTTGCAAATAATAAGTCAACTGACATTGTATATATAGTTGGAAGTATAATAAATAAATTTGAATATAAAAAGTAACTCTTTATGTCAATTAATGTCGAAAAATGCGGATATATCAGATAAAATTAATAAAAAGGTATTGCAAAAATTCGAAGAATATGGTATATTATGTAAGGTTTTAAAAAATGAAGAAAGGATGTCATTGTGAAAACATTTTTTGATGGAATATTTATATCAAAAGAACATTTAAGAGAGGCTGGAATTAAATATCCAATAAAGCTAGAGTATTACAAAATAGCAAGAGAAGAAAATGTGAAAAGTACAGAATTAGGAAATGAAACGAAAAATACGAATGCTAAATATGGAATAGAAATAGTAAAAACAGAATATTTAGAAGGTAAAGTTAAAATTGAAACTAAGGAAGTTAACAATGTAGCAAATGACATAACAGAAACCGAAAGAATTTTAACCATACTCAGAAACAATGAAGTAACGCCAATTGGTGTGGAAGACGTATTAGAAGAATTGCAAAAAGTATAAAGGGGAAGAGGATTTTGTTTCTCTTTTCCTTTTTTGTCCTTTTAGGACCGGTTCTTTTTAGTACATGTGCCAAAAAGAACCGGTCCCAAAAGTACAAATTCCCATTGACTTTTAATTCAAATGTTTGTATAATTTAATACGATTTGAAGATTTGAAAGGAGCAAATAATGGCTGACAAATTAATAATAGTGGAATCACCTGCAAAAGCAAATACAATAAAAAAATTCCTAGGAGGGAGTACAAAAGTTGTAGCTTCAATGGGACATATAAGAGATTTACCTAAATCAAAATTAGGAGTAGATATAGAACATGATTTTGAACCACAATATATAAATATTAGAGGAAAGGGAGATTTAATTAAATCTTTAAAAAAGGATGCAAAGGTAGCAAAAAAAGTGTATCTTGCAACCGACCCGGACCGTGAGGGAGAGGCTATTGCATGGCATTTAGCTCATATTTTGGAAGAAGATGAAAGTAAAATTACGAGAGTTACATTTAATGAGATAACAAAAAGTGCGGTGCAAAAAGCTATAAAAGAGCCTAGAGATATAGATATAAACTTAGTTGATGCTCAGCAAGCAAGAAGGGTTTTAGATAGAATAGTTGGTTACAAAATAAGTCCGGTTCTTTGGAAAAAAGTAAAGAGAGGACTATCTGCTGGACGTGTACAATCTGTAGCGGTTAAATTAATAGTTGATAGAGAAGAGGAAATTGAAAACTTTATTCCAGAAGAATATTGGAATATTTATGTAAACTTGTTAGACAAAAATTCTAAAAAAGAATTTGAGGCACACTTTACAGGAAAGAATAACGAGAAAATCGAACTTCATTCTAAAGAAGAAGTGGATGAAATTTTAAAAGACATAGAAAATGCAAAATATGTAGTAACAGACATAAAGAAAAGTGAAAGAAAAAGGCAACCAGCACCACCATTTACAACAAGTACAATGCAACAAGAGGCTTCAAGAAAATTAAATTTTACATTAAAAAGAACAATGTCAGTTGCACAAGTCCTTTATGAAGGAATAAAATTACCACAAGGACATACTGGACTTATTACATATATGAGAACAGACTCAACAAGAATTTCAGAAGAAGCAAGAGCAGCAGCTAAAGAAGAGATTTTAAAGACATATGGCGAAAAATATTATGAAAATAGATATTATAGAACAAATAAAGATGCACAAGATGCACATGAGGCAATAAGACCAGCACATATTGAACTTTCACCAGATGAAATAAAAGAATATTTAACACCAGAACAATATAAATTATATAAACTAATATATAATAGATTTTTAGCAAGCCAAATGCCAGCTGCCATATATGATACAATGCAAGTATCAATAAAAGCAAATGATTATGATTTTAAAGCAAATGGACAGAGTTTAAAATTTCAAGGATTTATGGTTTTATATGTAGAAGGTACAGATGAAAAACAAGTTGAAGAAAAAGGAATGTTACCACCATTAGAAGTAAAACAAGAAGTAGAAAAGAAAAAAATAAATCCAAAACAAAGTTTTACAGAACCACCACCACGATATACGGAGGCAAGTTTAGTAAAAGCTTTAGAAGAAAAAGGAATAGGAAGACCATCAACATATTCTCCAATTATTACAACAATAATAGATAGATATTATATTCAAAAAGAGCAAAAACAGCTTGTTCCAACAGAACTAGGTAAAATAGTAAATAAGCTTTTAATAGAAAACTTTTCAGACGTTGTAAATGAAGAATTTACAGCTAATATCGAAACGAGATTTGATAGAATTGCGGAAGGTGAAGAAAAGTGGAAAAACATAATTAGAGAATTCTATGGACCATTTATAAAAGAAGTTGAAAAAGTAGAAGAAGAATTGGAACATGTAAAATTAGAAGATGAAGTTTCAGATGTAGTTTGTGAAAAATGTGGAAGGCTAATGGTTTATAAATATGGAAGATATGGAAAATTCTTAGCGTGTCCAGGTTTTCCAGAATGTAGAAACACAAAAGCTATTGTAGAAACAATAGATGTTCCTTGCCCAAATTGTGGTGGAGTTGTTCAAGTTAAGAAAACTAAAAGAGGTAGAAAATTTTATGTTTGTGAGAGCAATCCAGATAAATGTAATTATATATCTTGGAACAAGCCTAAGGTTGGAGAAAAATGGAATCCGGAGAAACAGGAAAAAGTTGATACTGGTGAGAAAAAGACAAGAAAAAAAGCTACGGGTAGAAAGAAAAAAACTAGTAAGAGGTAGTTTTTTTGGATTGAGGACGGTTCCTTTTGCGAAATGTTCCATTGGGACCGGGTCTTAATGGAACATTTTTCTGAAAAGGAACCGTCCCCAATACGAAAAGAGGTGTAAAAAATGCAAGAACAAGAATATATTATAAAAAATCAAGATTCATTTGAACTAAAACACATCTTTGACTGTGGTCAATGTTTCAGATGGAATGAAAAACAAGACAAAAGCTACACTGGAGTAATCAAACAAGGTGTACTAAATGTTAAAAAACAAGATAATGAAATAACTTTCACAGGAATGCTTGAGCGGTGATATTAAAGAAATCGTAATAAATTATTTTGATTTAAATAGAAATTACTCAGAAATTAAACATAAACTTTCAAAAATAGATGAAAATGTGAATTTAAGTGTCAAATATGGAGAAGGGATAAGGATTTTAAATCAGGACTTATGGGAAACGATTATTTCTTTTATAATTTCTGCAAATAACAATATTCCTAGAATAAAAGGTATTATCGAAAGATTATCTCAAAAATATGGAAAAGAAATTGATTGGAATGGGGAGAAATATTATACTTTTCCAACTCCGGAAGAGCTTAGGGATGTTGAAGTACAGGATTTTAGAGAGATAGGTACAGGCTTTAGGGATATTAGGTTATATGAAACAACTAAAACCATTTTAGAAAAAAGGCTTAATTTAAAAGAGTTATATAATATTGATACTTTGAAGGCGAGAGAGGAGTTGTTAACTCTTTCAGGGGTTGGACCTAAAGTTGCTGATTGTATTTTATTGTTTTCTGATTTAAAGAGATTTGATGTTTTTCCAATTGATGTTTGGGTTAGAAGAGTTATGAATGAATTATATATAAAAAATCCTGATGAAACTAAGGTTAATAAAAAAGATATTGCAAGAATTGCTAAAGAAAAGTTTGGCGATCTGGAAGGCTTGGCTCAGCAGTATTTGTTTTATTGGAAGAGGGATGCATAAAAAAATGCCAGATTAGCTGGCATTTTTTAACGTTCGGAATTGTCATCATAAAATCAATTTTATTATGAATTACAGCGAATTACAGGATATAGTTACCATAATCTTGAAGGATATGGTAAAATATGTTATAATTTAGATTGAGTGTTAATATTAAGGAGGAAAATAATGAGAGTAAAAGGAAAAAATGGAACTTCAATTGAAATAATAACTCAGAAGATAAAAAGAGAATTAAGAAAAGAATATCCAACAATAGGAAAACATGATAAAAAAGATAAAGTAAGAAATAGATTTAAATCTGGAAGTTTAACTGTAAAAGATTGGAATAATATTGAAGTAGGAATGAGATTTATTAGAGATATTATAATGGGCAAATTTAACACTGCAAAATTAAAACAGTCAGCAGGAATGGAAGATATAAGCAAATTACAGTTTATAGTTAGTGAATATGAAACATTAAGTAATAAATTTTTTAATAAAATAATATCAAGTATAAGATTAGAAAAAAATTTACAAGAAAAAATTCAAAATCTTTCAGATTATTCTCAAATTGCACAAGCTGCACGTGATGGAATTATACTAAAAAAAGAAGTCAGAGATGAAAAAATAGATGGAAAAATAGAAAAAGTTGAATATGATACAGTCATGACACCAAATGAGGTAATTTGGACATTAAAGAAATATCAAAGAATGTTAGACCAAGTTTATGCTGATAGATTTGATAATTATTTAGGATTAGGCTTAGCAATATCAGGAATTTTAGGAGTAGCTGTAGGAGGAGAAAAGAATGATTTCAAGAAAAATGTACCTTTTATAACTTTAGAAATAGCTAGTCAGGCTGGTAAGGAAGTGTTAAGAGAAATAATATCAAAGAAAATGGGAGAAACGCAAAAAGATGAAATAGCATGGAATTTAAATAAACAGCAAAAAAATTTGGAAAACGACATACTGGAAAATGAACAAGTTAGTAGTAGTGCAGAAAAAATATCTATCGGGGAGATTAAAAGAAGTGCAAAAGCAGAAAAAAGGGTTTTGAGTGAAAAAGAAAATTATGAATTAATCTTTTCAATTATGTCAGATTCAATTTCAGCAATAATGACAGGAGCATATGTTGGAAATAATGTAAAGATTAAGGAAAATGGTAAAATTGATGGAAAGTCATTAGCAAGTGTAATTGTATCTTTAAGAGAAAATAAAAAAATAGCTAATACTATATATTTCAAGTCAAGAAGATTAGTGAAAAATAATAAAAGAGAAGAAGGTTTTGAATCAGTGTGTGAAGATGTTCTTAATATAATTTCTCAAATGGAAGAAAAAGTTTATCCATTAGAGGGAGCTAAAAATTCATTTGATTCATTAGAGATAAAAGATTTAGATGCAAGTTTTTATCCTAAAAAAGATTATAAAACAGGGGAAATAAAATTTTCAACCAATATAAAAATACCAGAATTTAGTATGAAAAGAGGAGATGTAGTATTACTATCAGGAGCATCTGGAGCTGGAAAAAGTACATTTTTAAGATTACTAAAAAGAGGAGATATAAATAATAGAAATGCGATAAAATTAAGTACTGGTGAGAGAGTTGATAATTTAGGAACTGAATTTATTTCATTTAGACCTAGTATGGATTTAGGAAGTGAAACTACAGTTTTACACCAAATTACAGGAAAAAGAAATATTTCTGATTTGAATAAAAATGAGAGAAAGAAATTGATACATATTATGAATGAATTACATTTAGATTTTCCTGATTTGATGGAACAACTTGCCACAAGAAAATTTGCGGAGTTTTCAACAGGACAACAAAGAAGATTGATTCTTTCAAAAATGTTTTATAGAATTGATGATGGTGCATCAGTAATAATTGTTGATGAACCTGTTGGAAATGTTGAGGATAAATTAATAAAGGAACAGTTGGAAATGATAAAAAGATATGCGTTAAGAAAAAATGTTATGCTTTTACTCACAACACATAGATTGGATTTGGCTGAAAAGTTGGCAACTAAAAGATATCATATTAATGAAAATGGTGTTATGGAACAGATGGAAATAAAAAGCAAAGAGAAAGAATATAATTTTTGATTTGGGACGGTTCCTTTTCCGAAAAGGAACCGTCCCAAATCGAAAATTGTTCTTGAAAAATCTGAAAATTTAATATAAAATACAATATAAATAAAAAAACACAAGAAAGGGAAAAAAATGTACTTAAAAAGATTAGAATTACAAGGTTTTAAATCATTCGCAGATAAAACAATACTAGAATTTATGCCAGGAATAACAAGTGTAATAGGTCCAAATGGTTCAGGAAAAAGCAATATAGCAGATGCAATTAGATGGGTGCTTGGAGAGCAAAGTATGAAAGAACTTCGTGGTGGAAAGTCGGTAGATATAATATTTGCGGGAACACAAAATAGAAAATCATTAGGATTTGCAGAGGCATCACTAGTATTTGATAATCAAGATGGCAAACTTCCAATTGAATATAAAGAAGTAACGGTTACAAGAAAACTATATAGAAGTGGAGAAACAGGATATTACATTAATAAAACACAATGCAGGTTAAAAGATATTTTGGAATTATTTATGGATACCGGAATAGGGAAAGATGGCTATTCAATAATTGGTCAAGGGAAAATTGATGAGATATTAAGCAATAAATCTGAAGATAGGAGAAATGTATTTGAAGAAGCGGCTGGAATTGTAAAATTTAAAACAAGGAAAGAAGAGTCTGAAAAAAAGTTAGAACATACTAAACTAAATGTCCTAAGAATAAATGATATTTTAACAGAAATAGAGGCAAATTTAGAGCCACTAAAGCAACAATCAGATAAGGCGAAAAGATATTTAGATTTAAAAAATGAGCTTAAAAGTATTGAAGTTGGTTTATTTTTGTATAATATTGAAAAATATAAAGCAGACTTAGTAAAAATTCAGGACGATATAGAGATTATGCAAAATACATGTAATTTAGAAGAAGGAAAACTGGAAAAAATAAAAATTCTTAAAGAAGAGTTAAAAGGGCAAATTGATGATTTAACAGAAGAAATTGAAAACACTCAAAACTTAAGATTTACAAGCCAAAAGGATGTTGAAACTTTGACTTCTGAAATTAATGTTGCAAAATCAAAAATTGAAAATAATGAGGAAAATAGAAAAAGATTTAGAGAAGAGATAGAAGAAATAAAGACAAAAATTTCTAAAACTGAAGGAGAAATGAATTCTAAACTAAGTAAAAAAGAAAGCTTAAAGGAAAACAAAGAAAAATATGAAAAAGAGCTTGCAGAAAAACAAAATGAATTAGAGAAAATAAATAAGACATTGTCAGAAAAGGAACTAGAAATCGAAAATGATAAGAGAAAACTTGAAGAAAATACGGATTTAAAATATGAAATAGAAGGAAGTATTAATGAGCAAAAAGCAAATATTTCAAATATAGAAAAAAGGAAAGTTCAACTTCAAAATGATATACAAAATAGCATATCAGAATTAGATAATACTAGATTTTCTAAGGAAGAGATTGAAAAAGGATTTTTTGAAATTCAGAAGGAAAAAAATAATATATCAAAAGAACTTCAAGATATAATAACGGCAAAAAGTAAGGCAGAAGAACAAATAAAATTAATTGATATAAAGATAAATAATAGTATACAAGAATTAAATTTCAAAGAATCAAAACACAAATTTTTAGTAGAAACCGAAAAAGAAAAAGATGGATATCAAAAAAGTGTAAAAGCTTTACTTCAAGAATGTGAAAAAACAAAAGAGCTAGGAAAAGGTGTAAAAGGAGCATTAGCAGAACTTATTGATGTGCCACAAAACTTAGAAACAGCAATAGAAATGGCATTAGGTGCAAGTCTTCAAAATATAGTAACAGAAAATGAGCAAGATGCAAAAAGATTGA
>UMCY01018034.1_pt1 | contig 19627 bp, 18 predicted proteins | sample 1964351 | NCBI WGS metagenome assembly UMCY01 (sample SAMEA4835980, study PRJEB28245) | human gut metagenome | biome: gut microbiome; material: fecal sample | place: Denmark | collected 2008 | reverse complement strand
GAATTGAAGAAGGCAAAAAGAAAGGAATTGAAGAAGGTCAAAAAATAGGTATTGCACAAGGAAAAAGAAATAAGACATTTGAATTAGCAAAGAAAATGAAAGAGCAAGGTTTAGACACAAAAATAATACAAAATATAACGAATTTAACAGAAGAAGAAATAAATGAATTATAACTATAAAAAAGAATTAATGATTAGTTTTCTCTAACATTAATTCTTTTTTATTACCCAAAAAATTTTGCCACCAGAAGGAAAAGTACCCAAAAATCTCCGTCACCAAAAGTTATTCTTGAAAAAAATATAACAATATAGTAAAATAAGAATAATAAAAAAAGAAAGAGGAAAGAAAATGAAACTAATATCATGGAATGTAAATGGAATAAGAGCATGTCTAAAAAAAGGATTTGAAGAATTTTTTCAAGCTCAGAACGCAGATATATTTTGTTTGCAAGAAACAAAAATGCAAATAATTAAAGGAAAAGAAACCAAGGAAATAGAGGAAATCTTAAATTTACCAATATTCAAAAATTATCATTGCTATTGGAATAGTGCGGAAAAGAAGGGGTATTCAGGAACGGCAATATTTACAAAAAAAGAGCCTATATCTGTAAAATATGGAATAAACATACCAGAGCATGATAAAGAAGGTAGAGTAATAACATTAGAATTTGAAGATTTTTATATGGTAGATATTTACACACCGAATTCAAAAAGAGAGTTAGAAAGATTACGGGTATAGACAAATTTGGGAAGATAAGATTAGAAACTATCTTTTAGAGCTAAAAAAGAAAAAGCCTGTTATCATGTGTGGAGATTTAAATGTGGCACATAAAGAAATAGATTTGAAAAATCCCAAAACAAATAGAAGGAATGCAGGATTTACTAATGAAGAAAGAGAAAAAATGACTCAGCTTTTGGATTCAGGTTTTACTGATACATTTAGGTATTTATATCCTGATAAAACAGAATGCTATAGTTGGTGGTCATATATGGGAAAAGCTAGAGAAAAAAATGTTGGTTGGAGGATTGATTATTTTATAGTATCAAATGATATTAAAGAAAAGATAAGAGAGGCAAAAATATATTCACAAGTTTTAGGGAGTGACCATTGTCCCGTAGGGCTTGAGATTTAAAAATAATTAGAAAGGAAAGAGATATGTATGAAAGAGGAAATAAGAAATCATTGGAGGACATGGATATTTTTATTTACAATAGGTGTTTGTTTAATTTTGGCTTATAAAATAATAGAAGGAATTGGAAATTTAACAAGTGTTATTGGAAATCTAATATCTATTGTATCACCATTTTTAGCGGGATTATTAATGGCATATTTATTATATATTCCGGAAAATAAAATAGAGAAAACATATAGAAAATCTAAAAAGAAAATTGTAAGAAAAAATGCTAGAAAATTTGCAATATTTACGACTTATTTGATGGCGATTTTAGTGTTGATTGTACTAATAAATTTTATATTACCTGTATTAATAGAGAGTATAAATGAATTAATAGGGAATTTGGAAAATTACTACAATAAGATAATAGAAACATATAGTAATTTACCAGAAGATTCAATTTTTAAAACAGAAAAAGTATATACTGCTTTAAGGGAAATACAAAATTTTGATATACAACAATATTTAAGTTTGGATAGGATAACAGGGTATGTAAAAGGAGTAGTTGGTTTTGCAACTGGAATTTTTGATGTATTTGTTGCAGTTGTAGTATCAATTTACATATTGGCTGAAAGAAATGAAATACTATCATTTTTCAAAAAGCTAACAAAAGTATTATTCAAAGAAAAAACGGTAAATAAAATAGAAAGATATTTTTATAAAGCAAATAGAGTATTTTTTAAATTCATATCTAGCCAATTTATAGATGCACTTATAGTAGGAATATTAGCTACAATTGTAATGAAAGTTTTAAATATAAAGTATGCATCATTACTTGGATTTGCAATAGGATTGTTTAATATGATACCATATTTTGGAGCAATAATTGCAATATCAATTTCAGCAATAATAACATTAATAACAGGCGGATTATCGAAAGCTATAATTATGCTTATATCAATAGTAATTTTACAGCAAATAGATGCAAATATAATAAATCCTAAAATAATAGGAGAATCGTTAGAAATTAGTCCAATACTTGTAATATTATCTGTAACAATCGGAGGAGGATATTTTGGAGTAATTGGAATGTTTTTGGGAGTTCCTGTTGCAGCAATTTTGAAGATTTTGGTAAATGATTACATTGACAATAAACTTCAAGTGTAGTATATTAATTATGGATAATTTACATTTCTAATTTGGAAGGAGATGTGTATGAAAAATTCTAAAGATGGACAAGTAATAATAAAATTTAGTGTAATGTGGTTTTTTATTGCTATAATTATTATTGCTTTAATGATATCGTTTTTTAAGAATCGTATTTTTGCAACAGATGTAAATAATAAAGAAACTAAAACAGAAACGGTTGTTGCATTTGAACAAAATCAAAAGTCCATTGATGTAATACAAGTGATGTTAGCAAATACAGATTCAAACAAAAAAATGATTAATGAACAAAGAGATGTAGAATATATAACTGAATATGAAGAAAATCCGAATTTGCCAAGAGATGAAGAACAGGTAAAACAAGACGGAAAGAATGGAAAAGTTCAAATAACAGCATTACAAGAATATCAAAATGGAGATATGGTAAAAGAAGATATAATAGAAAGTACAACCTTAGAAAAAATGGTTACAAAAATTATTTATAAGGGAACATCAGATTTTCTAAAAAAATATAGTGTACATATAGACGACCAAATGTATTTGTTAGAGGCGGAAGACCTAAAAGAAGAGGCAAAAGAAGAATCCAACACAATTGTACAGGTTCCAAGATACTTAAATGTAAAAATAAAAGAAGCCGGAGAAGAATGGATAAAAGTATCTTATAACGGAAAAGAAGGATATTTAAAAACAACAAATATTACATCAGAGGCAGTGACACCATTAATTAAAGAAAAAAATAGAGTAGCAACATTAAAAAATAATCTAAATATAGATATGGATTTAAGTATGCCAAGTGGCTTGACACTTAGTGACTATAAAACTGTACTTTCAAATAATTTAAGTGACAAAAATAAAATATTTGAACAAAATGCAGAATTTTTTTATAAGGCAGAGCAAAAATATAAAGTAAATGGAATATTCATAGCAGCAGTTGGTATACACGAAAGTGCATGGGGAACGTCAAAAATTGCAAATGATAAAAATAATCTATTTGGTTTTACTGCATATGATAGTGACCCATATAATAGTGCGACATCATTTGATACTTATGAAAATGCTATAAATAAAGTTGCAGAAACATTATCAACAAAATATTTACATGTTGCTGGAACCAAAATAAGTGATGATTTAATTGCAACAGGTACATATTTCAACGGAACAACAGCAAAATCTGTAAACACAAGATATGCTAGTGACCAAGGATGGGCAGATAAAGTGTTTAATTATATGCAATATTTATATAATAAATTATAGAATAAATATATGTACTTTGGTTAAATTAATTTTATAAGGAAAACAAAATGAAGATAAAAAGAAAAATAAATAGCAAGTTTTTAATAGCCATATTTTTAATTATTTTGATAATATTATTTTTTATATATGGAAATATAATAAGTAGAAAATTAAAAATAAAAAAATTCGAAAAAGAAAATGTAAGAGCATATGAGAAAAATCAAGAACAGGTATTTAAAGTAAAAAAAATAATAATTTGTAGTAGTGCAAATGCACTAGATTTAAGTGAAAAACAAAATTTACAAGATTTAAGCATATATCAATATACAGATATTGCTGTTTATATTGATAATGGAGAAGAACTTTCGAATAAAAATACTATAAAATCACTATATATTGATAATATAAGTTTAGAAGGAACTAGTAATATAGGAAAAAGGAGTTTAAATTATAAGAATATAAACAAATTTGGTTTAAAACTTTCTAATCCTATAAAAAATCTAAGTGAATCTGATATAACCCAACAAAATAGCACATCAAATGTATTTGAAAGTTTAATGAATCAACAAGAAAATAACGAAAACGAAAATATTGAAGATAATACCACTAATTTAGTAACAAATGAAAATAACGAAAAAATAGACTTTAATATAATATATACAAATGAAGAAAATGAAAAAGCAAATTATGATGCCCCTACTTTTTATACTGATTGTTCTAATCCTATTACATTAGAGTATTTAAATACAGATATAATAACACATTATAAGATGGATGAAAACAAAAGTGTGTCTTTTGATGGAAGTATATTAAAAGAGGCTGGGGTTTCAACAGATAATATTGCTTGCAAGGTTAAGTTTAAAATAAATATAGTAAATAATATGGATGAAAAGTATAATTGTTGGGTTAGTTTTCAAATTCCGTTGGATGATATTTATGAAGGAACAACAATGAAAGCAAAAGATACTAATAGTAATAAATATATTTTTTATAGAGAATAAATTTTTAGTATGACTGTTTTTGAAATAAAATGGTCATATTTTTTTTACATAAATTTTATATTTTGTAATAAAATTTAGAGTAAATACAAAATATAATATAGGTGGTTAAATGCAGGATTTTTTTGAATATGTCAACATTTTAAAAAGAAAAATAAAGGTAAACAAAAATAAAGTGGTTTTTGTATGTATAGGTACTAAAGATGTAATAGGTGATAGTATAGGTCCTATGGTTGGGAGTTATCTAAAATGTAAAATTGGTAGCAAAAATGTTGTGGGAGATATAGAAAATAATATATGTAGTAAAAGTGATTTAATATATTATTATCCTAGAATAAAGAATAAATTTATTATCGCAATTGATTCTGCACTTTCTACTAGAGATATAGAAGGAGAGATTTTTATAAGTGAAAAGCCATTAGTTATGGGACTAGGAATAAATGATAATAAAGGAATTATAGGAGACATAAGCATAAAGGCAGGAATTTCTGATATTAATATAAGGAATGAAAAATATATAAAAAAAATGTCCAATATTATTGGAAAAGGAATTTATTATTGGTATAAAAATTAGATAATAAAAAGAAACTTTAAACACATAATTAAAGTTTCTTTTTATTATTATTTATTAAAATCTACTTTTACATTTTTACGTGCCTCATCATCAACTTTAAATAGTTCACGAGCAGTAAAATTAAACATTCCAGCTATTATATTAGATGGAAAAACTTGTAGTTTTGTATTATACATTGTAACTGTATCATTATAAAATTGTCTTGAAAATGATAGTTTATTTTCAGTGTTGCTTAATTCTTCAGATAGTTTCAAAAAGTTCTCATTAGCTTTTAGTTCAGGATAATTTTCTGATACTGCCATAATAGTTTTTAGTGTAGACGAAAGTTCATTATTAATTTTAGCTTTGTCTTCTACAGTTGATGCATTTGCCCATGATGTACGAAGTGAAGAGATTTTTTCAAATGTTTCTTGTTCATGAGTCATATATCCTTTTACTGTTTCAACAAAGTTTGGTATTAAGTCAAACCTTCTTTGTAGTTGAATATCAATTTGGCTCCAAGCATTTTCAACTCTCATTCTTAGTTTTACTAAACCATTGTATGTTACTATTATGAATGCTGCTATTGCAATGATAATAATTAGAATTATTGGTAACATAGTTTTTTGTACCTCCTAGTTTTTTCTTAATATTATCATATCAGTAGAAGTTTGGCAAGGAATTTATAACAATTGGATATAAAAATTATAGTTAAGTAAAAATTAATTTTATTGATATATTCAATATATATTTTCTGTAAAATCTTTTTAATTTAATTATTTGATATAGAACTACGAATTGTAGATTTTTAACTACATTCTGTTGTATTTTAAGAAATTTTATTGTATACTACTATATAGTATAAATAAATGCAAATATTATAATATATTTGGTTAAAGGAGGAATTTTTCGAGATGAAAGATGATTGTTTATTTTGTAAAATAATAAAAGGACAAATACCATCGACAAAGGTATATGAGGATGAATTAGTATATGGTTTTAAAGACATAAATCCAGCTGCTCCGATTCATATTTTAGTCATACCAAAAAGGCACATTGATTGTTTAGCAGATTTAACAGACGAAGACGAAAAATATGTATGGGCTATTCATAAAGCAATGAACAAAATAGCAGAAGAACAAGGATTTAAAGAAAATGGTTATAGGGTAATTGTAAATTGTGGTAAAGATTCTGGACAAGAAGTTATGCATTTACATTATCATCTATTGGCAGGAACAAAATTTGGAGATAAAATTGTATAGAAAGGTTAAATTGAAATGAGTTTTACACAAATTGCAATAATTTATTTGATAGTAATTAATATTTTAGGATTTTTGGTTATGGGATTAGATAAACATAAGGCCAAAATGGCAGAAAGAAGAATTCCTGAAAATACATTATTTACTTTTACCGTTTTAGGTGGAGGAGTTGGTACAATTGCTGGAATGTATGTTTTTCACCATAAGACTAAGAAAATGAAATTTAAGGTCGGAATGCCTTTGATTTTGATTTTAGAGATATTAATTTTTGTTTATTTTAAATATATGATGTAGTCAAATGATAATAGAAATCTACCTTTTAGGAGGTGGATTTTTTGTTGGAAATTAAACGAATATTGCAAAATTTCTTTTCAAAACTTACTAAATATGATAAAATATCACTATACAAAATTAATTAGTAAAATTAATACTAAAAATCCATAGAAAGGATCAAACAATGGAAATAACTGAAACACTAACAAAGCAAATAACCGAAACATCATACCTAACAACAGAAAACACCAAAAGATACAGACCAATACTAAGATATTTCTATGAGCAATACGAAAAAATAAACTACATGTTATACAAAGAAGATGTATGGAATTACCTAAAAGACAAGCCAAACTTTGAAAATTACACAATTGAAACATGTGAAAACGACCTAACGGCATTAGTAAATTGGGGGAATCTATCAGCTTTGCAAGACACAAACAATGTATCAACAGTAGAAGAATTCAAACACAGAAAATTCAGATACCAACTAACAGAATATGCAGTAGAAATAGAAAGACTAGTAGTAAAACTAGAAAACTTACATATAGAAGGTGCATCATTAGAACCAAAGTTAATAGAAAGAATAAAAGAAGAAATAAAAGCAATAGAAAAAACAAGCTTAAAAGACGAAAATGACGTAATAAGCCTATGGGAAAACATAAACAACGATTTTAAGAGATTAAATCAAGATTACCAAGATTATATCAAAACATTTTACAATGTCAAACTAGAAGAAGTTGCTAAATCTAAGCAATTTATAATATACAAAAATGACTTAGTTAGATACTTAAGAGAATTCATAAAATTATTACAAGACAATTCATATTCAATAGAAGAAATCCTAAAAACTATGAATAAAACTACCGAAGAAAACTTTTTAGAAAAAGTATATTTAGGCCAAAAAAAGAGAGTTAGAATAGATAAATTAGACGAAGAAATAAATGAAGAAGAAATGAAAACAAGAAACAAAGAAAAATGGGAAAATCTAAAAAAATGGTTTATAGGTTCTAACATAAGAGCAAGTGAAGTAGAAAAAATAAATGAAAAAACAACAGAAATAATAAGAAAAATAACAAGAATTGCAAATCAAATAGCAGAAGCAAAAGGAAATGTAAGTAATAAAAAAGCAGAATATAAAAAAATCTGTGAACTATTTTCAAAAACGCAAGATATAGAAGAAGCTCATAAATTATCAAGCGTAGTATTTGGAATGTTTAATACAAGACACATAAAAGGAAATTTTGTAAGAGATACAGATAGCATAAATAGTAGTTTAATTGAAGAAAAATCAAACGAATATGAGGTAAAACCTCGTATTAGAGAATATAGAGAAAAACAAAGTAAAACTGCAATAATAGACAAAACAAAAGAAAAACAAGAGCAAATAGAAAGATATTTTAAGCAAATAGAAGAAGAAAGAAAAGAATTACAAAAATACATTCAAAATGGCAAAATAGAAATAAAAAAATTACCAACAATAAAAAGCAGTTTTAGAAAAACTTTATTAAAATGGATAAGCAAAGCAAGACAAATGGCAAATAAAGAAATAGTAATAGAAGATGGCAGAAAAATAAAGCTAATTTATCCTAAAAATAACGAAAGATGTGTATTAAATTGTGAAGATGGAAAAATGGACATGCCAGCATTTGAATTAGAATTTATAGAAAAAATAGACTAAAAATAAGGAGAAAAAATGACAACATTTGAAAAATTATTAGAAAATTATTGGTTTGTAAAAGAATTAAATCCAGATAATTACAATATGGTAAAACAGGATTTAACAACAGAAACACAGGATTTTATAAAAAATAAATTAGGATACAAATTAATAGTAAATCCATACTTAATAAAATTAGAGAAAATACCAGGTAAGCCTCAAAGTTTTATGGGAATACAAAGTTTCGACACAAAATTAGAATACATATTTTTGTGCCTAATTTTGATATATTTAGAAGAAAGAACAAAAGGTGAGCAATTTATTTTATCTGGTTTAATTGACTACATACAAAATATAATTTTAGAAATAAACTTAGAAGATATAAAAATAGATTTTACAATATATTCACAAAGAAAATCTATGGTAAAAGTCTTGAAATTTATTAAAGAAATAGGATTTATAAAAATATATGATGGAGATGAAAACAAATTTGCTGAAAATATAGAAAATGACGTATTATACGAAGTAACAGGAATATCAAAATATTTTATGAGAAACTTTGCTACAAACATTGCAGATTGTGAAAGTTTTAATGACATTTTTGAAAATGAACAGTTAGGTTTGGAGCAAGACAAGGGGAAAGAAAGAAAACAAAGGGTTTATAGGCGATTATTTACAGAAAATGTTGTTTATAAAGAAAATCAGGAAGACCAAGATTATAACTATATAAGAAATTATAGAAATGCAATAAATCAGGATGTTGATAAAATGTTACAATCCACTTTAGAAGTACATAAAAATGGAGCATATATTTTACTTGTAGATGATAAAAGTTTTAAAAATGTATTTCCAGCAAATAATGGAATTTCAGATGTAACATTGTTTATAAATACATTAATAAGTGAAAAGGTAAAGACAGGTGAACTAAAACCACAAATAAATGACCTTATTTATATATCAAAAATAGCATTTGGAAAAGTCGTAAGAGAGGCAAAAAACAGGTACTCTAAAGGATTTAGCAAAGAATATAGAGAAATGCAAGAAGAAAAATTACAAGATGAAATTGTAAAATATATGAAACAATTTGATATGATAAGGGAATCAAAAGAAACAGAGGAATATATAATAATGCCAATATGTTTTAAAATTATAGGTAAATATCCAAAAGATTTTGAAAATAAAAATTAAAGTAAGAGGAGAAATATAGTGGAAGCAATAAGTCAAGAAAATAGATGGGAAATTAAAAAAATAGGGTTATTAAATTATTGGTGGTATGATGAAGAAGAATTTGAATTTTCAGATGGAAGGCTAATTTTAAGAGGGACAAATGGATCTGGAAAAAGTGTTACAATGCAAAGTTTTATTCCACTTTTGTTAGATGGAAATAAGTCACCTGAAAGATTAGACCCATTTAACACAAGAGCGAGAAAAATAGAGGATTACATTTTAGGATATGGAGATGACATAAAAGATGAAAATACAAGTTATCTTTATATGGAATTTTGTAAAAAGCAAACTAAGCAGTATTTGACAATTGGGATGGGTCTAAGAGCAAAGAAAAACAGTGGAGTTACTTTTTGGGGATTTTTAATAAATGATGGGAGAAGAATAGGTAAAGATTTTTATTTATATAAAGACCTTGGAAATAAAATTCCACTAACTAAAGCAGAACTAAAAAATAGAATTGGAGAAGGCGGACAAGTTGTAGATACAACAAATGAATATGCAATGATGGTAAATAACAATATTTTTGGTTTTGAATCTTTAGCAGAATATCAAGAATTTATAAAACTTTTAATAGAAATACGTACACCTAAACTTTCAAAAGATGGGTTTAAACCATCAATTATTACGGAAATAATGTCAAATAGTTTAAGAGGTTTATCAGATGAAGATTTAAAAGCAGTGTCAGAATCTATTGAAAATATGAACAAAACAAAAGAACAATTAGAGAGCTTACAAATTAGTGAAAAGGCACTGAAACAGATAATGACACCTTATGAAAATTACAACAAATATGTACTATATAGCAAAGCAAAGAAATATGATGATAAACAAAAAAAATATTCGAACACGCAAAAAGAAAACAGCGAAATATCAAGTGATTTAAGCAAAAACAGGAATTTATTAAAAGAAAAAGAAGAACAAAAACAAAAAGTCGAAAACGAAATAGAAGTAAATGAATACAAAAAACAAGAGCTTGAAAATAATGAGATTTGGAAACAAAAACAAGAACAAACAAATATGAAAAAAGAGCTTGAAGAACTTGAATTAGAAATGAAGAAAAATGAAGAACAAGAAGAAAATAAAAAGCAAATAATAAGAAGAAAAGAAGATGAAGAAAAAAATTCAAAAGAAAACATAGAAGAAGAAAAAACAAATTTTGAAACAGTAAATAACGAAATGGAGCAAATTGCAAGAAAAATTGAATATGACGAATATTTCTTTAAAATGGATGAAATAAAATTAAACGAAAAATATGATTATAAATATTTTAAAGAAGACATAAAAAGATATATATCAAAAATTGAAGAGGGAAAAAAGGCATTAGAAAAAGAAAGCATAATATCAAGAGAATATGAGGCATCTCTTCAAAATTTGGATATGGAAAAACGTGAAAAAGAAAACCAAGAAGAAATTACGACTAAATCAAGAAATGAATTACAAGAAACAAAAGAAAACTTTATAGAAGAAATGTATAAATGGGAAAAAGAAAATGAAATACTAAAACTAGAAACAGAAGAAATGGGAGCAATTTCGAGAAAAGTTCAAAATTATGGAGAAAATGCTGAATATGGAGACATTATTTTAGGTTTAAATGTTCCATATAATGATAAAACACAAAAATTACTAAATAAAAAAGCAAGTAAAAATGCTTTAAAAACTAATAAAGAGTTAGAAATAAAGAAAAAAGAAGAACAAATTGAGGAATGGAAAAACAAAAAAGAACCAGAACCTGTTTTATCAGATAAAATAAGGATTAATAGGCAAAAATTAAAAGAAAAAAATGTACCATTTATAGAATTTTATAATGCGGTAGATTTCAAGTCAGATTTAAAAGATGAAACAAAAAATAGAATTGAATCTGCTTTAAATGATATGGGAATTTTAAATGCAATAATTATTCCAAAAGAATACAGAGAAAAAATAGGAAAAATAGATGTAGATTTCGTAGATAAATATTTATATGAAAAACCAGTAGAATTTAAGTATGATTTATCTAATTTACTTGATGTAAAATTACCTCAAAATACTAATATAGAGCCAGAAACAGTTGTAAATGTTTTAAAAAGTATAATGATAGAAGATAGTTCAGCAGATACATATTTAAACGAGAATGGGGAATACAAAATTGGAATCTTACAAGGAATATCTGATAAAGATGAAAAGGCGAAATATATTGGTTTTGAGGCAAGAAGGGAATATAAATTAAATCAGATACAAAAGTTAGAAGAAGAAAAAATGGCTTTAGAAAATGAAAGAGAAATTGTTATAGAAGAAATAGAAAATATTGACTTAAAAATAACTAAACTAAAAGAAGAATATAATAAATTCCCTAAAAAAGATGAACTAGAAGTAGCATATAGTAAACTAAGAGTTAATATAAATAAACTTACATCTATAAATGAGAATATAGAAAAACTAGAAAAAATTCAAATTGAGAAATTTGAAAAATTAAAAGAGGCTAAAGAAGAGGTTAAAGTAAAAACAATGAACCTTAGGTTTAATTTGAGTTTAGAGGCTTATGAAGAAAGTTTTGAATTGGCAAATGAACTTAAAGATTTAATTTTTGATATGGAAAAATATCATACAAACTATATAAACGAATTTGAAAAATTACAGGGAATACAAGAAACCTTATCAGACTTAAATTACGACTTAGAAGAAATATTAGGTCAAAAGGTAAAAATAACAATAAAAATGCAAAACTTAAAAGGAAAAATCAAATCAATAGAGCAAATGTTAAAAGACACAGATTTAGAAAAACAAATGGAAGAATGCCAAGAAAAATTAAATACATTGCCAAAAGAAGAGAAAAGGCTAATTGCTGAAATTGCTACATTAGAGGCAGAAATTAGAAAACTAGAAGAAAACGCTATCAGCCTAGAAAATAGATTGAGTTCATTTGAAAAGCAAACAGAGCTTACAAGAGAAATATTTAAACAAGAACTTGACCTAAAATACGTCATATCTGAATATGAAGACTTAAATAAAACAATGAAAAATATTTTAGACAGTTATAATTATTTTGATAAAGACAACAGAAATATGCAAAATTATTATGAAAATTTAGTAGGAAAATACAGAGAAAATAGCGAAAATCTATTAGATTATAATCTAGGAATAAACGATATCTTTGTAAAAGAAATAAATGAAGAAAATGATGAAATGCTTGAAATTGAGCAAACTAGAAGAAGGTCAGATATTTCGTGTTTAGTAAATGGAAGAAAAATTAATTTAAATGACTTAAAAAAATATATAGAAGAATCAATTGAAGAAACTAAAAATTTAGTTGATGACGAAGACAGACACTTATTTGAGGAAATATTAATAGGTGCTGTTGGACGTAAAATAAGAGAAAGAATTTATTTTGCAAAAGACTGGGTTGAATCTATGAATAAACTTATGAAGAGTTTAAACACATCTAGTGGTTTGTCATTCAGTTTAAACTGGAAACCAAAACTTGCAACAGATGAAAGTGAAATAGACACAAAGGAAATTGTGGACATTTTAAATTCAGATGCGTCTTTGCTTAAACAGTCTGATATTAAAAAAGTTGCAACACATTTTAGAAGTAAATTTGCTAAAGCTGAAAAAGAATTTGCAGAGAAAAATGCTACTATTCCATTCTATAGTATTATTAAAGAGGCATTGGATTACAGAAAATGGTTTGAATTCCAGTTTATGTTTAAAAAGTTTGGAGAGCAATCAAGAGAACTTACAAATAATGCTTTTTACAAACTTAGTGGTGGAGAAAAAGCCATGGCTATGTATATTCCATTATTTGCTTCTGTTTGTGCCAGATATCAAAGTGCTAAAAAGGATTGTTTAAGAATTATTTCACTTGATGAGGCTTTTGCAGGTGTTGATGATAATAATATTAGGGATATGTTTAGAATTTTAACTGAACTTGACTTAGAGTTCGTTATTAATTCGCAAGTCCTTTGGGGCGAGTATGATACAGTTCCTAGTCTTTCTATTTGTGAACTTATTAGTGATGTTAATTTGAAAGTGGTTTCTGTTATGAGGTATCATTGGAATGGAGAGAAAAGAGAGTTGGTAATTTAGAATAAAAATGTTGATATTATATACATAATATGATATAATATACATATAATATATTATGGAGGTGGTCATATGGCTACAATAAATGTAAATGTAGATGAAAAAGTAAAAGAACAAGCAAAGGAAACACTTGAATATTTAGGTACAAATTTTACAAATGTTATTAATATGTTACTAAGACAAATAATTTTAACAGAAAGTATTCCGTTCGAAATAAAGATACCAAAATTAAATACAGAAACAATAAAGGCAATTGAGGATGCAGAAAAAGGAAAAGGTTTAAGTAAAGGGTATACTAACCTAGATGAAATGTGGAAAGATTTAGAGAAAGAGGACTGATAAATTTGCTAATAGTAAAATACAGTAATTTATTTAAAAAAGACTATAAATTAATGAAAAAAAGGGGCTTGAATTTGAATATATTATATGAAGTTGTTGATATGATAGCTAATAATAAAACTTTGCCGGATAAATATAAAGACCATTATTTAATGGGAAAATATAAACGGATATAGAGAATGTCATATACAGCCGGATTGGTTATTAATTTATAAGATAGATAAAGATGAACTAATATTAACAGCTTTCAGGACAGGTACTCATGCAGATTTATTTGAATAGAGTGTAATAAATAACCAGCATAGGAAAAACTATGCTGGTATTTTGGAAATAGAAGAAAAGCTATATTAGCGAAAAGGTAGGAATATAATTAATGAATTTAGTAGAAGAAGCAACAATATATTTTAAAAGTAATTCAGGATTTAACAGATTATTCAAAGCTATAAAAAATAAATACATATCATTACGGAGAAGTTGGAGGAAATGTTGTTATAAATAATCCAACCAAAGTGGAAAAAGATGCTTTATCAGGAATTATGAAAAAAGACTACTCGAAAAATAATACTATTAGTATAAATTTGAATAAATTTCAAGAAAGACTTGATAATACTAAGTTTGCAGGAGCAACCTTAAAAGAAATTATTAAGAATTATTTTGTGGAAGATGTAATAAGTAATAAAGAAAGTAAACAAAGATATAATGATGAAATAAAAAAATTTTTTAATGAAGTTTTAAAAGAAGAAGAAAATACTTTTGTATATGAATTTCTAAAGAAAGTTATAGATGATAAAAAAGTTGAATATTTAAATTTAAAAAAATATTACAATAGGGATAAAGTATCATTAAAACAGGCATTACATGAAGCATGTAAGGGTATAAACAATTTACCAGACAAAAATACAAGAATTCCAGTTTTTGCAAGCAAAATTTTAGGAAATCCACATGGATTTGATAAGAAAAACCTAAGTGGTAAAATTTTTGTAATGTTTTTAAGTTATATAGATGGAAGAAAAAGCCCTAAAAATAGTGAAGAACTTTCGGAATTGTATTACAAATATAATTTGCTTATAGACGATGTTTCAAATATGATTTTGTGTAAAAATATAATGGGAATTAAAGACAATGGACAAGAACATGACGGAATGAAAGGTTTTAGTAAAGCAAATGAACCGTTATATTTAACAATTTATAATTTGTCTAATATTCAAACTGTAAAAAACGATAAAAAATATAACAAAGTAATGGTCATGGAAAATCCAGCAGTTTTTATGGAAGTTGCGGAAAAATGTAAAATAAAAGATTTTCCTATGGTTTGTACTTATGGACAAGTAAAGCTTGCTGGAATTATTTTGTTAGATTTACTTGTAAATGCAGGTTTTAAAATATATTATTCTGGTGATATTGACCCAGAGGGAATGCAAATTGCAGATAAACTAAAAAATAGATATGGTAAAAATCTTGAATTTTTTGGATTTGATGAAGAAACATATTTAAGGAATATATCTGATGTTGAAATTTCAGATGAAAGACTAAATAAATTGAAGACAATTAAAAACATGAAAGATTTATGTGTAAATATTGAAAAAAATAAAAAAACAGCATATGAGGAAAAAAATATTGGAAGGATTATTGGATTCGTAGAAACCTTAGCTTGAAAGACTTAGGTTGAATATTTGATGTCAATTTTACCCAATATATGCTTTATAATTAGGTGTACATAAAATAGACGATGGAATAAAAAAAAAGAATACACATTTTATCAACAAGAAACTGTGAATAACTTATACATTAAAACTATATATTTTAAAGTTATTCACAGAGTTATCCACATTATCCACATTTGTTGTGGATAAGTAGATGACATAAACAACTAAACATAATGTAACAAAATAGACATAATTGTAATAATTTTGAAACAAAAGGACATTATTGAAAAAATATTGTAATAATAGGTTACATTATTTGAGAATAAAATTATTAAATCTAAAAAATTCGACAAAAATATACTTTTAACGATAAAACAATTTAAAGCATATAATATTATAAAAAGTATTATATGGAGGAAAAGATGTTAGAAGAGATAAAGTATAAATTAAAAAGAAAATTGTTTAGACATATGGAAGCCTATGATATAACTTTAGATGAGCTTATGGAAAAACAAATGAATGGTGCAGAGGTTATTGATGTTAGGAACGAAAGAGAATATAGTGAAAGCCATATTTTAGGAAGTATAAATGTACCGGAGTATCAGATAAACGAAAGCTTTGAAAGAATTGTCCCTAATAAAAATAAAGAAATTGTTGTGTATTGTTCAAGTGGTTTTAGGAGTACAAGTGCTTATAGGAAGCTTAGATGTTTGGGGTATAGGAATGTTTGGAATTTGTATGGGGGATTAGAGAATTATTAGTAAAAATATATAAAAAGTATTGATTTTTACTAACAAAACAGTTTATACTAGGTATAGTAATAGTGGATATTTTACAAATTTTAGTAGTCAGCACAACTCCCCTTAATCATTATATGATTGAGGGGAGTTTTCGCTGTAAAATTTAAAATACCCTCTAGAAAAAACAACTAAAATATGATAAAATACCCAATAATGAAAAGAAGGAAAAACAAAATGAAAAGATATAACAAAAATCAAATAGAAGAATTATCCAAGCTATTAAAAAATAATGGAGTAATAAGTGTACCAACAGACACAGTATATGGAATATGTGGTAGTATAAACTCACCAGAAGCACAAACAAAATTAAAAGAAATAAAGAAAAGGCCTGAAAGCAAACTATTTCCAATAATGTGTGCAGATATAGAGCAAATAAAAAGTATAGCAATAGTAGATAATAAATCAAAGAAAATAATAAAAGAATTTATGCCTGGACCAATAACAATAGTTTTAAGAAAAAATGAAAAATTACCTGAATACATAAATAATGGAAAAGAAACAATTGCCATAAGAATGGCAACATCAAATGAACTAAAAGAATTAATAAAAATCTTAGGATGCCCTGTATTTATGACAAGTGCAAACAAAAGTGGAGAAGAAGTTTGCAAAACGTTAGAGGATATAGAAAGGAAATGTCCAGATTTAGATGGAATGTTAGAAGGAACAGTATCATTTGGACAAGCAAGTACAATAGTTGATTGTACATCAAATGAAATAAAAATATTAAGAAAAGGGCCAATTTCAGAAGATGAAATTATAAAAGCCTTAAATAAAACATAAAAGGAGAAAAATATTTATGCAAGAAAAAAATCAATACCAAAAATATATAAGAAATTTTAGCATAGTAGCACACATAGACCACGGAAAATCAACACTAGCAGATAGACTAATAGAGCTTACAGGTGCATTGTCTAAAAGAGAAATGGAAGAACAAATTTTAGACAATATGGAGATTGAAAGAGAAAGAGGAATAACAATAAAAGCTCAATCTGTAAGAATGAAATACAAGGCAAAAGATGGCCAAGAATATACATTCAATCTAATAGATACACCAGGACATGTAGACTTTAACTACGAGGTATCAAGAAGTTTAGCAGCATGTGATGGAGCTATACTAATTGTAGACAGCACACAAGGGGTAGAAGCCCAAACACTTGCAAATGTATATCTTGCAATAGACAACAACCTAGAAATTTTGCCAGTAATAAACAAAATAGATTTGCCAAGCGCAAGACCTGAAGAAACACAAAAAGAAATAGAAGATATAATAGGAATCCCAGCAGAAGGATGTCCTTGCATATCAGCAAAAACAGGTTTAAATGTAGAACAAGTTCTAGAAAAAATAGTAACAGACTTGCCAGCACCAAAAGGAGATGAAGAAGCAAAAACAAAGTGCCTAATATTTGATTCATATTACGACAATTACAAAGGTGCTGTAGCATATGTAAGAGTAATGGATGGAACTGTAAAAGTAGGTGACGAAATAAGACTTATGCAAGCCAATAAAGTTTTCACTGTAACAGAACTTGGATATTTTGCACCAGGCTCATATATGCCAGGAAATGAGCTAAAAGCAGGAGAAGTTGGTTATATTGCAGCAAGTATAAAAAGCCTATCTGAAATACATGTTGGAGATACAATCACATTAAATCAAAATCCAGCAGATGAACCATTAAAAGGATACAAAAAAGTACAACCAATGGTATATTGTGGAATTTATCCAATAGATGGAAGTCAATTTGAGGCTTTAAAATTAGCATTAGAAAAATTAAAACTAAATGATGCAGCACTAGAATTTGAACAAGAAACCTCAGTAGCATTAGGTTATGGTTTTAGATGTGGATTTTTGGGATTACTTCACCTAGAGATAATAGAAGAAAGATTAGACAGAGAATTTGACTTAGGATTAATTACAACTGCACCATCTGTTATATATAAAGTTCATAAAACAAATGGGGAAGTTTTAGATATTTATAATCCGGGAGATTTACCACCACAAGGAGAAATATCATTTATAGAAGAGCCAATTGTACGAGCAAAAATTTTAACACCAAAAGACTATGTTGGTGGAATAATGGAAATGTGTCAAAATAGACGTGGAAATTATATTGATATGAAATACTTAGACGAAACAAGAGTAGAATTAATCTATGATATGCCTTTAAATGAAATAATTTATGACTTTTTTGATAATTTAAAATCAAAAACAAAAGGTTATGCATCATTTGATTATGAGTTTAAAGAATACAAAGAGGCAAAACTTGTTAAATTAGATATACACGTAAATGGGGAAGCTGTTGATGCTTTATCATTTATAGTTCACAAAGATATGGCATATTCAAGAGGAAGAAAAATGGTAGAAAAGCTAAAAACAGTCATACCAAGACATTTATTTACTATTCCACTTCAAGCAGTTGTTGGAGGTAGCATAATTGCAAGAGAAACAATATCAGCATTAAGAAAAGACGTACTTGCAAAATGTTATGGTGGAGATATTACAAGAAAGAAAAAATTGCTTGAAAAACAGAAAAAAGGTAAAGCAAGAATGAGACAAATCGGAAAAGTTGAAATGCCACAAGAGGCGTTTTTATCAGTATTAAAATTAGATGATGAGGAGAAAAAATGAAACTAAATATAGTAATGGTAGAACCAGAAATACCACAAAATACAGGAAATATAGCAAGAACATGTGCAATAACAGGAGCAAAACTACATCTTGTACATCCATTAGGATTTAAACTAGATGAAAAATCATTAAAAAGAGCGGGACTAGATTATTGGGATAAATTAAATATCGAAGAACATAATTCGCTTGAAGAATTTTTGGAAAAATATAAACCAGAAGAAAATAACATGTTTTTCGCAACAACAAAAGGAAAAACAAAATATACAGATATTAATTATTCTAATATGGAGGAAGTATTTGTTTTATACGGAAAAGAAACAAAAGGTTTACCAGAATGGTTATTAGAAAAATACTTGAATGCCAAAACAATAAGAATACCAATGCTTCCAACACTTAGATCATTAAATTTATCAAATTCGGTTGCAATTATTACTTATGAGATTTTAAGGCAAAAGAATTTTGAGGATTTACAAGAAGTGAGTAATTATTTTGATGAGTAAAATTATAATATAAAGGAATGAGTAAAATGAGTAATGAAGAATTAAAAAAAGAACTCAATGCTTTAAGTAAAAAAAGTAGTGTTGAAGAATTACAAAAATATATTAAAGACATGATTGAAACAAGAGGCTTTAAAAATAGTTTATTAGAAAGAATGGTTTTATTAACAGAAGAA
>UMCY01028969.1_pt1 | contig 19679 bp, 19 predicted proteins | sample 1964351 | NCBI WGS metagenome assembly UMCY01 (sample SAMEA4835980, study PRJEB28245) | human gut metagenome | biome: gut microbiome; material: fecal sample | place: Denmark | collected 2008 | reverse complement strand
GACTCCGGAAGAAAGTTTAGCTATTCAAAAAGCAGTTAATTTTAAAAAAAAGTCTTATAAAGCGAAAAGTTTTATAAGACTTTTTGACAATTTATGAAAAACTAAAATCATAAATTATAGAAGATTTTTTTATTTTATTGCCAAAATAAATATTTTTTATTATAATTATATCTATAAGGGGGATTAATATTGAAAAAAAGAAAAATATTTATATTGTTGCTAATTATATTAATAATAATTAGTATAATTGGATTTAGAATTTGTAGGTCAAAGGAAAGTGAAAATGAATTTATTAGTATAAAATCACAAAAACAACTTATGTCAATTTATGAGAATGATAATTATAGTTATTATGATAAGTCTATGTTGCCTTTGATGTTTGGAGGAATACCATTTAGTTTAATGGACAATGAATTAATAATACCTAAAATGTATAATCGTGGTACTGTAACTAATTCTTGGTATGATACGGGGATAAATAGTGTGGGAACAGCAATTGATAGTAATAGCAAAACAACTAGCAGTAATGAAACTAAGAAAGATTATTCTACAACAAATATTCAAGTAGAAAATGTTGATGAGGCAGATATTACTAAAACAGATGGAAATTATATTTATTCAATATCAGAGGATAATGTTATAATTACAAATGTTGAAGACACATATAATATTAAAGTTGAATCAAAAATAAAGCCTGACAATTATTTCGTTCCAGAGGATATTATTTTATATGAAAATAAAATTGCAATTATTTGTACAAAACATATTTCATATAGCAAAAATGATACTAAGGTAATGATTTACAATATTGAAAGTAAGTCTGCACCTGAAAAAATTGAAGAATATACATTATATTCAAAATATTATACATCAAGATGTATAAATGGAAAGCTATTTGTAATATGTTCAGATCAAATGCAAAAACAAGGTAAGGAAATTGTTACATATTATAATGAAAATACAGAAAATAAGGAAATTGGTTTAAATAATATTAAATATTTAAAGAATAAAGAAAGCAAATATCAAACAATAATATCAAGTTTGGATTTAAATAAAGAAGAGAGTGTAAAAGTTAGTGCATATTTGTTTGATGTTCAAAATGCATATATTTCTGAAAATAATATTTATTTATTAAATAATAACTATAATAATGAAACTATATCTATAAAAGATAATATAAGTACACTTGCCAAAAAAGGAATAATTGGATATATAAAAGATATTGAAGAATATGATACTGATTATGATACATATACAACAATATATAAATTTAATATAAGTGAACAGGGAAATTTACAATATAAAAATAAGACGAAAGTTAAAGGAAAGACAATAAATCAATTCTCAATTGATGAATATGAAGAAAATTTGAGAATAGCATTACAGAGTCAAGAAGGGTCTAGAATAGTGGTTTTTGATAAAAATCTAAAAAACATAGGAGAAACAGAATATCTCTCAAAAGGAGAAAAGATGTATTCTACTAGATTTTTAGGAAACAAGGCTTACATGGTTACTTATAAAAATACTGACCCATTATATGTAATAGATTTATCAACACCATCAAATCCAAAGACTCTTGGAGAATTGAAAATACCAGGATATAGTACTTATTTACATCCATATGATGAAAATCACATTATTGGAATTGGAATGCAAACAGAGGAAAAAATAAACAGAAATTCATCAGGAAAAGTTATGAGTACATCAGCAGTTATAACTGGAATGAAAATGGCATTATTTGATGTTAGTGATGTTAATGATCCTATTCAAATTTCTCAAACAATAATAGGTGATAGAAGAACAACATCAGCTATACTTACTAATCATAAAGCACTATTATTTTCAAAAGAAAAGGAATTGTTAGCTATACCTGTAAATAAATATCCATCAAATTTTGAAATAAGTGCAGATGAAGTAAATATTGGTGGAGTAGAAAAATCATATATAAATTATAGTGATAAATATATATCTGAAGGTTATTTTGTATATAACATAAATTTAAATGAAGGTTTTAAATTAAAGGGAATCATAGAACATGAAAGAGATTCTAACCAGGGATTTCTTGTTCATGGAAGTTACTATGATACAAAACTTTTAAGGGGATTATGGATTGAAAATGATTTATTTACAGTTTCAGAGGATATGATAAAAGTAAATAAAATTGATGACTTAAGTTTGATTTCAGAATTAAAATTGAAGGAAAATACAAAGTAGTTTAGGGGGATTTGATTATGAGTGAAGAAAAAAAGGATTTTAAAGATAAGAATAAAAGTGCAATGTCAGTTGCTAGTTTGACATTAGGAATTATATCTATTGTATTTAGTTTGTTTTGGTATATTAGTATTCCTACAAGTATAATTGCAATAATATTTGGTACAAAAACTATAAAAAAATTTGGTAGCAGATTAGGAAAAGCTGGTTTAATTACTGGAATTGTGGGAATATCTTTATGTGCATTTTTGTATATAAGTGCAGTAGTATTGATTGTTTTAAATGTATATTTATAATAAATTATATTTTGGACGAATAAATCTAGCTGTGAACAGTAACATGGCATATAGAACAAATAAAAAAAATAACAAAAAACTATTGACAAACAATAGGCAAATATGTTAGTATATAAACTGTTCTTAGCGAAAGCTAAAAACAGTTGGAGAGGTGGTCGAGTTGGTTTATGGCACCAGTCTTGAAAATTGGCGTAGGTTTGTAGCCTACCGTGGGTTCGAATCCCACCCTCTCCGCCAAAAAAGAACGTAGAAAAATTGTCATAAAACAATATTCTACGATTTTTTTATAATTTTATAATACAATTTGGAGAAATACCCAAGTGGTGAAGGGGACAGTTTGCTAAACTGTTAGGTCGAGTAATCGGCGCGAGGGTTCGAACCCCTCTTTCTCCGCCAGAAAGCGTTATGATTACGCGGATAAAAACAACAAGAAATGAATAACACTTTCTTGTTGTTTTTTTGTAAGAAGGAGAGGAAATATATGGAATATAATAATAATATAGATGAAAGAACAAAGAAAATTCTTCAAACAATAATAAAACACTGCAATATAATATTAGAAACAAAAATATACTTTGGTGACGAATATGAAAAATTTGAAAATAATAAAATATATCAAAATGCAGTCTTAACACCAGTAACGCAGATTGGAGAATTAGTAAAAAAAATTCCTATGGATTTTAGAAATAAACACAATGAAATTCCATGGAGGAATATAGCTGGAATGAGAGATATAGTGGTGCATAATTATGAAACAATTGATAAAGCAATATTATGGGATGTAATAGAAAATGAAATTGATAAAATAAAAGAGTTTTGTAAAAGAATTTTAAAAGAGGAGGCATGAAAGTGTCAGAATTAGAAAAAATAACAGAAAAAATAAAGCCAATTGCCATACAATATAATTTAATATATGTTTGGGTTTTTGGTTCATATGCAAAGAAAAAGCAAAAAGAAGATAGTGATGTGGACATTATAGTAAGAACAGAGGACGTAATTGGGGGATTTAAAATTGTTGAAGTAAAGTGTGCCTTGGAAGAGGCATTAAATAAGAAAGTTGATATAATTACAACTGGAAGTATAAAAGATTCTTTATTAGAAGATGAGGATTTAGAAGAAGTTTTAGTTTATAGTGCAGATTCAAAATGATAAAAAATAATAAATCTTTGGAGGTAGATTATGAAAGTTATTTATCCAGTATTATTTTATGAAGAGAAATAAAATGGATATTATAGTAAGAACAGAGGATGTAATTAGAGGCTTTAAATAATGATTACTAGGCTAGATTAATCGGAAAGAGGGATAAATTCCCTCTTTTTTCTCTGAAATCAACAAAGAATTAATTATACATCAAAAGTCTTAAACCAAATTTAAAGATACTCATACCGTGAGATACATTAAGTCTAGGAATTTCAAAATTATTATCACTTCTTCCTGCTTTTTTATAATCATTTTTATTTGGACCATATTTAAAGGCAAGTTTAAAATTATTATCTTTTAAAACATTTTTTATTTTTTCGTTATATTTACCAAATGGATAACAAAATATATCAGTTTTTTTATAAAAATCATTAAAATTATTTATATCATTTTCAAGTATATTTTCATCTTGATTAATAGCACCTTGATAATGTAAATTATAAGAATGAGAATAAATTTCAATGTTCGGATATTCAAGTTCAATATTATTTAATATATCTTTTGTCATATATGTTTTTATATTTCCATCCCAAGTATTTTGAGTAGAATTTTCTATAAAAGAACCAACAACAAAGACAGTTGCATTCATGTTATATTCTTTTAGTAGTTTAAAAGCATATTCATAGTTAGATAAAAAACCATCATCAAAAGTTATAAGAACACTTTTATATGGTAAGTTTAATTCTTTGTTTTTCCATCTATAAAATTCGTCCATTGTTAGAGTTTTATAGTTATTATTTTTTAAATAATCCAATTGTTCCTTAAAATTATCTGTGGTAATAGTCCAATCTGATTCATCAGGAAAATTATTTTTTTCGTCTTGTGTAGCTATATTATGGTAGCAAAGTACAGCTATTTTTGGGTTTTTGTATAAATATAAAACTACAAATACTAATATAATTAAAGATAATAAAAGCATTGATTTTACTATATTTTTCAATAATACAACCTCCTTTCGGAATTATTTTAAAACAAATTAAATAAAATTTCAATAGTAATGTGGTGAAAATGCTTGAAAATCAGGCGGGTGTTGACAAATCAAGGATTTTACTGTAAAATTAAATATGAGGTGATAAAAAATGGGATTAAAAAGAAGTATTATGTCAAGAGTTAAAGATTTTGATGAAATATTAGAAGATTTAATTAATGCAGGTTTAGCAGAAGATGAAATTGAAAGATATGCAGAATTAAAGGAAGAAAAAAATAATAGAGAAAAACGTGCCGACATTCTAAGAAAAGAAGGCGCAAAAGTAGAAGAAAATGTTCAAAAAGAAGATAAGAGAATAGAAAATTTAGAAAAACGTATAGAAAAAATGGAAGAAAAGGCTGGACCATTTGCAAAACTAAGATTCTCAAAGATATTTTTTTGGAGTAAAGATGGAAAAAAATATAGAAATCATAAAGCTAGGATAGAAAGAGCGAAAGAAAGGAAAAAGGATGAAGAAAAGAAACTAGATGCTATAATAGAAAAAGAAACAAAAGAAAGTAAATTAATTAGTAAAGTAAAGAAAACTATGGGAGAGATAGCAAAGAAATTGAGAAAAATATGGAGAAAAGAAGAAGATGAGCAGGAAAATAGCGATGGAAGAATAAATGAGATTAAAAGAAACCTAAGAAAAATATGGAATGGAAACGAAGAAAAAATAGAAGAGGAAAAAGATGTAAGAAAAAAGAAGAAAGAAGATAAAGAAAATAGAAAAAATACTAGAAAAAGAATGTCTGAAAATGTTGTATTTGGTGAAGAAACTTTTCTAAAAAGAAATATAATAGAAAGAATGCAAAATATGGGTGAAAATAAATATTTAAAAGAATTTACACCAGAGGAATTAATGACTTTTATTGGATATATTGCAAAACAAAAAGATGGAGAAATTGAAACTGAAGAGTTGAAGAAAATTAGAGAAAAATCAAAAGATAAGAATTTTAGTGATGTGAATAGTCAAGTTGCAAAAGAGGCTTTAAATATATTGGAAGAAAAAATAACAAATCTCAAAGAAAATAAAAAGGAAGAAAATATTAGCAAAATAGATGAGTATATCTATAAAATTGCTGAAGAATACATAAAAGCTGAAGAAAAAATAAAAACTGAAAAAAAGAATGCAAAAAAGGAAGAAAAAGAAAAACAAGAAAAACAAGAATAAATTAAAACAAAATGTCAAAATTTATAAATAATTGTTGCAAAAAAATATAAAAAGATTTATAATAAAAAAGAATAGTGGGTGATTGAAATGAAAAAAATAAAAAAAATATTAATTTTTACAATTGTATGTAGTTTTATAATTAATGCACATTATTCTATATTTGCAACTAATTTTCAAGAAGATATATTGAAAGTAACAGAAATAAATACTATAAGCAAAAAGAATGCACAAAAACTTGAAACAGATATAACATCTGATAAATTTCTAAATGATTTTGATCCTGAAAAAATGACTACAGGAGATAGTTCCTATAAATTATCAACACCATTTGTTAATACAATAACCAATATAGTTAATCCAGTTTTAGGAATAGTTCAAGCTATAGGTGGAATTTTAACAATAATATCAATTGCAATATTTGGTTTTGGAATGATTTTATCAGGAAATGAGGGCTTAGCAAAAGATTTAGGAATGAATTTTGGTGGTGTTAGTGGACCTGAAGCAAAAAGAAAATTGTTAGATTTTGGAAGGAGTTTAATGATAGGTTCAATATTAATGTTTAGTAGTGCAACATTAGTACAATTTGTTTTTAGGGTCTTAAAGGGATAGATAAAGAAAGAGGGTGATTTGAATATGAAAAAAATAATTATATCAGTAATTGCAATAATAATATTTTTAGCTAATTCAAATCCCAAAGTATATGCAGCAAATACCACGAGTGATGATTGGGTAGGAAAAGCATTTTCAGCTGCAGGAGGTTTCCTGAAAGAGGAATCAAAAGATACCACAGGACTTTTTAATCCAATGTTGAGCTTTTTTAAATCGCTTATTAAAATGATAAATAGAGTATTATTAGTAGCATTAGCAGGAATTTCGACTGTAGCATTATCTATAACAGGTATAAGGTATATATTAAGTGGAGGAGTACCACAGCAAAAAGAAAATGCAAAAAGAAGTCTGAGAACCATTTTTACAGGAATGGCAATCGGGTTTGGAGCTTATATGATATGGAGGATAGCAATGTCCATAGTTACTATTATAATATCAGCATTTTCAAAATAATATTAGATATTAAATTTTAAATATATATTCATAAATAAGAAAGGAGGAATTATTATGAAAATGGTACATAAAATTATAGCTATTTTAATTATAGCAGTTTGTGCATTTGGAATTATGCCTAGCAATATGTCTATGGCAGCAGGAGGCTCAAGTGCTGCTGATATTGTTTCAGGCGTAACAGCAGATACAAGTACAGCAGGTAATTATGCAACTGATTTACAAGGAAAGGTTGGAAAATTGTTAGGATTTTTACAAATTGCAGCAGGTTTACTTTCTATAGTAATGATAGCATTTGTTGGATTTAACTATATTACTGCAACACCAGATGTAAAAAAAGAATTACAAACTAAAATGTTACCAATAGTAATTGGTTTAGTATTAGTTTTTGGAGCTGTATCAGTTGCTAGATTTATACTAGGAGTAGTTGGATAACATAAAAAGTACAATTTATGAGAAAATCGTAAATTGTATTTTTTTTTATTTTATGGTATAATAATAAAAAATGTGATATAAATATTGTAGAAATTTAAGGAGGATATACTAATTATGAAAATTGTTGAAAAAATAGTTATAATTTTTATTATATTAATAGCAGTATTAAGTGTTATACCATATAATATCTCTAATGCGGCTACTACACCTAGTACGGATATTGGACAAGTGATAGGTGGCTGGAAAGCTGATTTACCGAGTCAAGCTAAAACGCAGGGATTAAGAAATATTGTATCGAAACTTTTAGCAGCTTTAAGAATTATATCTGGTTTAGTATTAGTTTTAATTATAGCTACTACTGGATATAGTTATATTGTTGAAACACCTCAAGTAAAAAAAGAAATACAAAAGAAAATGTTACCAATTGTAATAGGTGTAATGCTGGTTTTTGGTGCTACTTCGATTGCACAATTTATTATTTCTGGGTTTGAAAAATAGACAAAAGGATGTGAATTTTATGGAAAAAAATAAGATGTTATTTAAATTTTTAATAATGATACTGGTTATAGTATTAATGAGTTTTTTTATATGTAATAAATCAAGAGCAGTCGATGATACGGTAAGTGGGATGGTAGGAACAGTTAAACCAGGAAATTTGGATGGAACTGAAGTAAATAGTTTTAAAAAGACACTTGGTAAAATATTAGGATTTTTAGAAGTTGCATCAGGTATAACTGCAATTGTTGTTATAGCATTTTTAGGTTTTCAATATATAGTTTCAACACCACCTAATATGAAAAATGAGGCAAAAAATAAAATGTTACCAATAGTTATTGGAGTAGTATTAGTTTTTGGAGCAGTGTCAATAGCAAAATTTATTTTAGGTGTTGCAGGTTAATATTACGAAAATATTACAAATATGTAACAAATATATTAAAAAATACAATTTATGATAAAAAATATCGCAAATTGTATTTTTTTTTACATTTTTATGATATAATTAAATTGTATTATTAGACAAAAGGATGTGATAAAATGGCAGGTGGTCCATATAATATACCAAGAAATACAAAAGGTGAAGGAAGATTTTTTAATGTATTCTCGACAAAGGCATTGATTGTTACAGTTGTGATGGGAGGAATAGCGTTTGTCATTTTTAGGGTGATAGGTTCACTATTTAATTACAAATTTTTAGGTGTAATAGGAGCTGTTATTTTCGGATTAATAGGATTTGCAGTAACATCTTTAAAAATACCTGATTCTAACAATTTTGAATTAACGAGAAAAGCAGGTGGAGAATATATAGATCAAATATTATTGAGATACATAAGATTTAAATTAAGAAAAAACAGAATATATACATTTTTTACGGAGGAGAAGAAAGATGAATAATGATTCTATGGTTCAATTATTAATCTTATTAGCAGGATTAATAGCTATTATAGTAGTTGTTTTAATTATAGTATGGATTGTAATACGATCAAAGGAGAAACAAATTGAAAATCAAATAAAAAGTCAAGAAGAGGAAGAAAAACAGGTAAAGAAATCTCAAGTAATTTATACACCTGAATCAATTTTGGATTTTATGGATTTTGAGAAGATTGAAGATAATATGATTATACAAAAACGTGGAAAGTTTTTAATGGTTGTTGAATGTCAGGGTATAAATTATGATTTAATGTCTGAAATGGAAAAGGCATCTGTAGAACAAGGATTTATATCATTTTTAAATACTTTAAGACATCCTGTACAATTATACATACAAACAAGAACAATAAACTTAGAAAGAAGTATTGATGGATATAAGAGTAAATTAAAAGATATTGAAAGAAAATACTTAAATATACAAGACCAATATAAAAATATATTGAAGAGCAAGGAAGCTACTTTGGAAGATGTTGAAAAAATAAAATATGAATTAGTTAAGCAACAAAATTTAAAAGAATATACAGAGGATATTATAAGAGATATTGAAAGGCAAAGTTTAAACAGAAGTATTTTGAGTAAAAGATATTATGTAATTGTACCTTGTTATCAATCAGAGATAGAGGCTGGTGATTTTGATAAATCAGAAGTTGAAAATATGGCTTTTTCAGAATTATATACAAGGGCAAGAGCAATTATAAATTCTTTATTCGCATGTCAAGTAACAGGAAAGATATTGAATTCTGAAGAACTAACAGAACTTTTATATATAGCTTATAATAGAGATGAATCTGATTTGTTCTGGATGGAAAAAATGAAACAAGCAGGATTTGAAGAATTATATTCTACAGCCCCTGATGTTATGGAGAAAAAGTTAAAATTATTAGATAAACAAATAGAAGAACAATCAGTAGCTCGTGCAAATCAAGCAGTGAGTGAGGCAAGAAGAGATAAAGAAATTAAAATAATGGAAAAAGAAAAAAATAAGGAAAAACTTATAAATGAAAAGGCGAAAGAATTAATAAATAAGCATAAAAGATATATAGGTGAAGAAGTTGCTCAAAAAGCAATTAACAGATTAGATAAAAACGAAAGAAAAGATTTAAAAGCAGAAAACGATAAGGAGGAAGACGAAGATGGCAATGTTCAAGAAAAAGCAAAAAGAGGTAGACCAAGAAGAAAAGCGTGATGATTATAAGGTATTACATAAAAAAACAATTAAAGAAATAATTGCACCAGCAGGGATTGATGCCTCAAGATTAGACCATATGGAAATTGTATCTAATGTTACAAGATATGCAAGAAGTTTCTTTGTTTCTGGACTACCAAGGTCTTGTACTTTTCCAGAATTATTTAGAAATTTATATATGTTTGGGGACATAAATACATCAATATATATATACCCAATATCAGAGGCAAATTCACAAAATGATTTAAATAAAACAATTGTTGAATTGGAAACAGAAAGATTGATGGCTAGTGACAAAGGAAATATAAATAGGGAAAGTGATGTTTCACAAAAAAGATATGAAACTGAGATATTAAGAGACCAAATTGCAGCAGGTTTTAATAAATTATATGAAGCTACAATTGTTTCAACTTTATTTGCATATAGTATGCAAGATTTAGAGAGATTAACTAAATTACTTTCTACTGAAATGTCAAAATCATTAGTAAGTATAAAAAGTGCTTGGGCTATGCAAGAAGATGCTTTCAAGTCATGTTTACCTTTGATGGAGAATACAGTTGAAAAAAAGCAGATTTTTGATAGACCATCAATGGGAACTGTATTTCCATTTTTAACATCAGAAGTTGGACATCCAACAGGAGTACCATTGGGAATAAATAAACAAACAGGAGAACCCATTCTTTTTGATAATTTCCATCCATCACTTACAAATTATAATATGGTTATATTTGCTAAGTCTGGTGCTGGTAAATCTGTTACAATGAAAACCTTAATTTCTAGGTCATCTGTGCTTATGGGAATTGAAAGTTTGGCCTTAGATGCTGAAGGTGAATATTATGCAGTTGCAGAGGCTTTGGGAGGAATAAATGTTATTGTAAGCCCTAATTCTTCTACTATTATAAATGTTTTTGATATAGAAGTTGAAAAAGCAAAAGATGCGATAACAGGAAGAGAAAGAGAAGTTCTAAATGTTGAAAATAAAGTTGAAGATGTAACACAAGCATTAATGACAATGGCAAAAGGTAGTACAAAGACAGAACAAGTAAATGAGCTTACAAAACAAATTATATCTGAATCTGTGGCAGCAGAATATGCGGCTATTGGTATTACATCTGACCCGATGAGTTTATATGAAAATTCTAGAGTAATGGGTAATTTTGGAAGAAAGAAAAAATTAATGCCTACAATCGGGTCATGGTATAGAAGACTAGAACATATGGCACAGGAAAATGATAATGATGATTATAGGTTCCATTATAGTTATTTATTGAAAGTAATGAAACAATATATAAGGGAATTTGGAGGTCAAATGGCTTATTTTGATGGACAATCTTCTTTTGAATTATTGGATGGAGCGCCATTTATAAATATAGATATTTCACAGTTGGAGGAAAGATTTGCAAGACCTCTTGCTCAACAGATTTTACTTTCATGGATTTGGGAAAAATTTGTTAAGAAAAATAGTGAGGATAGAAAAAAGGCAAGACAAAAAAGAGTTATCGTCGATGAGGCTTGGATGTTACTTCCATTTCCAGAGGCAGTAGATTTCTTGAATAAAATGGCAAGACGTGCGAGAAAAAGAAATGTATCACTTGCGATTATATCTCAAAGGTTCCAAGATTTTTATGAAAAACCAGAGGCTCAAGCGGTACTTACATCATCTGATACAAAATTGTTCTTAGCACAAGATAAATCAGAAATAAGTCTTCTTAAGGAAGTATTTAAATTAAGTTCAGGAGAAGCTTCATTTTTGGTTACATGTACAAGAGGTGAAGGACTTTTAAAAGTTGGTTCGGAAACAGCAATACTTCAAATAACACCAACTCAAAAAGAATTCAAGTTTGTTGAAACAAACTTAAATAAATTAGCAAAAGAAAGCTAAAAAATATTAAGGGAAGGATTGAAAATATGAATAATAAATATAAAAGAAAAATTTATTTGATTATATGTGCATTAATGGTATTTATATTTTTATTTCCTTTACCTATTTTATATGCAACAAATCCAGATGAGGCAACAGAACCATATGTAACAGAAGATGATGGTTCAGATGGACCTGATACTGATGATATTAAATTTGAACTTACTGGTTATGTAGGAGGAAATGCTTTAGGAAGTGGAAAAACAGATGCAGATTTTACTACAAATTCAAAATATGGATGGAGAGAATATGAGAAAAATGGTGAAAAATATGTTGTTTTAGCTGCTGCGACTCATGAAATGCTTAGTGCAAATATTGGTAGAACTGGTACATATTGGTTTTATGGAGCGAAGTTTGACCATATACATTATTTTCACTATAATGATACAATACAATTTAAATTTGAAGATGAAAGTTTTGACTCTGAAGTTTATAATGGGATTATATTAGATAGTGGAGATGCGATGATGTATCCTCAACATTCACTATATAAGCGTGATAAGGGGATAAATATGTTTGATGTATATTATGGTGCAAGTAACCAAAATACATCTAATATAAGTAAAATTAGTGGCAAGAATGTGTTAGTTTCCACAACAGGAACTTTTACAGAAAAAGCTGGAACAAAAAGTTCTACAAAAGTAAAAAAAACAAAAGATGATGTAATTAATAATTTTTTTAAATTACTTGGAGATGTTAATCAAATTGCAATTGATAGTGCTGGAACTAATTTAACAATAAAGTCTGCTAGTAAACTTACATATAAACAGGACGATATTAAAAATATAAAAGATATAAATAAAGAAATAAAAGTCAAAAGTTCAAGTAAAAATGTGATAAATTCTAAAACTGTAAGAGATGTAGATATACCTAGTTATATAGAAAATAAACAGGGAAATAAAGAAACTATTTTTACTGATGAAACAGAAATACCTTATATACCGATTGATTTTTATAGTGCTTCTATTAACAAAATAGAGTTATTAGATATAAATTTTTTTGATAACAATAGTACAAATTCTAGTAAAGTATGGAATTTTCTTAACACTTTGGTAAAAGGTGCAAGTAGAATTGTAATTTATTTAAGTTCAGTCGGGATATTGGTAATGATAATTATTAGAGGAATTTTATTAGTTACTTCTACATTTAGAGATAATCCAGAGACGGCACGTAGATCAAAATCAGTTATAGATAGTTGTGTAAAATCTATTTTAATTATCAGTTTAGGTTATTTGTTAATGTCATTAATAATATATGGATATAATGAAATAATTAAAATAATTTTAAATGGTAATGACTCAAGTTATTTGATTAGAGTAAATGTTGATGGAGTATATTCATTTAATACAAATTTAATTGGATATATAAAATATATGTCTTTAAATTCAAATGGTTTAAGTTCATATATATATACTTTTGCATATTGGGTTATATCATTTATAGATTTAGTATGGTTTGGATTTATGGTGGTTAGACCATGGATAATAGCAGGTCTTATAGTAATTATGCCTATTTCAGCGGTATATGAAATGTTAGGAAGAACCCCAAGTCAGGGACAGGGATGGGGAAATATTTTAATATTTGAAAGATGTATAAGTTTATATACAACTTTAATATTTGTTCCTTTAATAATGATAGGAATATATAGAATACTGTTGCTTATTGCTTAACTTGAAGGAAGGAGAATAATAGTGAGAGAAAAGTTATTCAGAGTATTTGTTATTTTTATGTTGATATGCATGTTTTTTTCTAATGTTTCATTAGGAGCAACTAGTAATGAAGATGATGCAGAAGAGGAAAAAACGAATTGGATAATAGCATTTTTTAAACATCCAGGTGAAACAATGGTAACAGGTCTGGCGAAATTATTTTTAGGTTTTGCTGATGGTGTTCAATATACTGCAGATCTTGTTCAAACAATACCAGATGGAACTTGGTCACATTTTAATACTAGATTTAGTTATAATTTTCTGAGTAAAGATGGAATAGATGGAAATTTAAACAAATATACGAATGTAACAGAATATAACAAGGAAAAATCTAAAGATGCAATAGAAGTAGATAATGATAAAGAATATGGTAAAAAAACTAAAATACCGGTTATACCAGTAGATATTACTACAATGGCAACAGGAAATGTAGATGCATTTAATGTAAATTTTTTTGAGAATAAAAAAGGAAAACAATCATTTATAAAAGGTTTAGCAAAGGCAACAATTAGAATTGTAATTTATATTTCAAGTGCAGGACTTATAATAACTTTAATATGGCATGGTATAAGGATAGTAATTGGCTCACGTTCATTAGACAATCCAGAGGAAAGGCTAAGCCATAAAAAAGGTTTAGAAAAGTTTGCTAAAGGATTGGGATTATTAATTGGTTCTGTGGTTATTATGGCGATGTTTATATATGGAACTGAGGCAATATATAATATATTTACTGGAGGAAATAATGATGCATATGAATTTCCTATTAGAGTAAAAGTAAAAAGAGCTGATTATAGTTTTAGTACTAATATTACTGGATATGTAAGATATATGGCGTCATCAAATAATGTACTTCATTGTGTTAAAAAAATTACATATGCATGCACATATTTTATTTTATCGTTTGTAAATTTGTCATTAGTTGTAATTATGATGTTTAGAACACTTATGATGTGGTATTTGTCTGTTCTAGGTCCTATTTTAGCATTATTATATGTATTTAATAGAAGAGGACCTATGACATATCAGGAATGGATAGTGCAATATGCAATGTGTAGTTCAGTTCAAATTGTATTATCATTGATATCTGTTATAATATTAAATACATATAGTATAATACAATAAATATATAAGATTATTTAGTAGAGGTGAAAGGAGTGATTTTTTGAAAAAAATATTTAATAGAATTTTAATATTTTCTATTATATTTATTTTGATATTTGCTGTAAGAACTTTTGCCGTAACCGAAGATAATCAAAATGAAACTTCGATTGTACAAATACAAACTAAACCAATAATTAGAAGTAATGTAGGTATATTTGGAAAATTAGGAGATCTGAAGAAGAAAATACAAACTAAACTGTTAGAATGTATTACAAATTTGGTTTTAGGAGCATTTAGATCGATTTTTGGAGATTTTCCTCAAACAGTAGCTAATTCTATTGAATCTTCATCAGATGGTACGAAAGTTTTTTTTAAAACAATGTATTCATATGATGAATTAAAAAAGGACGGAAAAGGTAGTTTAAATAAATATACAAATGTAGGCACATATGAAGAAGGAGCAAAAAAAGAGTGGCAAAAGGTAATAGATGTTACTAAAAAAGATGTAGATGATACAAGCTTTGATAAAGACACAGAAATTCCTGTAATGAAAGGTGATTGGTATAATATTGCTGTAAATCATATAAGTTTATTAGATATAAATTTTTTAACTGGTAATACATACAATAAAAACAGTATTTGGTTATTTATAAGAAATTTTGCAGCTATACTTATTAGAATATCATTTTATATTGCATGTGCAATTTTATTATCGTCATTAATAGTAAATGGTATAAGAATAATTATGCATGCGACAGATTCACCAGAACATCAAATAACAGCAAAAAGTCAAATAGAAAGACTAGCATCATCTGTTGCCTTACTATTGAGTTCTATATTGATTATGGGATTGTGTATTTTTGGAACAGAGGCAATATATAATACTATTTCAAAAGAAGGGTCATATGAATTGCCGATAAGAGTCAATGTAGAAAGTGCGGGATATAGTTTCAGTACGACAATAGCAGGATATATGAGATACATGTCTGATATACAGGATTTAGATAGAATAGGAGAAAAATTTTTATATGTATTTGCCTATATTATACTTTCATGGGTAAATTTAGCTATGGTAATTATAATGTTTTTTAGAGTAATTGCACTCTGGGGATTATCAATTGCTGGACCAATAACAGCAGCTTTAAATGTATTTGGCATAAATGGAATAATGGATTATAGAATATGGGTAAGAAGATATGTGTTTAATACATCTATACAAGTTTTTTTGATATTATTATATAAAATATTGCTTGAAATAGCAATATAATGAGTTTTTAGGAGGTTAGTATGAATATTTTATTAGTAATTGTCGCAGCTTTGTCAAGTGTGTTTATATCATATAAATTGGTAAAATCTTCATTTCAAGGAAGTTTAGGATTTAAAAAAGAGGGTATATCTAAATTATTGCCAGGTGGAGGAAATAAAGGGGAAAGCAAGGCAAAAATCCTAGATAATAAGCCAATGCAAGGAGCTGGTTTAAGTACACAAACTGGAACTGAAACAGATGTTATACCTTTTAGACAACCTAGATTACCAGATATGAGTGGTGCAGATAATGGAAATAAAAGCAGATTTCCTTCTATTATGCCAAATAGAAATAATGCTGGAATGGGAGGAACACCATCTGGAGGTGTTGGTGTAAATGTTTTAATAGGAGCAAACTTAATAGGAGCTAGTTTGCAAAGTGGTAATAGAATTGTTAATACATCCAGAGGTCCTCATATTACTGGTGCAGTTTTTCAAGGTGGAGGAATGATTTATAACTTAAAATCAAAAGGCGGAAAAAATGTAAGCCAAATGGCATCTATGATAGGAAATGAATTTAGAAGAGGAAGAGCAACAATAAATCAGGCAGGAAGGGCAAATAACCAAATTGTTGGAAATAAAAAGGCAATGATTGCACAAACTGGTTCAAATGCTAATGTTATTGGAAATAACAAAAGGGTTAGAATGTATTATAATGGAAATACAGAAAATAATTTTTCTGGAGGTGTAAAGAGATTTAAATCAAATAATGGAAACTTCAGAACTTCAAATTTAAAAATAAATGGGATATCAAGAGCACAATCTATGTATGTTAAAAACTTTATGGCGCCTAAAGGAACCATTGCTAGACTACAAAAAGCTTCTAATGAAAACTATTATCAGCCAAATATGTTATATGAGCCAAAATCTGGAGAAAGAAGAATTATGGGTGTACGTAGTGGATCAAATGTTATAGTAAATTATAATGATGTTAATTTACAAAATATAGATGCATATGCTCTAAAAAAAGATACATATCTTATGAATAGAAATGATAGTACAGTAATGCTTGGATTAAAAAAGGTATTTATGGATCCTAAAAATGCTAATTTGAATTTTGATCAAAAAATGAGATTACATAATTTGAATAATGTAAAAAATAAAGAATCAGCAGTTGCTTTAAGTAGTGGTAATTATTTTGAAAATGATGGTCAAATAGATAATGAAATGTTAAATAGAGCGGTAGTTGAAATTAATAATAATACACAATTAAGTAATAAAGAAATAAGAACATTAGATGAAGGAATAGCTAAAGTAGCCAATCAAATGGGAGTTCAAAGCAATATTAATAAAAGAATAGCGGCAGCTCAAAGAGCAAATCAAAGAATGGATTTATATAAAGCTAATAAGAGTTCTTTGGATGGTTTGCTTAATGATAAAGGCAAAACAGCAGGATCGAATTTTAGAACATATGTTGGAGAAAACTTTATGAAGGAAGTAAAGCGTCATCTAACAGAAAGTGAAATGAAAGAGATAGAGAAAAAAGCAACGGAGATTATAGAAAAAAGAAAAAATATACCACTTGAAGAAAAAGAAAGAGAAAAAGCTTTAAATGAGGTTAAAGAAGAATTAATAAATGAAAAGCAAATGGATAATATGAGTGAGATCGTGAAAGAACAAGTTTTAGGTAATATGGATGTTGCAACAGAGGTTTTAGGAGAAGAAAATGCTAAAGAATTAGAAAAAATGATGAAAGAAAATAAATCAAAACAGTCAAAGATTTTAGCAAAAGAAATAATAAGTCAGGAAATAAAAGAAGATGAAGATTTTGTAAAAGAACATCCTGAATATAAAGAATTAAGCTCTAATGAGATTCATATAAAGAAAAAAGAAGAACAAGCTAGACAATATGTTGCAGCAGCAGCTATGCAAATATATGCAGAAAACGAAAAGAGGAATAAAGGTGTGGCTCAAAATAATAATAACAATCAAACATATATTTATATGCCAAGGCAAATGCAAGGATAAAATGCTATTAAATAGTGTAAAGGAGTGCTTTTAATTTGAAAAAATTTATAAAAATTGCTGCATTAGTTTTCAATATAGTTGGAATAATTAGTACAATAATTGGATTTGTAATGATATTAAATGAAATTGGAGTTTCTGCAGAAGAAGGAGATAGCACAGGAAGTTCTGTTAGTAGTAGTGTTAATAATAAAGATGTAAAGGCTGTGATGGCTATGCAAGATGAAGAAATGTGGAAAGCATTAACAGGTAATGTTTTGACTAAAATACCAGCAGATAAAAATCCTTCAAATGCATCAGAAATAGAAAGTGCTGTAAGAAAAAACGTGAAAAGTATAAAAGTTCCGATAAGAAGTTGGGAAAATCCAAATGATAATTCTAATATGAAAACTGTAAAAAAAGAAGTAACAATTGAAGTTAATAGTGTATTAGCAGAATTATGGAAAGAATTTTTTGAAGATCTTTATAAAGAAGCACCAAAATTTGTAATAACTTCAGTAGGGTGCTTTAGAATAGATGGAACAGGTTATGGTCAAATTGGTTTCTTATCAGGACATACATATGGAGCAGCTGTTGATATAAATGCAGATAATAATCCATATGGAGAAAAGCAGCCATATACTGAGGCTGAATGGGAAGAATTAGAAGAAAATCATTTAAAATACCAATTAATTTATACAGATTCTCCAATGGTCAAAGTAGCACATAAATATACCTTATTATGGGGAGGAGAATGGAGCGGAACAACTAGGGATATTATGCATTTTAGTTTCATTTGTGATGGCTCTACAAGAGCTGAAAGAATAATGAAATATGGTAATTAAAGAGAGGAAATAATTATTATGAATAAAAATACAGCAAAAAATTTGATAATTATATTGTTTCTTATTATAGTTGTTATAGTAGTTTTAATTTTATTTATAATGTTAACACGAAATTTGAATAATAAGAATTTGCCTGAGTCTAACAATGTTGTTGATAATTCAGTAGACAATAATACAACTCAAAATGATTTAGATGATGTAAATAATACAGTAAATAATGATGAAATTAATACATATAACAAACTTGAGAGTGTTACCAACGAAGAAAATTATTTTTTAGTGAAAACTTGTATGGAGCAATATTATAAATCAAATAATTTGGATAATCCGTTAAACGTTATAGATAATGATGTTATAAGTTTATTAAATATAACTAAAAAGAATTATAAAGATTATAATAATTTTGACTCTCCAATATTTAGAATTGATAGAATTTATAAGCAAGAACTTAGTGAGGATTTAGATATATATGTAGTATATCATCAACTTCAAATAGATTCTTCAAATAGTAAGCAAACAGTTTTATTTATTAAAATAAATAGAACAGATAAGGATTTTTCAATATATCCATATGAATATTTGAAAACAAAAAATTACTTAAACTTGAAACAAAATGATAAAATATCTGATATATCATTAAATATAAATAAGAATAATGATAATGTTTTTAATGATTCATATTATAATTTTACAGATGAAGAAATTGTAAAAGAGTTGTTTTCTAGATATAAATTTGATGTTTTATTAGATATAGAGCATCTATATAATATCATTGATGAAAATTATAAAAAAATAAAATTTGCAAGTATAGAAGACTTTAAACAATATATAAATTCAAATAAATCAGATTTAATAATTGATTCACTTTTAAAATATAAAACTGAAGAAAATGATGAAG
>UMCY01013046.1_pt1 | contig 19718 bp, 20 predicted proteins | sample 1964351 | NCBI WGS metagenome assembly UMCY01 (sample SAMEA4835980, study PRJEB28245) | human gut metagenome | biome: gut microbiome; material: fecal sample | place: Denmark | collected 2008 | reverse complement strand
CTTTTCGCGAAAAGAACCGTCCCCAATCAGAAATTTTGCATAAAATCTCTCGAACAAGCATATATAAAAATAGGACAAAGTCCAAAACACGAAAGGAGAGATAAAATTATGTGGCATACCAAAAACACAGATGAGATAGAAAGAAAACTAAACACAAATATTCAAAAAGGGCTTACAAACAAAGAAGCACAAAAAAGGCAAGAGGAGCAAGGAAAAAATAAACTCAAAGAAAAGAAAAAAGAAAGTATAATAATAAGATTTATAAAACAATTCAACGATTTCATGATAATAATATTAATAATAGCCTCAATAATATCAGCAGGAGTATCATATATACAAGGTCAAAATGACTACATAGACTCTATAATAATAATTGCTATAGTAGTACTAAATGCAATAATGGGATTAATCCAAGAAGAAAGAGCTGAAAAATCAATAGAGAGCTTAAAAAAATTAACACCACAAATAGCTAAAGTAATAAGAGATGGAGAAACAAAGGAAATACTTGCGGAAGAATTGGTAGTAGGGGATATAATAGAATTATCTGATGGAAATTATGTGCCTGCAGATTGTAGAATAATAGAAGAATTTAACTTGAAAATAGAAGAATCAAGCCTAACCGGAGAAACAGAACCAGTTGTTAAAACAAATAAAGTAATAATTAAAGAAGATATCCCATTAGGAGATATGAAAAATACAGCATTTATGGGAAGTATAGTAGTAAGCGGAAGAGGAAAAGCAATAGTGACTGAAATAGGCATGAATACCAAAATTGGACAAATAGCAAATATGATAATCGAGGACGAAGCACCAGAAACGCCTATCCAAAAAAAGCTAGGAGAGGTTGGAAAAGTCCTTGGAATCGTGTGTTTGGCAATATGTGCAATAATTTTCATAATTGGAATTATCAAAAAAATAGAACCTGTAGAAATGTTTATGACATCTGTTGGTCTAGCGGTTGCAGCAATCCCAGAAGGCTTACCTGCAATTGTTACAATAATGTTATCAATTGGTGTAACAAAAATGGCAAAGAAAAATGCAATAATTAGAAAGTTGCCAGCAGTAGAAACGTTAGGAAGTAGTAATGTAATTTGTTCTGATAAAACAGGAACGTTAACTCAAAATAAAATGACAGTTGTAAAAATGTATACATCAAATTCAAAATTGTTGTTAGAATTAGGTTCAATGTGTACAGACTGTATAATAAAAAATGATGAAAATGGAAGGTTAATTGCAAGTGGGGAGCCAACAGAAGCGGCTATTGTAAATAAGGCATTAAATGAAAATATAAATAAAGATAGTTTGTATAAAGAAAATCAAAGAATAAGTGAGCTACCATTTGAATCAAATAGAAAAATGATGACAACAATACATAAAAAGCAAAATGGGGGATATATAAGTATAACAAAAGGTGCTCCTGATATTTTAATTGGAAAATGTAATAGAATATATGAAAAGGGAAAAATAGAAAATTTAACACCATCAAAAATAGAAGAAATAAAAAATCAAAATGAAAATATGGCGGAAAATGCTTTAAGAGTAATAGCAGTAGGCTATAAAGAGTTAGATTATTTTGGTAAGGCAAATTTTGATTTAGAAGAAAATTTGATTTTTGTTGGGTTAATTGGGATGATAGACCCACCTAGAGATGGAGTAAAAGAAGCAGTTTATACTTGTCAAAAAGCAGGAATAAAAACAGTAATGATAACAGGAGACCATATTGCAACTGCAAAAGCAATCGCTAAAGATTTAGGAATTTTAAAAACAGGAGAAAAAGCAATAACAGGAAATGAATTAAATAAAATATCAGATGAAGAATTAGAGAGAAATATAGCAAGTTATTCAGTATTTGCTCGAGTTACACCTGAACATAAAGTAAGAATTGTAAAGGCATGGCAAAAACAAGGAAAAGTTGTTGCAATGACAGGTGATGGTGTAAATGATAGCCCAGCTTTAAAAAATGCAGATATAGGAATAGCAATGGGAAAAGGCGGAACAGATGTAGCCAAAAATGCATCAGATATGATACTTGCAGATGATAATTTTGTAACCATAATAGAAGCTGTAAGGCAAGGAAGAACAATTTATGATAATATAAAAAAGGCAATACATTTTTTAATTGCAACAAATATTGGAGAAATAACAACAATTTTTATAGGTTTACTTTCTGGAATGGAATCACCTTTACTTGCAATTCAACTTTTATGGATAAACTTAGTTACAGATTCATTCCCAGCAATTGCTCTAGGATTAGAAAGAGAAGAAGAGGATATAATGAATAGAAAACCAAGAGATTCAAAAGAAAGCATATTTGCAGGTGGACTTTGGCAAAAGATAATTACAGAAGGAGTAATGCTTGGATGTTTAACTTTATTTGCTTTTTCTTTAGGAACAAGATTATTTGGTTTGACAGTTGGAAGAACAATGGCATTTGTTGCTTTAGGAATGCTTGAGTTAGTACATAGTTTTAATGTGAAATCAGAGAAGTCTATTTTTAAGGTTGGATTTTTTGAGAATAAGTATTTGATGGGAAGTTTTATACTAGGGACTTTATTGCAAGTAATTGTGATTATTATACCTTATTTTGCTAATATTTTTGAATTAGTACCATTAAATGGAATTCAGTGGATTTATACAGGAATAATTTCTATTGTTCCAATTGTCATTATGGAGATAGTTAAGAAATTTGATGAATTGGGGTACAATAAAAAGTTGCTTTTAAATTCAAAAAATAGTACAAATTGCAGTTAATTGAAAAATGTATATTGTCTTTAAAGTTAAATTGTGATAGAATTCAAATGCAACAGTTAATAACTTTATTAGGAGGACATATTATGAGTAAAAATGTAAAAGCAATTAACGGTTATAAAATCCGGAGATTCTGGCAAGGAAAAAGAAAGGGAATTTTTATAATTTTTAAGGTGGATGATGAGTTTTTTACAAGTACTTTAAAGTACTACAATGTTAGTGAGGAAAAAATAGCTAGAGTAAAGGAAATTTTAGATGAGTATACGAAGATTAATAGAGGAATGACTCAAATATGTAGTACGATTCCGATGGTAACATTTTTAAAATCTATAGAAGAAGTAATTTTGGAAAATATAGATTAGTTAGTTGTCCAAACAAAAAAGGGATCGAAGATATTTCGATCCCTTGGAATATTGTTTTTTAGCTTGGCAGGAGTAGAAGGACTCGAACCCTCACAGGCGGTTTTGGAGACCGATGTGCTACCATTGACACTATACTCCTATAAAAATTACTTTCTTATAATAACACAAAAAAAAGAAAATGACAATACTTTTTATAAATTTTTCAGAATAAAAAATATATTTTTATAAGAGGAGGCAAATAATGATAAAGGATAATATAATTGAAGTATTACACGAAATGGAAGAAGTTACCAAACTATTTAAACTAGAACCATTTGATATATATATAATTGGTGGAAGTGCTTGCATATTAGGTGAATATACGACAAGGGCAACAATAGATGTAGACTTTATAGACTTAGGATATCCATCAAAATACGGAAAAGTGTTTGCAATGCTAAGAGATTATGATATGCTAGAATATGAAAGTACAATTTTGTCTCCAAACTATAAAGAAAGGGCAATAAAATTAGAAGAATTTCAGTATATAAATGTTTATATTTTATCAAAAGAAGATGTTGCAGTAAGTAAAATAATTAGGCTAGCAGACAAAGATATAGAAGACCTAGAACAAATTATTCCTAAGTGTAATAAAAAAACATTAAACAAAATTATAGAAGAAATTTTAAATAGGGATGACTTATTTGAAAGCAAAAAAGATGGATTTAAAGAAAATTTAAAAATATTTAGGGAGAAATATAATGTATAGAATATTTTGTGAAAGTTATGAAAATTATAAAAAAACATTTGATAAAGAAAATTATAGGCTTGAAATTTCAAAACCATTTGAATTAATAGCAAATATTGAAAAATATAAAATAGAAAAAAATAAAAATAGTGAAATATATAAAAAATTGAGTGATTTAATATATTTTATGAAAAAAAATATAGAACAATTCCCAAAATTTAAGGCCTTTTTATGGACTCTAGAGCCAAGAGGAATTGATGGAAAAAAATATAATATAGCAACAAAAGAAGACTTAGAAGAACAAACAAAATTGATAAATTCATTTCTAAAATTGGCATATTGGTATTAATTTTTTCAAAATGGGGACGGTTCCTTTTTCAAAAAGGAACCGTCCCCATTTCAAAATACTAGCAACATCCGCCTCTATTTCCACCGCAACAGCAGAATATAAGAAGAATAAGAATTATAATCCAGCAGCAGTCATCACCAAAACCGAATCCGCAGCCGCATCCACCTCTATTTTCTGGCATAATCATTCACCACCTTTCTACAAAAACTAAATTTTAAGTATATTAGCAGCAATTAGATTGTGGCCCTTGGTTACAACAACCTCTGTTTCCACATCCGCCACAGAAAAGGAGTAAGAAAAGAATAATGAACCAAAGAATTTCGTCATTGTTACAGCACATATAAGAAACCTCCTTGCTTAAAAATTTTTAAGTTTTTTAACTTTCGTATGCTATATAATATGAATTAAAAAAAATTGTGTTACAGCAGTTGAAAACATAAATTTTTAATGATATAATTTTTTTGATTTCGGATTTCGTATTGGGGACGGTTCCTTTTGCGAAAAGAACCGTCCCCAATACAAAATCTGAAAAGAGAAAGGAAGAAATTATATGGGAAACATAGTATTATTAGATGATTTAACAATAAACAAAATAGCAGCAGGAGAAGTTATAGAAAGACCAGCATCAGTAATAAAAGAAATGGTTGAAAACTCAATAGATGCAGGTGCAACTCATGTTACTGTAGAGATAAAAAATGGAGGAATTTCATTTATAAGAATAACGGACAACGGAAAGGGAATAGCAAAAGATGATATGGAACTAGCATTTGAACGTCACGCAACAAGTAAGATAAGAAATGCTGATGACTTAGATACTGTAAAATCTATGGGGTTCAGAGGAGAGGCATTAGCAAGTATTGCAGCAATTGCAAATGTTGAGCTAGTAAGTAAAACAGAAACAGAACAAATAGGAAACAGAATAGTAGTTGAAGGTGGAGATATTTTATCATTTGACGAAATAGGATGTTCAAAAGGAACAACAATTACTGTTAGAAATCTATTTTTCAATACACCTGTAAGATACAAATTTTTAAAAAAAGATTTTACAGAATCAGGTTACATTGAAGATGTGGTAACAAGAATTGCATTAGTTCACCCAGAAATAGCAATAAAATTTATAAACTCTGGAAAGATAGTTCTTCAAACAAATGGAAATGGAGATTTAACAGGTGTAATATATAGTATATTCGGAAAAGAGGTTGCAAACAATATAATAAATGTAGACTATGAATATGAGTACATGAAAATAAAAGGAGTAATAGGAAAGCCAACTATTGCAAGGTCAAATAGGTCTAATCAAATATTTTTTGTGAATAAAAGATACATAAAAGACAAGACATTGTCATCAGCAGTTGAACAAGCTTTTAAGGGAATGCTTCCAATAGGAAAATTTGCGTTTTTAGTTTTAGATATAGAAATGCCTCCATCAAAGGTTGATGTTAATGTTCATCCAGCAAAGTTAGAGGTAAGATTTGCAGAAGAAAGTATAGCTTTTAAATCAATGTTTCATGCTATAAAAGATACATTATTAAATGCAGGATTTATGACAGATAGAGAAAAAACAGAAGAAATAAAAAAAGCAAATGAGAATGCATTTAAAATACAAAACGCAAATGAATTAGCAGCCAAAACTTATTCAGTAGCTACACAAGAGCAGACTGGAAATATTGTAGAAGATGTATTTAATAGTAGAAAAGAAGAAAATAACCAAATAGATGTAAAGCCAGTAAACTCTGTACTTGAAAATAAAACTGTAATGTCAAATCAAGATATATTTGAAAAACTAAAATCATTGCAAGATGATTTAAAAAAAGAAGTTGAACAAAATCCAAATTTACAATTAACAGATACATATAAAGAAATGGAACAAAAATACAATGAAATAATTTTGCCTGTTGTAGAGCAAGAAAGCAAAGAAGAAAAAGCTGAAGTTGTACAAGAGGAAACAGAATTACCAAAGGCATTACAAGAAGAAAAAGTAAATGCCGAAAGTCTAGAGAATGAAACGATAATACCAATTGTATTTGATAATTCAGATAAAGATAACGAAAATGAACAAGTATTAAATGAAGACGAAGTATCATATGGAGCAAATACAAATGTAGTAGAAAATAATGAGAAAACAAATAATGAAGAAACAAATGAAATGCAAAATCAAGAAATACCTCAAAATGCAGAAATAGACGCAAAGCAGCAACCATCAGAAAAAACATCGCCTCAAGACAGCAAAGAAAAAATTCTATCATTTGAAGAAATGTATAAAGAATTATTTGGAAAAGAGCCTTATGGAGGTAGAAAACAACCAGAACCTGAGAAAAAAGAAGAGGAAGAAGCAGGATTTTATGCCTTAGATGACAATATGGAAGATAAAAATGTATCAATATTTGAAAGTAATGCAGATGCTCAAAAAATTCAATATAAATTTATAGGAATAGCATTTAATACATATATAATTTTAGAAATAGACAATGAATTATACATAATGGATCAACACGCAGCACATGAAAGAATAATGTATGAAAAAGTAAAAAAGAATTTCTTTAATCAAGCCGGAGAAAAGGCATCACAGTTATTACTTCTTCCAGATATAATTACTCTAACACATAAAGAAATGGACATAGCAAAAGACAATATGACAATGTTTAGACAAGCAGGATTTATCTTAGAAGAATTTGGGGAAAATACAATAAAATTATCAGGAGTTCCTGATGTATGTGTAGACTTAGATACAGAAGAATTGTTTAAGGAAACTTTAGATGAAATAAATACAGTTGCAAGAACAGCTAAACAAGAAAAAGAAGAAAAATTTTTAGCAACAGTTGCATGTAAAGCAGCAGTCAAAGCTAATATGCAGCTTACAAAAGAGGAAGTTGATAGTTTAATGGGAGAGCTTTTAAAACTTCCAAACCCATTTACTTGTCCACATGGTAGACCTACTGTAATAAAGATGTCTAAGTATGAAATTGAGAGGAAGTTTGCAAGAAAATAAAATTATCCCCACTGTAAATATAATAACAGTGGGGATTTTTGTAAGATGAATAATAATAACATAATTATGAAAAAATAATATAATAATATTGACATATGTAATACAAAGTAGTACAATAAAAAAGAGAGGAGATGATATATATGACTATTTCGGTAAGATTAAATGAAAAAGATACAGAATTAATTAAAACATATGCAAGCATAAATAACATATCACTATCAGATTTAATAAGAAATGCGGTATTAGAAAAAATAGAAAATGAATATGATTTGGAAAGCTACAACAAAGCAATCGAAGAATACAGAAAAAATCCTAAAACATATACATTAGAAGAAGTAAAAGAGGAGTTGGGACTATAAATGAGCTATAAAATAGTATTCTCAGAAAAAGCAAAAAAACAATTAAAAAAGTTAGATAAACATATAGCAGCATTAATAATTGGTTGGTTAGAAAAAAATATAGAGGGGTCAGAAAATCCTAGAATACACGGAAAAGGTCTAACTGAAAATAGAGCAGGAGAGTGGAGATATCGCATAGGAGATTACAGAGTAATATGTGAAATTCAAGATGAAAAAGTAATTGTATTAGTTTTAGATGTAGGGCATAGGCGAGAGATATATAAATAAGAAACTTAGGAAAGTCGTAAGTTTCTTATTTATAGTTGAAAATTGATCAAAAATAGTATATAATAAAAAAGACTTGGGGGTGTAATGGTTTCGACACTATACAAGAAAGATAAAAAGCGAGTAGTGGATGGTTGCTTTGGCCACTATAAAAAAGCAAAAATAAAAATAAACGCTGATAATACAGAATTAGCATACGCTGCCTAGTCGCGGTGTCGCCTTGTTTTATGTTCCTACGCATAAAATAAAGGTGTTATATTTGTAGGAAACGAATCTATTAAGTGCTTTGGTAATAGAGGGTATAAAAAAGCTATATTTAATTTAAGCACGTTTGCTTGCGTAAATTAAATGAATAAAAATAGCAAACTGCACTCGGAGAAATTTATGTGGAATGTATAGTGGACAGGAGTTCGACTCTCCTCACCTCCACCAAAATTATTAATTCTAACTCTTAATGGGTTAGAATTTTTATATAGAGAAAACTTAAGTTTACGGAATATCATTAATTCAAATCAATGACAGATATATAGATTCCAATTTGGAACCTTAATTTAATCAAAAAAATTTATTACCTAAAAGCTTCAAAATATCTTAAAAAACAACCTTTACAAATCCTCCAAAATGGTGTAATATAAAAGCGGAAAAATAACAATAATAAAAAATACAACCTAAATCAGGAAGGATGAAAAAAATGAGAATATTAGAAACAAAGTCAGACGAAGAAGAATACACAAGATTTTTAGAAAGCAATGAAAGATGCAACTTTCAACAATCACTAGAATGGGCAAAAGTAAAAACAAGTTGGAAAAGAGAAGTAATATTAGCAGAAGACAGTAGCAAAAAAGTAATAGGATCACTTATGGTATGGATAAGAAAAATACCAATATTTGGAAATATAATGTACTCAGCAAGAGGACCAGTATGTGATATACACAATATAGAAGTACTAAAACAACTAACAGAAGGAGCAAAACTACTTGCAAAAAAATACAACGCAATAGTACTAAGAATAGAGCCAGACATAAAAAGTGATGACACATCATTTAGAAATATAATGTTAGAATTAGGATATTCGATAAAAGACGATGCCAAAAACTTTAGAGAAGAAATACAACCACGTTATGTATTTAGACTAGATACAAAAGGAAAAACAGAGGACGAAATATTTAAAAACTTTCATTCAAAAACAAGATACAATATACGTTTAGCAACAAAAAAGGGAGTAACTGTAAAGACAGGAACAAGAGAAGATCTAAAAGACTTCCACAAAATAATGGTAACAACAGGTTTAAGAGATGGATTTATAACAAGACCATTAGAATATTTTGAAAGAATGTATGACTGCTTAGGACCAGACCACATGAAAATATTAATGGCATATTACGAAGGAAAACCAATATCTGGAGTAATACCAATAATGTATGGAAACAAAACTTGGTATCTATATGGTGCAAGTAGCAATGAACACAGAAATTTAATGCCAAATTACTTATTACAATGGGAAATGATAAAAATAGCGTTAGAAAGAAAAAGTGACATATATGATTTAAGAGGAGTTCCGGGAATAGCAGACAACAGTAATGGACTATTCAGATTTAAAAAAGGATTTGGAGCAGAATACACAGAATTTATAGGAGAAGTTTACATTCCGTTTAAACCTTTAACATATAAAATGTATAAAATTTCGGAAAAAATATTTAGAAATGCAAGAGCATTAAAACTAAAATTTAAAAAGAAATAGGTGGAGGAATATAAATGAAATCACTTGTAATAAATAGAGAAGATTTGAAACATAATATAAGAAAAATAAGAGAAATAGCAAAAGATACAGGAAGACTAGATAATCATAAACCAATAAAAATAATAGCAGTTGTAAAAGGAAATGGCTATGGATTAGGACTAATTCCATATTCGAAATTTTTAATAGACAACGGAATTGATTTCCTTGCAGTATCAACACTAGAAGAAGCGATAAAATTAAGAGAAGCAGGTGTGCAAGCAAAAATACTTATGCTATCTTCAACAGCAATAAAAAAAGAAATAGAATTACTAGTAGAAAATGACATAATAATAACAATAGGCTCAAAAAAAGCATTGGAAATAGCAGAAACAGTTGCAAAAGAAAAAAATAAACAAGTAAAAGCACATCTAAAAATAGATACGGGATTTGGAAGATATGGTTTTATATATAGTCAAAAACAAGAAATGTTAGATGCTTTAAAAAATATGAAAAATGTTCAAATAGAAGGTACATTTTCACATTTCTCACTAGCATTTTACGAGAAAAATGAATATTCAGAAGAACAATTTAAACGTTTTATGGATGTTATAGAATTTCTAAAAGAAAACAATATAGAAACAGGAATGTTACACATCTGTAATTCATCAGCATTTTTAAAATTTAAACAAATGAGACTAAATGCTGTAAGAGTAGGTTCAGCATTTTTAGGAAGGCTTGCTATTCCAAATATTTATGGACTAAAAAAAATAGCATATCTAAGATCAAATGTAGCTGAAATAAAAGAGCTACCAGAAAAATACAATGTTGGATACTCAAATTCATTTACAACAAAAAAGTCAACCAAAATAGCACTTGTACCAGTACGGATATGCAGATGGATATAATGTAAGAGAGCAAAGAGATATGTTCAGAAAAATAGATAGATTACGTTATATTGTAAGAGACATAAAAGATGCCTTTAAAGATAAATCACTATATGTGAATATATTGTGTAAAGACAACCAATATAAAAGATGTAAAGTCTTAGGAAGAATAGGAATGTATCACATAAGTGTTGACGTAACTGGAAAAGATGTACAAGTAGGAAGTGAAGTAAAATTAGATGTAAGCCCAATGTTTGTGGACAGCAGTATACGAAGGGAGTATATATAGTGGAAAGCAATCAATTAAAAAAAGAACAATATTTAAAATTAAACTTTTTTAAGAAAATATGGTATTCAATAACCAAATTTGAAAAATACCCAGAACTTGCAGCATTAGGGGTAAAAAAAGCTCTAATATATTTTACAGAATTAATAGTAATATTCTGCGTGATATATACAGGAAGTTATGTGTATTATGTACAAAATGTAGCGACCTTTGAAGAAGAAAATTTATCATTTTCACAAAAAGTTATAAAAACAATGATAAAAGAAACAGAAAACGAAAATGAGCCAATAGACAAAGCTTTAGAAATTGCAGAGAATTATTCTGGATATGCAATGGTTGGTTCATTGTTTATAAGTTCATTTATATCATTTTTTGTAGCAATTATACTTGATGTATTTACATTATCAGTTTTTGGGCTGTTTACATGTTTGATTGCAAAAATAAAAATGAATTATAAAGCTGTTTTTAATATGTCAATATATGCAATAACACTATCATTAATACTAAGAACTATATATGTAGCAGTAACAATGCTTACAAGTTTTGAAATAAAATATTTTGATGTAATGTATATAGCAGTTGCATATATAAGTTTAGCTGCAGCAATATTTTTAATAAAGTCAGATGTAATAAAACAACACTTAGAATTAATGAAAATAATTGAAGAAGGAAAAGAAAAAATAGAACAAACAATAACAATACCTAGAAAAAAAGAAAAAGATGAAGAAGAAGAGAACAAAGAGGAAAAAGAAAATAAAGAAGATGAAAAAGAAAAAGAAACAGAAGGACAAGGCTCAAATGCGTGAATAAATGAGAATATGAAAGGAAGAATTTTTTTATGAATAAGGAAAATAATAAAAACGGAAAAAATAATGGTCAAAATTTCTTAGTTGGACTTTTAATATTAGCAATTATTACATGTATTGCAACGATTGCAATATATACCTTAAATTCTAATACAAAAGATGATGATAAAACTTTAAGTTATACAGATTTAATAAAGCAAATTTCTGATGGAAATATAAAAAAAGTTGAAATGATAACAGGTTCTACATCTATAAAAGTAACTTTAAAAGAAAAAATAAAAAATGGAGAAGAACAAGATGATATACAAGAAAGCCAGAATGATGAAAATGCAACAAATGAAGATAATACCACAATAGAAGAAAACCAAGATAAATCTATATTAGGATTGATAAAAAAAGATGAAGAAGAAAATCCTGAATTAGTAAAAAAAGCAATAATACCAAATACACAAAGTTTTGTAGAATTAATCCAAAATAAAGTTGCAGAAGGAAATGATATAGAATTAATCCAAAAAAGTCCAAGTATATTTGCAACAATACCTTCATATATATTCTCATTACTTCCAACAATAATAATGGTTATATTATTTATTATGATATTTAAAATGCAAGGATTTGGAGATAGAGGAGAAGTGTATGATGAAACAGAAAGAAAAACAAAAGTGAAGTTTAGTGATGTTGCAGGACTTGACGAAGAAAAAGAAGAAATGGTTGAGCTTGTTAGATTTTTAAAGGAACCTAAAAAGTTTATAGAAATGGGAGCAAAAATTCCAAAAGGTGTTTTATTATATGGTAAACCTGGAACAGGAAAAACCCTAATTGCAAAAGCAATTGCGGGAGAAGCGGGAGTTCCATTTATATCAATGAGTGGTTCAGAATTTATTGAAATGTTTGCAGGTCTTGGAGCTTCAAGAGTAAGAAAATTATTTGATAAAGCAAGAAAGCTAGCTCCATGTATAGTTTTTATCGATGAAATAGATGCAATAGGTTCAAGAAGAACAAGTGGAAATGGTGCTGAATCTGAAAATAACCAAACTCTAAATCAATTATTGGTTGAAATGGATGGATTTTCATCTGAAGAAACAATAATAGTATTGGCTGCAACAAATAGACCAGAAATGCTAGATAAAGCATTATTAAGACCAGGAAGATTTGATAGACAAATTACAATTCCTGCTCCTGATAGAAAAGGTAGGGAAGAAATTTTAAGAATTCATAGTAAAGACAAAAAAATGGCAGATGATGTATCATTGGAAAGCATAGCAGAAGATACAGCAGGATTTACAGGTGCAGAACTTGCTAATATCTTAAACGAGGCAGCTATTATTGCAACGAAAAATGAACATGATAAAATCTCAAGAGATGATGTTGAAGAGGCTGTTAAAAAAGTAACTGTAGGATTAGAAAAGAAAGCAAGAGTTATTTCTGATAAAGATAAAAGATTAACTGCATATCATGAAGCAGGACATGCAATAGTTAGTTGGTATTTACCTACTCAAAAGAAGGTTAAGGAAATTTCTATTATTCCTAGAGGCATGGCTGGTGGTTATACCATGTATAAAACAGATGAAGATAAGTCTTATATTTCTAAGACTGAAATGGAGGAAAAGTTGATTGCCCTACTTGGTGGTAGAGCTGCCGAAAGAGTGGCTTTAGATGATATTTCTACAGGTGCTAGTAATGATATTGAGGTTGCAACTGCTATTGCTAAAGATATGATTGTTAAATATGGTATGAATGATTTTATTGGTCCTATTTCTTTGAAAAATGAGAATGGAGAATATGAACTAGATATGTTTGGTAAAGAGATGGGAGATAAAATTGGTGAAGAAGTTAAGAAGTTGATTGATACTGCTTATAATGATGCTCAGATTATTTTGAGGGAGCATATGGATAAGTTGGATAGAGTTGCTGAAGAGCTTTTGGCTAATGAGAAGATTAATGAGGAGACTTTTAAGAAGTTTTTTGAGGAAGATGAGTAGAGTTTTTATAAATAGAGGCTGGGTTTGGTCTCTATTTTTTGGTTGGAGCACAATTACTTTTTCGGGATAACTTACTCTACAAAATATTTTTTTTATTTAGCGGAAAATTGTTTTACTTTTGGGGATTTTATGGTATACTACTTTTGGAAGAATTTTGATTGAAATAGGAGAAAAAATGAACATATTAATATATTTAATAATAGTAGTATTATTCATAGTTCTAATATTATGGACATGGAATAATACAAAAGAATTTGAGCAAACATCAGAAAGAATAATTTTTATAACGATTGGAACTGGAATAATAGCAATTGTAACATTAATTTATTTCGCGATATCAAAAATAGGAATAACATATCCAAAAGCAGAAATGGTAAAACAAGTAAGAAAGATGGCAATATTGATATTTACACCAATTAATGGATTTTTAAGTTTACCACATATTGCATCCTTAAAAATGAAAATAAAAATGAAAACTGAAGAAAATGAAAAAATAAAGAAAAAAATAATAATATTAGGTATTATATTTATAGTAGCAACAATAACTGAAATAAGTTATATGAAAAATTTTCAAAAAGGAATAATACAAATATTAAACAATAAATAAAGGAGAAATATGAAACCAAAAGTAATTGTAATTGTAGGACCGACAGCCTCAGGAAAAACGTCGCTATCAATAGAACTTGCAAAACAAATAAATGGAGAAATAGTATCATGTGATTCTATGCAAATATATAAAGATATGGATATAGGGTCAGCAAAACCAACTAAGGAAGAAATGCAAGGAATAAAGCACTATATGATAGATGAGGTATTACCAACAGAAAGATTTAGTGTAGCCAGGTACAAAAAAGAGGCAGAAAATGCAATAGAAAAAATATTAAAAAAAGGCAAAATACCTATAGTAGTTGGAGGAACCGGACTTTATGCAAATAGCCTTATATATGGAATAGAATATGATGATATAAAATTGGATGAAAAATATAGAGAAGAATTGATGGAAATTGCCAAAACTCCAGAAGGTCTTGAAAATCTATATCAAAAAGCAAAAAAAATAGATGAAAAAGCAATAGAAAAAATAAGCCCAAATGACAAAAAAAGAATAATAAGGATACTAGAAATTTATAAAGCAACAGGGAAAAACAAAACAGAGCAAGAAATGGAATCAAGGAAAAAAGAAGTAAAATATGATTATAAAGTTTTTGCAATAAATATAGAAAGACCTATATTATATGAAAGAATAAATAAAAGAGTAGATATAATGATAGCTCAAGGTCTAATGGAAGAAGTAAAAAAAATAATAAAAAAATATCCGGAACTCCCTACAGCTATGCAGGCAATAGGGTATAAAGAAATAGTGGAATATTTAGATAATAAAATAACAATTGAAGATGCAATTGAAAAAATAAAACAAGAAACTAGAAGATACGCAAAAAGGCAAATAACATGGTTTAAAAGAATTGAAAATATAAAATGGCTAGATGGATTAGAAGAAACACAAAATAATATAAAAATTATTTTGGAGGTAATGAATTGAGTAAAATAATAAATTTTGAAGATTTAAAAAACAAAAAATTTGAAAAAAAACACATAGTGTATTTAATATTTATAATTATAATGTTATACATATTTTTTTCCATATTCTTATTAGTAAGAAAACCAAGTGATACAGTGACAATAAATAATGGAGTACTAACATTAGAAGAATCAGCAACAGGTTATATAATAAGAGAAGAAAAAGTATTAAAAGGAAATAATTATAAAAATGGACTAACAGCTATAGTATCTGAAGGAGAAAGAGCTGCAAAAGGACAAGCAATTTTCAGATATAGTAGTAACCAAGAAGAAGAAATAAAAACAAAAATAGAAGAAGTAAATTTGAAATTACAAGATGCACTTGCAAAACAATCAAAACAACCAGCTCCAATTTCAACAGATATAAAAAATTTGGAAAAACAGATAGATGAAAAAATGCAAAATTTAAAAGACCTAACAGATATACATACAATAGAAGAATATAAAAAAGAAATAGAAGAAATTACCAGTAAGAAAGCTAAAATTGCGGGAACACTAAGTCAAAGTGGGGCATACATACAAGAATTAACAAAACAAAAAGAACAATATGAACAAAAATTAATATCAGATTCAGAATATATAACAGCACCAGTTTCGGGGGTTGTATCATATAGAGTAGATGGATTAGAAGATGTGTTATCAACTGATGATTTAAGTAATTTGACAGAGGAAAAATTAGAGAATTTAGGATTGAAAACAGGAAAAATAATATCTACGTCACAGGAAGAACGGGAAAATTATAAACAATTTTGATTGCTCATTAGCTACAGTTTTAAATAGTGTGGCTGCAAAAAATATTGAAATTGGGAGTAAAGTTACAATAACTCTATCTAGTGGAAATGAGATAAATTCAGAAGTGAAATATGTAGCAAAACAAGAAAATGATAAAGTTTTAATAGTTTTTGATTTAAAAACTTTAACTGATGAACTAACACAATATAGAAAAATATCTTTTAACATTACATGGTGGAGTTATTCAGGTTTAAAAGTACCAAATTCTGCAATATTAGAAGATGAACAAGGACTAAAATATGTTATAAGAAAAAAATCAGGAGCGGAGCAAAAAGTTATAGTAAAAGTTTTGAAAAAAAATGATAAATATTCTATTATAGATACATATGACAATAATGAATTGGAAAATCTAGGAATTGATGCAAAAACGTATAACAAAATAAATCAATATGACAATATATTATTATATCCCGAAAAGTAAATATTACAATAATATTACAAAAATATTAAATTAATATTACATTTTGTAAAAACTATTGACTTTTTTTAAAAAATGTAAGATACTAATTTCATATTTAATAAACGAAAACGTTTTAGGAGGAGATAAAATGTCAAGTGCAATAATGAGCAAAGTTTGGAATTTATTTGGAATGGACCAAGCAGAAGACGAAGAAGAAGAAAATGATGATGTATATGAATATGATTATGACGAAGAACCAGTGGAAGAAAAAAAGAGTTTTATAAAGAAAAATAATAAAATAGTTGCAATGCCACAGAACCAATCAATAAGAATGGTAATTTCACAACCAACAAGTTTTGAGCAATCAGAAGAAATATGTGGATTTCTAAAAGAAAAAAAATCTGTAATAGTAAACTTAGAATATGTAAATAAAGATGTAGCAAGAAGAATTGTAGACTTCATAAGTGGAGGAGTATATGCATTAGATGCACACATACAAAAAGTATCTAATTCAATATTCTTAATAGCACCTATAAACTATGAAATTACAAATGAAATGGCAAGGGAAGAAATTAAGAATAAATTATCAGTTTCTTGGTTAAATAAAAATAATATTAACTAAAAGAAAGGGGACTAAACAATGCTTACACCACTAGACATTGAAAATAAAAAATTTTCAAAACAAATAATGAATGGATACAATGTAGAAGAAGTAGACGATTTTTTAGATGAAATAGGAGTCGATTTTGCCAAAAAGCAAAAAGAAGTAAATGAGGCATCTAAAAAAATAGAAGAATTGAATGCAAGTTTAGAACATTATAAAAATATTGAAGAAACACTTCAAAATACATTGCTTATGGCACAATCTACAGCTGAAGAAGTTAAAAACATAGCTAAACAAAAAGCAGACCAAATTGTAACTGATGCAAAGGCTTCTTCTCAAAAAGAGGTGGATTTTATCCAAAATCAGATTTTGATGAAGAAAAAAGAATTAGAGGATGTTCAAAAACAATTTGATATTTATAAAGCCAAGATGGAATCACTTTTGATTTCACAATTAGAGTTAATTAAAGAAATCAATAAAAACGAGAATGAAACAGTTTAAGGAATTTTCCTTAGGCTGTTTTTTGTGGTCTTTGGATTTTTGTGGTATCAGAGAAAATAAATTGAGGTCATTAGCTTTTTTTTGCTATTACGAAGTAGAGTTATTATTTGTATGGGAAAAAATTATTATATGTTGTTAATAGTGAATAAAATTGAAAGAGAATTGTTACAATATAAATTAGCATTACTTACTATAAATAATGATTTAGAGAGTATATGAATTAGGTATAGTAATTACATTTGTTTAATGTTACCAATAATTTTGAATTTTTAAGAAACAAAGATGTTGAAAATTTTGCTAAATGGTTAGAAGAGTTATCTGATAAAGAAAAAGAAAGAATAAATAATTTTATAATTTAACGACCAATTTTAAACATTTATATACTAAAATTGGTCATTAACACAAAACTCCTTTGAAAAATGTGGAAAAAAAGAATATGAAAAATGCGCATACATTAATTTTGATGAAAACAATAGAATGATAAATTTATTTTCTGGAGATTTTGATGTAGAAAGAATAATACAAGGACTAAAAATAGAATCAGGTGTAAATATAGAGCCAGAAAATACCTTGATAATTTTTGATGAAGTGCAAGAAACGCCCAAAGCACTTACAGTACTAAAATATTTTTGTGAAAATGCAAATCAATATCATATAGTTGCAGCAGGTTCACTTTTAAGAGTTGCAATGCACGAAGGTATTTCGTTTCCGGTAGGAAAAGTAGACTTTTTAGATTTATATCCATTGAATTTTAAAGAATTTTTAAAGGCTCTAGGCGAAGACAATCTTGTAAATTTAATAGAACAAAATGATATAAATCTTATAAATGTATTTTCCGACAAATTAAAAAATTATTTGAAACAATATTTATATATAGGAGGAATGCCAGAAGTAGTTGAAACTTATGTAAGTACAAAAGATTTTAAAAAAGTTCGAGAGAGACAAGAAATTTTATTGGCATCTTATGAACAGGATTTTTCAAAACATGCTCCAAATAATATTGTACCAAGAATTAGACAATTATGGAATAATATACCAACACAGCTAGCAAAAGAAAATAAAAAATTTATATATGGATTAATAAAACAAGGGGCCAGAGCAAGGGAATATGAAATTGCTTTATCATGGTTAATAGATTGTGGATTAGTCTACCAAGTTAATAGGGTAAATGCGTGTAAAGTACCACTATCTGCTTATCAAAACTTTAATGCGTTTAAATTATATATGTTAGATGTTGGCTTATTATGTGCAATGGCAAAATTAGATGCAATTTCAATAATAGAAGGAAACGATATATTTGTGGAATTTAAAGGAGCTTTATCAGAGCAGTATGTATTAACCGAGTTAAAGACCAGTATAGAATCTCCAATTTTTTATTGGTCTGCTGATAAGGGAACTGCTGAAGTAGATTTTATAATTCAATTAGGAATTAATAATATACCTATTGAAGTAAAATTCAATGAAAATCTACAAGCTAAAAGTCTGAAATCATTTATTCAAAGATATGGAACAAAAATAAATGTTAGAACATCGATGTCAAATTATGAAAAACAAGAAAATTTCGTGAATATTCCGTTATATTTGATTAGCAATATTGAAAAAATTACTTTTCCTTAGTATAATATAAGTATTCTTTTCATGTATCCTAATTTATCATCATAGGTAGTACATCGAAGGAAAAATATATTATTAGGAGGTCTTCGGATTATGAAGAAAAAACGGATTTTTTTAGGAGTAATTATTGTAACATTATTAGCACTCACACTGTCAGGATGTGCACTTTTGGACAGCAAAGTGCATTCCTTGAAAGGAAAATTGATTGGAGTGTCATATAATGCGGAATTTTATGACAATTACGGTGCTAGGTTCTTAAATGTTTCTGGAGATAATATCGACATCGAAGGAAATGTAGTAGAAGAAAGCGGCCTTGATGGTGATGGAAGTACAACGACGAATTATTCATTATCGTCTGTTGTAACCATAACAATCGACGGAAAGCAAATGGAATCATGTGGAAACACGATAATATTTGCGGAGAGTGGGCTAAAACCAGATGTAGATTTTAGTTTGAACGATATTGATAGCTCTGCAAATGGAATTACAGGTTTGACGTCTGTGGCTAGAGTGGTTAATAAATATAAAAATTACTTTGGCAAGTCAGAAGTTGTTGTAATTCAGTCTCAGCTGGGGGTACCGATTTGCGCATATAGCGGTAAAGAAGTTTATTGGGAAATTCCAGATGATTTACCCAAAATGACAAAGTTAATGATTGATGGAAAAGCTCTTTATATACATAGAGCTAACTTCGAAATCATTGATAAAGATTTAATAAAATAAAAAATATCCGTAGCGTGGGCTAAACTTTAGCCT
>UMCY01018752.1_pt1 | contig 19811 bp, 16 predicted proteins | sample 1964351 | NCBI WGS metagenome assembly UMCY01 (sample SAMEA4835980, study PRJEB28245) | human gut metagenome | biome: gut microbiome; material: fecal sample | place: Denmark | collected 2008 | reverse complement strand
CCCCACGCAACTTCTATTGCGTGGCGGATTGCACGTTCTACTCTTGATGGTGTAGTACCAAATTTTTGAGCAATTTGTGGATATAAACTTTTAGTAATTTGGTTAATAACCTCGATATCATTAACCACCATAATAATAGCTTCTCTCAAATATTGATAACCTTTAATATGAGCAGGAACACCCACTCCATGAATAATATTAGTAACAAGAGCTTCAAGATTATCTTCCGCTTTATTTGAATTAACATTAACATAAGGAGTCCTTTTTGGCTCTCTTATAATAAAATTATTTCTTGTGCTTCTTGGTTTAAAATTCTTAATCTCCCTAATTCTTTGCATTAAAAGCTCAATATCAAATGGTTTTACCATATAATATTCAGCACCCAAATTTATTGCCCTTTGGGTTATTTTGTCTTGACCTACTGCTGATAGCATAATACAAATTGGTTTTTTCTCTAATTCACTACTACTATTATTTACTCTTTCTAATACTCCAAGTCCGTCTAAATGAGGCATTATAACATCTAATATTGCTACATCTGGTAATTTTTCTTTTATTAGGTCTACTGCTTCCAATCCATCTTTTGCAATTCCTATAATTTCCATATCTTCTTGATTTCCAAGATATGTTGCAAGTGTCCTGCTAAATTCTTGATTGTCATCTGCAATTAATACTGTTATTTTTTCTTTCACAGCTTTATCCTCCTAAATATAAATTTAATTGTAAAAATTTTACAATTTGTATTATATTATAGGGTGAACAAAAAAGCAATAGTTTTTGGTAATTTTTTCCATTTTTCTTTTTCTGTTATAGACAAAACATATGAATTTTCTTTGTTATAAGACCACAAAAAATTATTTATGGTAAATTTTTACATATTTAGATTTTCCAATCTCTACTTTTTTTATATTAATATTCCTATTTTTTACATCTGATAAAAACTTTTCTTTCGTCAAAATACCCATTTCGATTAAGCATTGTATATCATTTTCATATTTTGAATTCAAAATTCTAATATCATTTTTTCCAAAATAATACTGAATACTTTGAAAATCAGGATAATCCAAAGTTATGGTCATTTCAATTCCTGGCTCGATTTCTAACATTTCAGCATTTTCTATTGCACCTAAAGAGCTGCTTGAATAACTTCTAACAAGACCTCCTGTCCCTAATAAAATTCCTCCAAAATACCTTGTAACGATTATAAGTACATTGCACAAATTATTTTTTTGCAAAATATTGAGCATTGGTGCTCCAGCAGTTCCAGACGGTTCTCCGGTCATCACTTGATTTTTCGTAAATTGTTTCGTTTTCTAAAACTCTATAAGCATAACAGTTATGTCTTGCATCAAAATATTTCTTTTTGTATTCTTTTATTTTGTTTTCTGCATCTTCTTTGCTTTGTATGTATATTAGATTTGCTATAAATTTTGATTTCTTTTCTGTAAGTTCATATGATGTATTTTTTTTTATTGTTTTGTACATTATTTTTCTCCTTTTTCTGATTTGGGACGGTTCCTTTTCAGAAAAGGAACCGTCCCAAATCCAAAATTATTTTATCATATTATTCAATTTTATAAAAGGATTTTTGACATTTTTTATTACTTCTTGTATAATCCTATCTCAAGAAAGGATACTAAAAATGGAAAATATTGAAAGATACAGACACCTAAACTCATACCTTAAAAATAAATTTGGTGAAAGAACACTAAAAATATGTATTGATGGAAACTTTACCTGCCCTAATCGCGATGGAAAAATTGGAACTTCTGGATGTGTATTTTGCAGTGAAAAAGGTTCCGGCGAACACATTTTATGTAATCATATTGAAGATGATGTAACCTCTATCCACAATCAAATAAAATCATATTTTTCAAGCTATAAAGCTACTCGTGCAAATAAGTTTATAGCCTATTTTCAAAATTTTACAAATACATACGATACTATTGCTAATCTTAAAGCCAAATATGATGCAGCTTTAATAGATGAACGTATTATTGCGCTCGAAATTGCAACAAGACCTGATTGTATTAACGAAGATGTTGTTCAATTAATTAAAAGTTATTCTGAAAAATATTATGTTTGTGTTGAATTGGGTCTGCAAACTTCTAACAATGATACTGGTAAATTAATTTGTAGAGGTTATAATTCTTCTGATTTTACAAATGCTGTTTTACTTTTAAATAAATATAATATTGATGTTGTATCACATATTATGGTTGGACTTCCGGGTGAAAATTTCGATAATATTGAGGAAACCGTACAATTTTTGAATAATCACTCTATTCAAGGTCTTAAAATTCATTCTACTTATGTTGTTGAAAATACTGTTTTGGCAGATTGGTATAAATGTGGAAAATATGAGCCTATTTCTTTAGAACATTATTTAGATTGCTTAGTTTATATTATTACTCATATTTCTCCTGATGTTGTAATTCATAGAATTTCTGGTGATGCACCTAAAAATATTTTGGTTGCCCCAAGCTGGAATTTGCATAAGAAGTGGATTTTGAATAGGTTTGATAAGTTGATGAATGAAAACAATTTATTTCAGGGAATGTATTATAAATAAAAATTCTGCCATAATTTATAGCAGAATTTTTATTTATAATATTTTTAACAATTCTAAAAAAGCCTTTTCACGATGAGTATCGCCTATTTCTTCTGGTTTCATCTCATTCATAACTTTGCTTGAACCTTCTGGAATAAATACAGGACCATAAGTAAGTTTTCCCATTTCTCCAGGTTTTTCAGCAATTGTTCCTAAACATTCTCCCCTAACTTGCTTAAATTCTCCATTTTGAAGAACTGCTGTTAGTACACAAACAAATTTTGCGTTTCTGTTTGAACTTCCTGTTTCTTTCATATTTTTAAGTAATTTATTTATATTATCAACTTGAGAAGCATCATGTAGCATATCTTTACTTGCATATCTTCCACTATAAATTCCTGGTTCGCCATTTAAACATTCAACACATAAGCCTGTATCGTCTGTAACAATTATTTCTTTTATTCCTTTTTCATCACAGAATTTTTTTATTGCTTTTGCTTTTATCATAGAGTTTTCTTCGAAAGTTTTCCCGTCTTCAACTATTTCATCTGTAAAACCTATGTCTTTAAGTGATAAAAATTCAACATCTGTTATACCTGTTGCCTCAAAAAATTCTTTTACTTGGTTGACTTTTCCTTTATTGGTTGTTCCATATATTATTTTCATAATTCTTGCCTCCTTACGTAAAGTATTTTATCATATCCATATATAAAAAATCAATATCGGTATTTAACCAATATTGATTTTTCTTTTATTTAGAAATCAATTCACACACAATATTACTAAATTCAGTAGGATTCTCAATATTCAATCCCTCAATCAATCTAGCACCATCATATAAAATTTTACTATATTTTTTAAGCTCATCTTTATCATTCAAATACAAATCCTTTAACTTTTGTGCAATTGGATGATTCTCATTAATCTCCAAAATCATTTTAGCCTTAACACCTTGATTATTAGGCATAGAATTTAGAACTTTCTCCATCTCTGTTGAAATTTCACCCTCACTGCTTAGGCAAACAGGATGATCTTTTAATTTGTGAGTAAATCTAACTTCCTCAACATCTTTAATTTCATCTTTCATCAAAGTAAACATATCTTTATTTTCTTCATTTATTTTCTTTAACTCTTCTTTTTCCTCTTTGCTTTCCAAATCAAGATTATCTGAAGATACATTTGCAAATCGTTTTTTGTCATATTCCATCAAAACTTTTAAAACAAATTCATCAATATTTTCTGTTAAATATAGTATTTCATAGCCTTTTTCTTTAACTCCTTGAACTTGTGGCAACATATCAATTTTATCAATTGTTTCACCTGCTGCATAAAAGATTTTCTCTTGTCCATCTTTCATTCTTTCTACATATTCTTTTAGAGTTGTAAGATTTTTGGTTGTTGATGAATAGAACAAAATTAAATCTTTTAAATTATCTTTGTTCATTCCAAAGTCATTATAACAACCAAATTTTAGTTGTGTTCCAAAGTTTTTGAATATTTTTTCATATTCTTCCCTATCATTTTTAAGCATACTTTCTAGTTCTTGTCTTATCTTCTTTTCTATGTTTTTAGCAATTGTTTTTAGTTGTCTATCTTGTTGCAATAATTCTCTTGATATGTTTAAAGATAAATCCGGACTATCAATTAAACCTTTTACAAATCCAAAATAATCTGGTAATAAATCTTGACACTTGTCCATTATTAACACACCATTTGAATATAGTTGCAATCCTTTTTCATATTCTTTTGTATAGTAATCATATGGTAAATGTGATGGAATATATAAAAGCATGCTGTAATTTATTCCACCCTCAATTGTGCTATGTATTACCTTTGCAGGTGCCTCGTAATCTGCAAATTTGTCAATATAAAATGAATTGTATTCTTCTTTTGTTATATCTTGTTTTTTCTTTTTCCATAATGGTATCATACTGTTCAATGTTTCTATTTCTTTTTTGTCTATATATTCATCTTTAGAACCTTCTTTTAGTTCTTTTCTTGTTACTTCCATCTTAATAGGATAACGTATATAGTCTGAATATTTTTTTACAATTTCTTGAATTCTATAATCTTCTAAGAATTCATCATAATTTTCTTCATCTGTATTGTCTTTAATATATAATGTAATTTTTGTTCCTACACTTTCCTTTGATGTTTCTTCTATTGTGTATCCATCAGCTCCAAAAGAAGTCCATTTGTTGGCTTTATCTTCTCCTACCTTTTTGCTTTCTACTTCTATTTTTTTAGCTACCATAAATGCTGAGTAAAATCCTACTCCAAATTGACCTATTATATCTATATCTTCTTTTTTCTCGTTATTGTTTTTGAACAGATATGAACCACTTTGTGCTATTGTTCCTAAGTTGTTTTCTAATTCTTGTTTATTCATTCCACATCCATTATCTTCTATTGTTAGAGTTCTAGCTTCTTTATTTGTTGTTAGCTTTACTTCTAGGTCATTTCTGAATATGTTTAGGTTGTTGTCTGTAAGTGATTGGTAATATAGCTTGTCTATCGCATCACTTGCATTTGAGATTAGTTCTCTTAAAAATATTTCTTTGTTTGTATATATTGAGTTTATCATTAGGTCTAGTAATCTTTTTGATTCGGCTTTGAATTGTTTTTGTTCCATTTCTGTTACTTCCTTTCTTCTCCCCTTTTGGGAACGGTTCTTTTCGGGGGAATTCCTCTTTTGGGGACGGTTCTCTATGGGGGAGTTTTTCTTTTAGGGTATTATATATCTATTTTTTAGCAATGTCAACAGCAGAGTGCTAGTTTTTTGAAAAATAATACAGCCTGATTGAATTTCAGACTGTCCATTTTACTATTTTATCTCCTCTTTGCTTGTGCCTTATCCATTTGGTATGGCTTAAATTCAAAATCAAACCCGCTATACTCACAATCTTTGATGCTTAAGTATTTATTTATGTCATCACTCGCTTGTTTTGATATTTCATTTATTCTTTTTATCTCACCATTATAAAAAGTAAGTGGAATTATATATCTTCTTTTAGGTGTAACACTGATGCAATATTTATCTTCAATTTTTACATCACTTTCATAAACAGTTGTAGCATTTTGAAGCTTCTCAAAACTCTCTCTTATATATTTATCTTCACAATTTAAGATTTTATCAATGGTCTCTTTTTCAGATAAATTGTATAAATCATCAATTGTTAAATATCCCTTAACATTCATGGACTTAACTATGTCTGCTAAAAATTGCATTACCGTTTTATCTTCAGTACTTATCCATTCAGGCCATAAACTTGAAATTATATGTACATATTTCTCACAAATTTTCCAGTCTTTAAATCCTAATTCGGGTATTCCCTCTTCATTTTCCAAAATACAAATATTTTTGTAGATCTCTTTTATAGTATCTATTTCCCACACTCTCTTAAATACTAGTCCATTTGCAAAAGTATATTCAAACCTGTCTGCACTTAACTTTGGCGTATCATTGTCGGCAATTGGATAAATGTGATAATCTGACACTTCACTTAGTTTTACTCCATCCCTTTGTAATAACTGCATTATTTTCTCTGAATTTTTTATAATCTGTTCTGTTCCTTCTTCTGTAGACTCTTGTTTTTTTGTATCTCCATACATAAAATCAATGCAATGTTTAAAAATTGGTGTTGCTATATCATGAAATAACCCAGCTAAAGTTTGTTTTTTGTCCTTTGTAAAATTCCATATTATTAATGCTACTCCTATGCTATGGTCTAAATTAGAATACCAATATTTTATATTAAAAATTCCAGAATAATCAAGACCACAATTCATACTTATTTTACCTATTCTTTGCATTTCTGGCGTATCTATATATTCTAATAACCATTCTGGAAATTTTGGCGATAATATTTTAAAATATTCCTTTACTTCTTCATTTATTGTATCTAAATAGTTCATTTTTCCTCCTTAATTTTTATCTTTATATTTTTAATTAATTTCCACTACCCCACCATAGTCTACAACATCTGCGCCTATAAATTCTATTATTTTTAAATTTTTCTTTGTAATAAAATCCCTAATTTGTCCTTCATAATCGATTTTATTTAAATCACCAAACACTATAATGTTCTCACCTATCCTTGAAATTGCTCCTCCCATAAATCCATTCATTTGGCTGTATGTTCCATTTTCATTATATAACTTAATGTCAGGTACATAATCTAAAAATAATATGTCTAATCCCTTGTTTTTCAGAGTTTGATATAGTCCTCTATCATTTATAATAACACTGTTTTCATCAATAACAACAATAGAGCAATTGCTGTATCCTTGTTTTACGTCTATTAACTCAAATTCCTTGTTCTTTAGTTCATTGATAATTTGGCTGTCAGTATATTTAAAATTATGTATTGCTTTTTTTCCAAATGTACAAACGTTATATGCAATGTCATTTGGATAACTTGCTTTTACAACCGAATCTCCTAATATAATTGTATCTTCTTTTAATTCTTTTTTTAAAGTATTATACAGATATTTTTCAACTATAATTTTGTTTTCTATTTTACAAGCAAAAATATCAACATGAGATGAAATTTCAGGATATATTTTATTATTTTTCTTTACTTCAATAAGGTTATATCCTAACCTTTTTAAAGTTTGCTTTTCTATATCTCTCATTCTTTCATCAATTAATAAATATCTCAAAATTTCACCTTCTTATACCACTAAACTTCTTCAATTTTCAATTCATCTTTTATTACAACAACAGAATAAGCCTTTAAATTAGGTATCATTCTAATTTCTTCACTATTTTTATACCTTTTTAACTGAGTAGCCGCTTCTTCTTGTTTTTGTATAAGTAACATTTCGTTCTTCTGATAATCTTCTTTCTTTATATATTTAAATTCAACCAAAATGCCATATCTTTCTTCTAGCTTCTCAATAGGTAATAACAACATATCACTATATCCACTGTCAACTTCTAACTCTGATTTTACAAGTAGTCCTGGAAAAGTTTTACATAGAGAATAAAAAATTACTTTTACATATTTTTCATCAAATTTACAATAATCTCTATTAGACAAACCTTTTAAGAGTATTTTTAGCACATCTAACAATTTATTTATTTTTCCATCCAATAGAATTTCCTTAATTATATTTGACCTTTGAGGCACAATTTCAATTTCATTTTTTCTTTTAATGTATTCCAAAAAGTATTCTGAATATATCTTTCTGATTACTTCATTAGGCACTCCAAAACTTAAAGTTCCAAAATCATTTTCTTTGATTGTTAAATAGCCTAAATAAAATAGCAAAGAAATCAATTCATTATACCCAAATCTAATTTCACTATTAAACTTTTCTGTTAGAATCCCTTCTATTTTGTCTCCTGCTACAATTCTTTCTAATAATTCAATTTTTTCTGGTTCTTTATTTAAATCAATTAAACTCTCAATTTTGCTATAGTCACTTATTATATTTACATCTACAAATTCGCTTGGAATTTGATTTTCCTCTTGATACATATTTAAAAAATATAATGTCATATTTGAATTATACATTCTGTATTTTTCCATGTCATTTTGAATCATGTTTGAAAAAATATATCCATCATAATTTGTTTTTATAACTGGCAACAACTTTTCTTGTTCTTCTTTTGGTATTTCAAGTTCACTCATAAGGTATTTTACATCATCTTTACTAAATCCTAGCATATCGTTAAAATTAACATTTTTTGTTATATCTCTAGCTATATTAAATCCACTTGTAGTACTATCTAGTGTTATTGGAGCAACACCTGTTATGAATATTCTGTCTACAACTGTTTCTGTGCCTTCTTTTAAAATTTCATACCATTTACGAATTTTTCCATTTCTTCCTACTAAACTTTTAAATTGTTCTGTATTATATTCTAATAATTCATTTGCAAAATGGTCATATTCATCTATGATTATATATATCTTCTCATTTGCTTTTTGAACATAAAAGGCCTTAAACAAATCATTTAAAATATTTTCTGCACTATTTTCAATATCTACATAAAAATCAATTTTATATTTTTCAACAAAAAGTCCGACTGATGTTGCAACTTTATTTTTAAAACCGTTTATTGTTTTTTCTTCTGTACTCGAATCTATTCCCGAAAAATTAAATCTTAACACACAATATTTATTTTTATTTTCAGTAGGTTTTTTTCCTATATATGTATTTTTAAATAATTTGTCAAATTTTTCATCTTGGTTTTTGTCATAATAATATTCTAAAGTACTTGTAAACAAAGTTTTTCCAAACTTTCTTGGTCGTAAAAACATTATTGTTCTATCTGACAAATTTTCCATTTTTTCTATATACATGGTTTTATCTACATATATTCTATTATCATTTACAATAGCTTCATAATTACTCATTCCATTTGGTAATTTTCTCATATTCACTTTCTCCCTTCGGATTTATCTTCAATTGATATTTTACACAAAAAAATTGAAAATAGCAATACATTTTGCTATTTTCAATTTCGTTTTTTGTTACTTTATTCCACACTCTTCAAACTCTCAATCATATCAATTTTCTTAAGAGCAAAATAAGTCGCAACATTTACAATCAAAGTAAACACAATAGTAATTAAACTTGCGTAAACATAACTAATTGGTTTAATAGTCTTACTAAATCTAAGCATATTAATCTCACAAGTACCCATCAAATAATAATTCAAGAAATATCCTGCGACCAACCCTAGTGCAATTCCGATAATTGTCAAAATAACAGTTTCTCTTGCAATATAATCATAAACTTCTTTATCATAAAAGCCCAAAACCTTAATGGTTGCAAGTTCTCTTATCCTCTCACTTATATTTACATTTGCCAAATTATATAATACTACAAATGCAAGCAATCCTGCAGAAACAATTAAAACAATTACAACATAATTAAGCAAATTCATCATATCATCAATAGATTTCATAGTTGATTCCATATTAACAATTCCTGAAACTTCACTCATATCCATAATTTCTTTTGCTAGTTTGTCTTGTTCATCATCATTCAGTTCTATATTTTGTGCAAAAATAACATTTGCTTTAAAATCTTTACCATACAAATTTTTGTATGTTTCTTTTGTCATATAGACATAATGTGAAACATAATTTTCAACCACATTGGATATTTTAATTTTCACCTCATTTTCATCTGCATCTTTTAAGGTTAAAGTATCTCCTGCCTTAACACCTAAAAGCTGGGCTGCTTTATCTGTTAAACATATTTCATTTTCTGTTAATTTTGTAGTTTGTTTTTTATTTTTTATATCTTTAATATTAATTATTCCATCTAATTCATCTTGATTTTCAGGAACTATAATTTGAACATTTTCCTCATTATCTCCATTTACAGCTGTTTCTGATGTCATATATATTGATACTACTTTTTTTATTTCACTATTTTGTGTTAATTTATTTTTAAATTCTTGCCTTTCCTCTTCTGTTAAGCTTTCTTTCAAACTAATTTGCATATCATACATAAATACATTTTCAAATTGATTTGGTATTATTTGTTTTACAGAATCTTTTACTCCAAAACCTGTTAAAATTAAAGCCGTGCAACCTAAAATTCCAATTATTGTCATAAAAAATCTTTTCTTATATCTAAATATATTTCTTACAGTAACCTTATGGCTAAAGTTTAGTCTTTTCCAGATAAATGGAATTTTTTCCATAATTACTCTATTTCCACCTTTAGGTGCTTTTGGTCTCATAAGTACTGAAGGTGTACTTACTAGCTCTTTTAAAGTTGTATAAATTGTAGCTCCAATTATACATATGCTTATTAAAATTAGTCCGAATTCCGCCGTATTTCCAGTTAAAGCTTATTAAAATTTTGTCTGTCATTTGGTACATCATTCCATACATCATCCAAATTATTTCTGGCAAAATTACAAATCCAACACACATTCCTAAAACAGATCCTACAATAGTTGCAATTCCTGCATATATAATATATTTCATCATTATTTGTAATTTATTATATCCAAGTGCTTTTAATGTTCCAATTTGACCTCTTTGTTCTTCTACCATTCTAGTCATTGATGTTAGAGAAATTAATGTTGCAACTATGAAAAATACTACTGGGAATACTTTGCTTATATTATCAATACTTTTGGTATCTTGAATAAAACTTACATATCCAGAGTTTGAGTTCCTGTCTAAAATATACCATTTTGGATTTTCTATTTCAGATATTTTTTCTTTTGCGTCACTTAATTTCTTTTCTGCGTCTTTTATTTGAGTTTCAAATTCTTGCCTATTTTTGTTTAATTCTTCTTCCCCATCTTGTAACTCTTGCTTTTTATCTGTAAGCTCTTTTTCGGCTTTTTCTATTTTGTTATATGTTGTTTTCTTTTTGTTGCTTAGTGTTTTTTCTTGTTTTGATAATTCATTTTTCGCCTGTTCTATCTGATTTTTAGCATTTTGGATTTCTTTTGTTCCTTCTTCAATGCCATCATCTATTTGCTTTATCCCACTTTGAACTTTTTCTTTATTTTCATTTAAAGTATTGATGCCCGCTTCTAATTGTGCCTTTTGAAGCTCATATTGATTTCTTTGTTCTTCTGGCAAACTCGCATTTTTCAATGCATTTAATATTAAATTATACTGTTCCTGCGTACCTACAAGAGTTTGATTTATTTGGTTTAAATTATCTTGCAACTGATTTTTTTGATTTTTTAAGTTTTCAATTTGAGTATTCGCTTCTTGTTCTTTGTCGCTTAAAGTTTTTTCATTATTTTCGATTTCTTTTTTAGCTTTTGCAAGTTTATTTTCTGCATTTTTAAATTCTGTATCTGCTTTTTCTCTATTTTGTTTTAATTCCAAGTCCGCTTCTTCAATTTTCTTTTTTCCATCTTCTATTTCTTTTGAGGCATCATCAATTTTGGCTTGACCATCTTGCTTTTTAGAATTATACTCCTCTTCTGCATCATTTAATTTTTCCTGAGCTTTTGCTACTAAAGTGTCATGTCTTTCTTTTTCTTGCTTTTCTTTTATTTGCTCGATATTTTCTTTTACTTTCTCAATATAATCCTCATATTCTTTTGAAGATGTTTCGTATTTTTTTGCATCTTTAACTGTTACATAAATATTTGTGTATATATCATTTGCATTTATATTATTCTCTGATATGTAAATATAATAGTTTATTTTACCAGAGCCAAGTTTACTTGTACCCCTATCTCTAGCAATAAAAAGTGGGCTTTTAACTGTTCCTACAATTTTTAGCTCGTTTGTTTTTAAATACTTAATTTTTTCGCCATCATCATTTTGAGTATCTTCTATATCTACAGTTATAGTATCTCCTATTTTCTTATTATTTGTTGTTAGAAATGCTTCTTCTACCAAGCATTCATCTTGATTTTGTGGCATATTTCCATTTAGTAAAATCGGCTTATTTACCTCTTCTATTGTTATGAACTTCGTTATAATTTCTTTATTATCAATATCGATTTTTCCGTCTGTTTCATAGCTTTTGCTTACTCTTTCTACATTTTCTATTTTCGATATTTCTTCTACATCATTTGAGGTTAGTCCTAGTGTTGATAGCACTTGTATATCATATACATTTTGTTCTTTGTAGTAATTGTCTATTGTTTTTAACATATCTGGCGATGTGGCTCTTAATCCTGCAAAAAAGCCAACTCCTAGAAATGCCATAAGCAAAATTGAGATAAACCTTTTGTAGGTGTTTTTTATTTCTTTTACACTATTCTTTAATAATGCTTTTTTCATATTTTCCTCTCCTTAAAAATCTACCATTCAATATTTTCAATAGGCATAGGATTTTCATTAATTTCAATACTTTCAGCCGTACCATTTTTAAAATGAATTACCTTATCAGCCATAGGAGCTATTGCAGTATTATGTGTAATTATAATTACAGTCATTTTCTCTTTTCGACAAGTGTTTTCAAGAAGCTTCAAAATTTGCTTTCCAGTTTTATAGTCTAATGCTCCGGTAGGTTCATCACATAGTAGAAGTTTTGGATTTTTTGCTATGGCTCTTGCAATTGCAACTCTTTGTTGCTCTCCACCTGATAGTTGTGATGGAAAGTTATTTTTTCTATTTTCAAGTCCTACTTTTTCTATTACACTATCAATATCAAGAGAATCTTTGCATATTTGTGTTGCAAGCTCAACATTTTCTTTTGCTGTTAGGTTTGGAACTAAATTATAAAATTGAAATACAAAGCCTATGTCTTCTCTTCTATATTTTATTAAATTTTTTCCTTTTAATGTTGTAATATTTTCACCATCAACCAATACATCTCCAGATGTTGCTGTATCCATTCCTCCTAGGATGTTTAGTGTTGTTGTTTTTCCAGCCCCAGATGGACCAACAATTACAACAAGTTCTCCTTTTTCTATTGTAAAATTCGTATTATCTAAAGCCTTAATTGTGATTTCTCCCATTTGGTACTTTTTGTTTACATTTTTGAATTCTATATAAGACATTTTATCTAAGCCTCCCTTACGTTTATCTTAAACACTCATAAAATTAAAATCCTATTTTTTTATTATCTTCACCTTTAAAAACTAATTTTTCAAAATTTATGTCATCCTCAGTTATTAAGAAAACATCTATTAAAAATAAATTATCATCTGAGTTATTTTTATCCATATTTTTAGCATGTTTTATTAATATTTTTTGAAATATATTACGAATAAATCTACCATTTCCAAAATTTTTATTTTTAGATGACACTTCTATTACTTTTTTCAATTTCTTCAATGCAGACTCAGTTATATCCATATTACTGTTTTTAAGCATATTTAAAAATATTTGAAGCAATTCATCAATAGAATAATCAGGAAATTCTATTGTATAACCTATTCTAGATATTAATCCTGGATTCGAATCCAAAAATTGTTTCATTTCATCTTTATATCCAGCAAAAATCACAATTATTCTATCTCTATAGTCTTCCATTAGTTTTAATAGAGTTGCTATACACTCATTTCCGAATTGGTTCCCTTTGTTTGTTGTATTGGTTATAGAGTAAGCCTCATCAATAAATAATACTCCACCTAATGCAGAATTAACGACATTAAATGTTTTAGGTGATGTTTGTCCAAGATATTCTCCAATTAAATCCTTAGCGGTAACTTCTGTTAATTTATTTTGCTTGATATAACCAAGATTATATAATATTTCTGTTATTATTCTTGCGACAGTTGTCTTTCCTGTTCCAGAGCTTCCCGTAAAACACATATGGAAGCAAAAGTCTTTGATATCGATATTGGTTTGCTTATTGAATTTTAATAATGAAACTAAATCATTAATTTGTTCCTTTATGTTTTCCAGCCCTACTAGATTATTAAGATCTTTCATTATAGTTGGTAAATCCTTGATATTATAAACATCTGGGATATTTTCAATTTTTAGTTTTGTTTTTTCATTTTCTGAAAACCTACTGTTCATATTTAAAACTATTTCACTATATAATTTGTTCACATAATCCATATTATTAAATTCGCTTTGAGTATATGTTGCTTTGATATAATTATATATTTTTTTTGCAGCGTCTTCTGGTACTGACATATTTCTTTTTAATTTTTCAATTGTCAATTCATAAATTTTTTCAATTCCCAAATCATCTATTTCTAGTTCTAAATTTATAAGCAATCTTGATAGCTTTTTTTGACTATCTAATACTTGTTTTAATTTTGTTCTTTCTCCATATATAATGGTACATACCCTTCTATTATTCTTTTCTATTTCATCTGTTAATATATTTAAAATAACACTTTGAAATTTATTATCCATATATAATAGATTTTCAATATCATGTATAACTAGAATTCCACTTTTATTCTTTACATTGTCTTTTTCATATTCATAATATATTTTTTTTATTTTATATTTATCTAAAATAACATCACTCATGTGTTCATTATAATACTTCATGTTTTCGCCTAAATATCCAAAATACCACATAAATTCTCCAATAATCTGAGATATGTTTCCTACTCCCTCTTTATCGTTTGAATAGATTAGTATGTTTATTGGAATATATGGAATTGAGCTTCGATATTTGTAGTTTAAAATGTAATTCAATATATTGTATATTTTTTCTTTCGTTTTATTGGAATATGGTAGTTCTTCCACTTTTTTAAAATAACATTTGATAAAATATCTCGACCTTATTTGAATTCCATTTACTACATTTGTGGTTTTGACAATTTTTCGTAAGGATTGTATAATATCAGCTTTTTCATATTCAATTAAGTATTTATAATATGATGCAATTTTGTATCTCCTTAAGGTATTTTCTTTTTCATTAAAAATCTCATCTTTTCTTGACAAATCTAATACAAGCTGTTTTTTGTTTTTTTCATCCTTATAGAATTCCTTCAATATATTTATATAGTAATTGTCGTTTTCTTTTTGCGTTATATCTAAATAATTAAATTCTACAATGTTTTCATGCATGCTTTTGATATTTACTAAATCCATTTCTAGTATTGCTTGTACATATAACAAATCCATAACATTTGTATTTTTATAAAATGAGTAGTCTGGTATAGAGTTAAATTCAGGTGTTGTTATATTTAAAATATAATCAATAACTTCTATGCAATTTATTTTTTTTTTGTTCTCTTCATTATATTTTCTAACTTCTTCAAAAAACAATATTATATTTTTTTCTACACATTCTTTTAAATTGCAATATAAACATTTATTCGAATTTTTCATTCTATCTGTGCTATTTAGTGCTGATACTTTTCCTAAATCTATTCTACATTTATATGCTACCATATATTCTAGAAAATCATAATTATGTGTACCACAAATCAAAACATTTCTAAAATTATTTTCTTTTGTATCATAAAAATCTATCAAGCCATAGTTAATCATATTTCTCATAACTCTTAATTCTTCCTTAGAGTATTTTAAAAATTCTTTTGTAACTTTATTTTTTTGTATTAAATCCTCTATTTCTTCTTTCATACCAATTCTCCTCTTAATTGTTTCTGTTATTTATTTTTTATTTAAAATCACATAAGTGGTGCAAATAGTCTAAGTACAGCTTGCCACACTCCTTTTAAAAGTCTAGGTGTTGCTTCTTTTTTACTAATTATTTTTGATTCTTCTATAGTGTCTATCAAATCCTTTTTTACGTCTTTTACTACATCTACATCTTGCATGAAAACTCCGCATTCAAAATGTAAGTACAAACTTCTATAATCTAAGTTTATAGTTCCAACAGTTGCGATATTATCATCAGATACAAAAACCTTGCTATGCACAAAACCTGGTGTATATTTATAAATTTTAACTCCATTTTTTATCAATGTTTCAAAATATGATGTTGTTAAACTATACACTATTTTTTTATCTGGTATTCCAGGAACAACAATCCTTACATCTACTCCTCTTTTGGCTGCAAGAATAAGCGAATTTATCATATCTGTATCTATTATTAAATATGGAGTCATAATATATACATATTTTTGTGCTTGATTTATAATATTTAAATATACATTTTCCCCTACAATTTCACTATCTAGCGGTGTTTCCCCATAAGGAACGGTATAGCCGTTTTCTGGTAAATTTTCTTTAGAAAAATCATATTTAAATTTTTCGTAATCTTTATCGTCTTTTCTATATGAATTCCACATATTTAAAAACATTATTGTAAAATTCCAAACAGCCACGCCTGTTATTTTTATGCCATTGTCTTTCCATATTCCATATGGATGTTCTAAATTTATATATTCATCTGCTATATTCATTCCTCCTGAAAATACTGTCTTTCCATCTATAATCATCATTTTACGGTGGTCACGGTTATTCATTATTACCCCCAAAAATGGGTTTAGCTTATTAAATGCAATACATTTTATTCCTTTTTCTTCCATTTGTTTAGGATACGAAGTTGGTAAAAATGCAATACAGCCCATATCATCATAAATAAGTCTTACATCAAGCCCTTCTTTTACTTTTTCTTCTAGGATTTTCAGAATCTCACTCCACATCTTGCCATTTTTTATTATAAAATATTCTAAGAATATGAAATTTTTAGCTTTTTTTAGTTCTTGTAACATTTCATGATATGCTAATTCTCCCAATTTGTAGTACTTTATATCGTTGTTTTTAGTTACAGGGAAATTTAAATAATTCATTAAATAATTTATTTTTCCATTATTTTGTTTTTCTATTTCTTTTTTTATTTCTTCATCTTGAGTAAAATATTTCTTTCCATTTTCTTCACTTTGCTTAATTGCTTTTAATACTTTACTTTTATGCAGATTTCCCCCTATTACAATGTAAAGTAGTGCACCAACTATTGGAAATAACATTATAATTATTATCCATGGTAAGTCTTTACTTAGGCTTTTACTTTCTTTTATTATGCCGTAGTACTAGAAGAACGCTCAATATCGAATAAAATGTTTCTATTACTGCAATTTTCTGTCCAAAAAATATTAGGACTGATAGTGATAGTAATATTTGGATTATTACTCCTAGTGCTACTATTAAACCTCTTTTTATTGCTCTTCGCATTACTTTTTCACCTTCTTTTTTATAGTGATATATTATCATATTTATCGAGTGTTTGCAAACTTTTGAAAAATTTCGTATTAAAATCTTTTTTAGAAAATATTTAATTGCAATTTGTATTGACATAACATTTTTACGATGTTATAATAATTTTCGTAAAAATTCAATTCAGTACTATGTATAGTGCTACCCGCATATGAAAGGAGAATGAAAAATGCCTGGTTATTATGTACACCTTGCATCATGTAACAAAAATGCAATTGAAAATCGGAGTTTCGTTTTAGGTGTAGAAGCTCCTGATCTTTTAAAGAAGCATCTCAAATTATATGGGGATGTAAAAGAAGCAAGAAAAAAATATGATTTGCTGAAAACAGCAGACATGCCGGATTACAGCGAGTTAGAGAACCGTATTTTGCAGAAAGAATCTGTATGCAGTACAGACGGACTTCATTACGGAGTAAGTAGCTGTCCTTATGTATATGCTTGCTGGAACAGTTTAACAATCGCTCAGAAAAGCAGTCCTTTTTATCGGGGATATATTTGGCATCTTTTAACAGATCGAATCATGTATGGTCGATTAAATATTGATGCTAAATTTAAAGACTTTTGTGAAGTTCATAAAAATGACCCGAATATCGACGAGTTAAAAAAAGCTGAAATAAAAAAACTTCATTATGATTGGGATAAAACGAATGCAAAAATTCGCGATACTTATCCTTCAGTTATTTTGACAGATGAAGTCAAAGAGCTCAATGTAGTAGGTTTTATAGAGGACGATAATCTGAGCTATGTAAACTTGGGGATTGTTCTTGAAACTATTGAGTTTCTGAGGACTTTTGATCCCCTTAATGCAAATATGGATTTTTGCATTGAAGAAGTATTAAATAATATTTAAATGCATTTCTTGTAATTTAATTGATTGAAATTGAGTTTTATACTTCTGTAACCTAACTCGATTTTAAATTTTTTAAGAAAACTGTATGTCATTTTGACATACAGTTTTCCTTTTAATAAATTTTAATTAATCCTAAAGCTTATTGACTAGCTCACTACTATATTCCACATCATTAATCTTTACATGCAAAATCAACTTTTTATTCAGCATACTCTTGGTTATAGGTGTACTTATATAAAATCCATTTTCCACTCCAGTAGTTGAAAAATCTAAAACAGGATAATCATTTCCATCTTCATCACTTATATGAATCAATTCATATCTTTTCTTATTCCATTCATTGGTATCCATTTTCATACCATCCATAAGAATTTTACTAAGATTATCCATAACACCTTTTATAACTGTTCCAGTTTCTGTAACATTTATTTTTTCTAAACTTAAACCTGGAATTTCATCTTTCAACTTTAATTCCATTGTTTCTCTTTCATAAAATTTATCAGGAACATTAAGTTCAAAAAGCCATTCTGTATTTGACAATTTAAAATCTTCCATTGCTTCAATCTTCTTTTCTCCATTTTCCTCTACCAATTGCATCATTGTATATCCTAAATCCAAAATTCTTATATAAATTTTTTTACTTTTTGGAAAGCTCTTTGAAGATCCAATATTAATTTTCGTAACTATATTTCTATCTTCTGCACTGACAAGCCCGACGTTCCAACTATCTCCAAGTTGAGAACTATAAATATCTTTTTTATTATACTTAGCTCCTATTCTCTCATACATAAATGGAGTAAAATAATCATACATTTCCTTTGAAGCCATATTTATTCTTTTACCTATTGCATAAACATTCTTGTTTTCATCATATATAGCATATCCATACGAAAATCTTTGAGAATCCACATTAATATTATCATCAAATTTAAAATCTACTATAGCACTAAATTCGTCATCTGTTATCATAAGCGAATTTATCTTTACACTTATTCCATCATGTGAAACATAATCCATATCTATAGGTTCACTGTAACCTGCTTCACTACTTTCTTTAATTTCTCCATTTTCTGTTACAAGTTCTCTATTTTGAAATTCCTTAAATTTGATATCCCATTGGATTTTTGCATAAATTTTAGAAGATAATGTTCCAACAAAAATTATTACAAGAACACAAGCAGCTAAATTTAATACTCTTTTTTGAATCTTTTTCATTTTAACCACTTCCTTTTCTTTAAAAATTATTTTCTCATAATTTTTCTCTTTGTTATACTCGTCTTCCATGTAATCCCTAAAAATTTTATTCATCATTCTCCTGCCTCCTTTCATATATATTTTTTAATTCTTTAAGAGTCCTATAAATTTTATTTTTTACATTTGATTCACTTATTTGTAATTCTTTAGCTATTTCTGATATCTTTAATCCTTCCGAAAAATACAAATAAAAAATTTTCGCAATCTCTACATCTTTTTTCTTAACAAATGACCATATTTCTTTTACATTTTCTTTAGTTAAAAAGTTATCTTCTAAGCTGAATATATCAGGAATATTTTCTAAATTCTCATCCTCATTTGCCACTACTTTTTCTTTGCTCCTAGATTGCTTATAATGATGCCTTTTTATTATGTTATTTGCTATTCCTATTATAAAATTATCTATATTTTCTATATCTATGTTTGGATTTTTCTTTATTATTTTTAGAAATTCAAAATATGTATCTTGTAAAATATCATTTATATCGTCTAGGTTTTTACTTTTTATTATTATAAATCTTAGCATTTTGTTATATGTTTTTTCATAAATTTCTCTAAATGTCTCTTCATTAATTATTATTTGCATTTGTTGTATTCCCCCTTTATTATA